>Ga0316209_1000787_pt1 | contig 44704 bp, 36 predicted proteins | sample 6monopyrite_MG_FD_204945 | JGI IMG/M metagenome (GOLD analysis project Ga0316209, IMG submission 204945) | Microbial mat bacterial communities from mineral coupon in-situ incubated in ocean water Damariscotta River, Maine, United States -... | ecosystem: Environmental > Aquatic > Marine >...
TCAAAAGAAGGTATTAGCGAAGGTTACTCAAACTATGAACAATGGCTTAATAAGCTAACTAGAAAAGGAGAAAATTACTCCGAAATATATAAAGAATGTGTCGTTCCATCACCTTGCTGGATGACCTCTAAAGAAGATCTTATTAAATGCGAAGCTTTTAAACCAAACCGTTATCCCGAAGATTACGATTTAGCGTTTCGGTTCTACAAATATGGCCTAACATGTATTAAGAGTAATGACATGCTTCACCATTGGCGAGATTACCCAATTAGAACTTCCAGGACACATGAGCATTATGCACAAAATCATTTTATCGAGTTAAAATTGCATTATTTTCTAGAGTTGAATTATGATAATTCCAGACCATTAACTATTTGGGGAGCAGGACATAAAGGAAAAACAGTTGCTAAAGCATTAGTAGAAAAAAACATCCCTTTTTATTGGATTTGCGATAATCCAAAAAAAATAAACAAACATATTTATAACCAACAACTTAAAGAGTTTAAGTATTTAGAGCACTTAAACAATCCGCAAAGTATTATTACTGTTGCAAATACCGAAGCGCAAAAAGAAATAAAATTGTATTTACACAACCAAAATATGAAAACGATGGAAGATTATTTTTTCTTTTGTTAAACGTTAAAATTGTTAGAATGCACCATAGCAATTCACAATTCATTTTCTATCTTTACCCTAATAAATAACACTTACGAATGCAGTTTAAGCACCCAGAAATTCTATACTTTTTATTTTTACTGCTCATTCCCATAATTATTCATCTTTTTCAATTACGTCGTTTTGAAAAAGTACCATTTACCAATGTACAGTTTTTAAAAAACGTTAGCATACAAACACGAAAAAGCTCACAACTTAAAAAGTGGCTTACCCTTATTACGAGATTATTACTTTTTGCAACCATAATTTTTGCCTTTGCACAGCCCTATTTTTCTGATTCTAAAACGTTAAATGTAAAAACGGAAACCGTTGTGTATTTAGATAATTCTTTTAGTATGCAAGCAAAAGGAAGTAAGGGAGAGTTACTTAAACGGAGTGTCCAAGACATTATAAATGCTCTAGATGATACTGATGAAATCACCCTATTTACAAACGATAACACGTTTAAAAAAGCCACCCGAAAAACATTGTCTAAAGAATTATTACAACTCAATTATTCTCCAAACCAGTTAGGTTATGACGCTGTACTGCTTAAAGGAGAAAAACTGTTTACACAAAATGAAGCATCTGCAAAAAACCTTGTATTGTTGTCTGATTTTCAAGCCAATAAATCTACCCTTAACGATGTTGAAAATAAATTATACACATTAAATTTAGTACAATTACAAGCAGTATCTAATAAAAACATGAGTATTGATAGTGTTTATATTTCTAAAGAAACACCTTCAAATTTTGAGCTTACTGCAACCATTTCTGGTATCGATAGTACCAACAACATATCGGTTGCCTTATATAATGATAATTTATTATTAGCAAAATCTGCAGTAAGCGATTCTAAAAAAGCCTCGTTTACACTGCCCACGAATACTGTTATTAATGGAAAAATAACTATTGAAGATGCTGGTTTAAATTTTGACAATGTATTATATTTCAATATCAATAAGAGAGAAAAAATACATGTGCTTACTATAAATCCTTCTGAAAATAATTATCTAAAACGCATTTTTACCGAGAACGAATTTAACTATAAAACGACAGCATTAGAGCAACTAAATTATAATGAGATTAGTAATCAAAACTTAATTGTACTAAATGAGTTGGATGATATTCCTGTGTCTCTAATAAATTCTCTAAATAGTTTTACAACTAATGGTGGAAATATATTAATTATTCCTTCAGGTAATATTTCGTTAAATTCTTATAATCAATTGTTTAATTATAATTCAGAAATACATAATATTGAAAAAAAGATAACAAGTATTAATTATTCCCATCCACTATTAAATCAAGTATTTGACAAGCAAATAAGTAACTTTCAGTATCCAAAAGTTAATAGTTTTTACGAGTTAGGTTCTGGTTCGAGTATTCTTAAGTTTGAAGATGGAAAACCTTTTTTAAACCAACAAGGTGCGGTTTTTGCCTTTGCATCTGCTTTAAATACTACTAATTCAAATTTTATAAATTCACCACTCATTGTTCCAGTAATTTACAATATTGGAAAGCATAGTTTAAAATTACCAAAACTTTACTATACCATTGGTCAAGAAAATAGTATTGATGTCAATACAATGCTTCAGCAAGACGCTATCTTAAAATTAAAATCCGATAGTGAAGAAATAATCCCTCAACAAAGGTCGTATAGCAACAAGGTAAGTGTTTTTACGACAGATTTGCCAACAATTGCTGGTATTTACAGCCTTAATAATGGTGGCGAAACATTAAAAAAAATAAGCTATAATTATAATAGAAATGAAAGTTATGCCCATTACATGGATTTATCAAAAATTAAAAACGCTACTGTTTCCAATTCAATAGGCCAATTGTTCACTTCCATAAAAAATAAATCAAATATCAATGAGCTATGGAAATGGTTTACTATTTTTGCATTAATCTTATTAGTAATAGAGATGCTCATATTAAAATATTTTAAATGAACGTACTTATAAAATCTGCTACAATACTAGATTCTAAAAGCGATTTCCACAATCAAACCCTAGATATTTTAATTGAAAAAGGTAATATTACCAACATTTCCAAACGTATTAAAAACACCAATAATTATAAAGAAATCCAACTAGATAATTTGCACATTTCTCAAGGATGGTTTGATAGTAGTGTCTGTTTTGGCGAACCTGGATTTGAAGAAAGAGAGACTATAGTTAATGGTCTTAAAACAGCCGCAAAATCAGGCTTTACGAGTGTGGCTTTAAATGCTAATACGAATCCTGTACTTGATACCAACGCAGATATATCGTTTGTAAAAAACATGGCTAAGAACAATGCCGTATCCTTACACCCTATTGGCGCTTTAACCAAAAATAGTCAAGGTAAAGATTTAGCTGAATTATTTGACATGACCAATGCAGGAGCTGTGGCGTTTGCGGATTATAAAAATTCGATTAGCAATCCTAATTTAATGAAAATAGCATTGCAATATGCTAGTAGTTTTAATGGCTTGGTATGCTCTTTCCCACAAGAAAACAATATTGCAGGTAATGGTGTAATGAATGAAAACATTACAAGCACAACTATTGGACTTAAAGGCATTCCAGCACTTGCTGAAGAATTACATATTGCTAGAGATTTATTTATTTTAGAATATACTGAGGGCAAACTACATATCCCTACAATCTCTACTGCAAAATCTGTAGGGTTGATACGAGAAGCAAAAAAGAAAAAATTAGACCTTAGCTGTAGTGTTGCTATACACAATTTAGTGTTTAGTGACGAGGTTTTAACTGGTTTTGATAGTAATTTTAAAGTATCTCCACCTCTACGTACAAAAGAAGATATTGATGCATTAATTAATGGTGTTAAAGACGGTACTATAGATATGGTAACTAGCGACCATAACCCTTTAGATATAGAGCATAAAAAATTAGAATTTGATTTTGCTTTAAATGGTACTATTGGTTTAGAAAGTGCTTTTGGTGCTTTGAATACAATTCTTCCAACAAAAACAACAGTAAAAATACTCACTAAAGGAAAAGAGCGGTTTGGTATTAAAAACACCTCTGTTAATGTTGGAAACAAAGCAGATTTAACGCTCTTTAACCCTGACACTATTTACAAATTTTCTCAAACAGATATAAGTTCAAAATCTAAAAATGCCATTTTTAAAGGACACACGCTAAAAGGAAAAGCTTATGGTATTATAGCAAATAATAAAATAATCTTATAATTATTAATTATGGATAATCAAACAATAGAAGAAGGTCGTACAATTGCAATTATTAGTTATTTAACACTATTTGGGGTCATTATTGCTTTTTTTATGAACAATGAGAAAAAAAACAAATTCGCAGCTTTTCATTTAAGGCAAGCCTTAGGATTATGGTTGACGTTTTTTGCTCTAGGGTATTTTGTTGGTCTTTTTGATAATTGGCTTGTAACAATTAGTTTTTGGATGTTCTTTGGTGTATTATTTATCTTTGGTTTTATGACTGCAGTTACTGGTCGTGACCAACCCACTCCAATACTTGGAGAGTTTTATCAACGTATTTTTGCAAGTTTTGGTTAATAAATGAGTCGCTCAAACCTATCTTTGGAACATCTAACAAGACCTTCATCTATAGCAAATAATGCACCTTTAATTATTATGCTTCACGGTTATGGCAGTGATGAAAACGATTTGTTTTCGTTTGCATCAGAACTATCCAATGAGTTTTTTATCATTTCAGCTAAAGCACCTTATGCCATGCAACCGTTTGGAAATGCTTGGTATGCCATAAATTTTGATGCGGAAAAAGGAAAATGGAGTGATAACGAACAAGCCATAAAATCTAGGGATTTAATTGCTGAATTTATTGATGAAGTTTGCAAAACGTATCCTGTAAACAGCAATAATGTCACATTACTTGGCTTTAGTCAAGGTACCATTTTAAGCTATGCTGTAGCACTCACCTATCCAGAAAAAGTTAAGAATGTAGTTGCTTTAAGTGGTTACATTAATCCAGACATTATCCCTAAAACATTCGATAAAGATAAATTATCCCATTTGGATTTTTATTGTTCTCACGGTAGTGTAGATCAAGTAATTCCAGCTGAATGGGCAAGACAATCACCAAAAATTTTAGAATCACTCAATATTAAACACCAATATAGCGAGTTTCCAGTGGGACATGGTGTAGCACCTCAAAATTTTTACGATTTTAAAACTTGGCTAGAAAAACGCATCTAGTAATTTTGAGGAGGATACAAAAAGTGTTCAACCAATTTATAATTTAGCGATTTATCTTTATTTATTTCATAAGTTAAGAACAATTCTCCCCAATATTTTCCATCGGAGAAATCAGCAATAATCCATTTATGGTTCAAGAACTTGATATTGTTAATCATTATCTTTCCATCGGTCATGGACACATAAGGAACCAAAGGGTGCTCCCCTTTTACTTCGTTAAGCTTATACAGCTCGTCTTTAAGAAAAGGAATCAAAGAGGATATATCTATTCCTTCGTTTTCAAAATAAGTCAAAGCATCTTCATTATGCTCTAAATTAAAATACATAAGGTCTAAATTATCGTCCCGTAAGACAGTTATGGAATCTTTATATCTTTCTACTCGTTCTTTAGCAGTAGTAATATCCTTCTCGTATTTTTCTATAATACTTTTAGAATTAACATACATAAAAAGCACCAACAATAAGGTGAATACAAATAAATACAAATAAATTTTACTTTTCATAACAATTAATTACATGGTTAATTCTAAATTATCGTAAGCCAAAAATACATTTTTCGGTAAGGTTTTTTCAACATCATCGTGAAATCCCAATAATGAACTAATATGCGTTAAATACGCCCTTTTGGGGTTTACCCTTTTAATAAACTGAAGTGCTTCTTTTAGATTAAAATGCGATTCATGAGCTTCATTTCTTAAGGCATTTACAACCAATATTTTAACGCCTTTTAATTTTGCAATCTCTTGTTCTTCAACTGTTTTCATATCAGTTAGATAAGCAAAATCTTTAAACCTAAATCCAAAAACCTGTAATTTATTATGAAATCCATTAATTGGAATGACTGTTAAATCCCCTAAATTAAAAGGCTTGTTTTCAATATGTATTTTCTTGACACTAGGAGCGCCTGGGTATTTGTTTTCGGTCTCAAAAATATAATCAAATCGTCTTTCCAAAGCACTCATAACCCGTTTATGCGCATATATTGGGATATCTCCCTGCTTAAAAAAGAAAGGCCTAATATCGTCTAATCCAGCAGTGTGGTCGGCATGTTCATGAGTAAATAAAATACCATCAATTACAGAGACATTAGCCCGAAGCATTTGCTGTCTAAAGTCTGGACCACAATCTATCACGTATGTATAATCATCCCATTCTATTAATACCGAAACACGCAAGCGTTTATCTTTTTTATTTTTACTTAAACAAACTGGGTGGTTGCTACCTATTACAGGAATGCCTTGAGATGTACCGGTTCCTAAAAATGTAATCTTCAAAACTGTGAAATTTACAACAAAAGTAAGGTTATTTTTTTCATTACGCCTCTATTTTAATACCTTTGTCACGCATAATAAAACAATAAAATTGCAATGGAAATCACTCTTAAAGGAGATAGCGAAATTGAAAATATTCCTTCATTAAAACAAAAAGCTTTACGAATAAATTTAAATGAGCACATTTACGGCACTTTTGCAGAAATTGGTGCAGGTCAAGAAACAGTAAGGCAGTTCTTTAGAGCTGGAGGTGCTTCAAGAACCATTGCAAAATCAATGTCGGCTTACGATAAAGATTTTAGTGATGCTATTTATGGCATTGAGGATGATAAACGTTATGTTACCGAATCGAGATTACGAAAAATGTTATCTCATGAAATTAAGCTTATTGAAGAGCGTATTACAAGGGATAAACACCCAAATAAAATGTTTTTTGCTTATGCAAATACAGTGACCACAATAGATTTTGCTAAAAAATTTAAAGGCCATGGATGGGTTGGTATTAAATATCAAATAGATTCGAAGCAAAAGTATAATGAAATTATCTTGCATTTCAGGTTCAAAGAAAATGATGCACGTTTACAACAAGAAACATTAGGAAAACTTGGTACAAACTTAATTTATGGTGCTTTTTATAAGTATAACGAACCAAAAAAATTATTACGTTATTTATATGACCACTTAGATAAAGACCAACTAGAAATTGATACCATCAACTTTTCAGGACCTATTTTTGAAAATGTTGACAACCGCTTGATGAGCTTACAATTGGTTAAAAATGGCATGACAGATGCTGTTATGTTTGATCCTGATGGCCATAATGTACTACCAGCTAGAGTGCTTTATAAAAAGAACATTTTGGCACTTCGAGGCAGTTTTAGACCTGTTACCAAGGTAAATATGGATATGTTTGAAAAATCGTACCAAATGTTTTTACAGGAAAACAGGGTTGACGAGAAAAACACACAAACCCTTTTTGAAATTACTCTATCTAATCTTCGTGCAGAAGGCGAAATTGATGAACAAGATTTTATGGATAGGGCAGATTTGCTTTGTTCTCTAGGACAAACAGTACTGATTTCCAATTTTCAAGAATATTATAAATTAGTAGAATACTTCTCTCAATACACAAAAGCGCGTCTTGGCTTAGCTATGGGAGTGAATAACCTTGTAGATATTTTTGATGAAAAATATTACAGGCATTTAAGTGGAGGTATTTTGGAAGCATTTGGTAAGCTATTCTTTAAAGATTTAAAAGTGTACCTATATCCAATGGTCGATAAAGCGACTGGAGAATTAATTACTAGTGAAAACCTAAAGGTACATCCACGTATGAAAGAATTATATAAATTCTTTAAATACAACGGTAAAGTTACTGATGTAAAAGATTATGATCCTGAAACCTTAAATATATTTTCAAGAGAAGTCTTAGAAAAAATTGCTTCTGGCAAACGTGGTTGGAGTAAGATGCTACCAGAAGGAATTGGTGATCTAATCAAAGATTACAGAATGTTTGGTTTTACGAGAAAACCAATTGTTTTAAAGAAGAAAAAAGTAAGAAATGAGTAATCAATAAAAGTGACGTTTGTTAACTAAGCTTGTCGTAGTAAAGTCTTTTTTTACTTTAGTATCTGTTCGGTATGCTCTTTAGTTTTTACCTTGGTAATAACATCCTCAATAACACCATTTTCATCAATTACAAACGTTATACGATGAATACCATCATACTCTCTACCCATAAATTTTTTTGGACCCCAAACTTCAAAAGCATTGATAACTGTTTTATCTTCATCAGCTAACAAAGGATATGGGAAATTATATTTATTCTTAAAATTAGACTGTCTCTTTGCGCTATCTGCACTTACACCAAGGATTTCATAACCCAAAGACTGAAAACGCTGGTAATTATCTCTCAAATTACAAGCTTCTACAGTACACCCTGGAGTACTTGCCTTTGGATAAAAAAACAATACTAGTTTCTTTCCTTTATAATTACTTAAAGAAATAACATTCCCATCTTGATCTGTCGATTGAAAATTTGGTGCCTGATCTCCTATTTTTAAAGTCGTCATATTTAGTATCTTTGATTTTCTTTACAAAGATAAGTCAATGACCAAGCAAGAAAAAGTAGATTTTGTTATAAAAACCTTAAATAAACTCTATCCTGAAATACCTATTCCCCTAGATCATAAAGACCCTTATACATTGTTAATTGCAGTATTACTATCTGCCCAAAGTACAGATATTCGTGTTAATCAAATAACACCATTACTATTTCAAAGAGCAGATAATCCATACGATATGGTAAAATTATCGGTTGGTGAAATTCGAGATATTATTAAGCCTGTTGGTTTATCGCCTATGAAAAGTAAGGGAATTCATGGACTATCACAAATATTGATTGATAAGCACGATGGCAAAGTTCCACAAAGCTTTGAAGCTTTAGAAGAACTTCCAGCAGTTGGTCATAAAACTGCTAGCGTAGTCATGTCGCAAGCTTTTGGTATTCCTGCTTTTCCTGTGGATACGCATATTCATAGACTCATGTATCGATGGAATTTTACCAATGGTAAAAATGTGGTGCAAACCGAAAAAGATGCCAAACGATTGTTTCCAAAAGAATTATGGAACGAGCTTCATTTACAAATTATTTGGTATGGTCGCGAATATTCACCTGCAAGAGGATGGGATTTAGAAAAAGACATTATTACTAAAACTATTGGTAGAAAAACAGTAATTGACGAGTATAACAAAGCAAAAAAGCCCTAATGGTTAGTTAGGACTTTTTTTCGCCAAAGTTTAGTTTAAAAGCGCTTCAAACTTTAATTTATTACAACTTATAACACTTAAAGCCTGAGAATAATTCAGAAGAAAATTAACCGTTTCTTCACTCGGTTTTAACGTTTCAAAATGTTTTGAATCTTCAATGTAAAGTTTTTCCATTTCACTAAATTAGTTGTTATTATATTAGTGTAACGTGGCATAACTTTATTTATTGCATTAATTTGTCAAAACAATATTATGTTTATCTATAACCTTTCGTAAATTAATAAGTGCATAACGCATTCTACCTAAAGCAGTATTAATACTAACGCCAGTATTTTCAGATATTTCCTTAAAACTCATATCATTATACATTCGCATCACCAATACTTGTTTTTGATCTTCGGGAAGCTCTTCAATTAAGCGTCTCACATCTTGCTGTACTTGTTCTTTAATAATGGATTTTTCTGCATTTAATGAAGAATCACTTAATACCGAAAAAATATTAAACTCCTGGCCATTATCAAATTTCGGCATTCTGCTATTCTTTCTAAAATGGTCTATAACCAAATTATGAGCAATACGCATTACCCAAGGAAGAAACTTACCCTCTTCATTATATTTTCCTAACTTTAATGTTCTAATAACCTTTATAAAAGTGTCCTGAAAAACATCTTCGGTTACATCGCGGTCGTAAACCTTAGAGTAAATAAAACTGTAAATTTTTTGTTTGTGTCTTGTAATTAAAACTGACAAAGCGCTCTCGTCGCCTTTAATGTAGTTACTAACTAATACAGCATCTGTGATAAGTTCTTTTTTCATAATCATTACTTTTATCTCAAAGAAAAAACTTCTTTGTTAGGGGTTTAAGATTTAAAAAGTAATGTTATGCTATAAGCTAATAGTTTAATTTGCTGATTAATATGAACCAAATATAACAACAATCATTCCTAAAAAACAAAAAAAATCATCGTTTTTCCAAAAAATTCGATGAAACATCCATTTTAAAAGCTAAGCTAGAAGTAGTATCTTTGCAGGATTATTCTTTAAAAATGCCTATAAACACTAGTATTACAAATGTAAACCCAAAAAAAAACATCATTATTAAAGGTGCAAAACTGCATAATCTTAAAAATATTGATGTTGTTATCCCTAGAAATAAATTAGTGGTAATCACTGGATTATCTGGTTCTGGAAAATCCAGTTTGGCTTTTGATACACTGTATGCCGAAGGTCAACGACGTTATGTTGAAAGTTTATCTAGTTATGCGCGCCAGTTTTTAGGAAGACTTAATAAGCCAAAGGTAGATTATATAAAAGGCATTGCTCCTGCCATTGCCATAGAGCAAAAAGTAAACTCTACAAATCCACGATCTACCGTAGGTACAACTACCGAGATTTACGATTATTTAAAGCTACTATTTGCAAGGATTGGAAAAACTTACTCTCCAAAATCTGGCTTAGAAGTAAAAAAAGATACGGTTTCTCATGTTATTAATTATATAAAATCATTTACTGAAGGCAAAAAACTCTTGCTCCTCACTCCTATTTATCTAGAAGAAGGTAGAACAATGAGCGATAAACTAAAAGTGCTTTATCAACAAGGCTATGCACGAATAAAAGTAAATAGCAACGTAGTACGTATTGAGGAATATATTCAGAAAATTAACAACAAAGACACAATTTATTTAGTCATTGATCGTGTTATAGTTAGACATGATGAAGATTTTTTTAATCGACTTGCCGATGCTATTCAAACTGCTTTTTTTGAAGGAAAAGGGGAATGTTATATAGAATCTTTAAAGGATAAATTTCAACAACACTTTAGCAACAACTTTGAATTGGATGGTATTTGTTTTTTAGAACCAAATATTCATCTATTCAGTTTTAACAATCCTTATGGTGCCTGTCCAAAATGTGAAGGTTATGGCGATGTTATTGGTATTGATGAAAACCTAGTTGTTCCAAATACAGGATTGTCTGTTTATGAAAATGCTATTTTTGCTTGGAGAGGCGAAAGTATGAGCTGGTATCGAGATCAGTTAGTAAATAACTCTCACAAGTTTAATTTTCCAATCCACAAACCTTATTTTGAGTTAAATGATGTTCAAAAGCAGCTAATTTGGGAAGGAAATGATTATTTTGAAGGGTTAGACAGTTTCTTTGCTGAGTTAGAAGCCAAGGCCTATAAAATACAGAATCGAGTGATGTTATCTCGTTATCGAGGGAAAACAAAATGTACGGTTTGTAAAGGTAAACGTTTACGAATTGAAGCAAATTATGTAAAAATTAATAATGCGACCATTACCGATTTGGTAGAAATGCCACTTAATAAATTAGTTGTGTTTTTTCAGCAATTAGAACTAAACGATTACGACACCAAAATAGCAAAACGTTTATTAAAGGAAATATCTAATAGATTGTCATTTTTAACCAATGTAGGATTGAGTTATTTAACACTTAACAGAAAATCCAATACGCTCTCTGGTGGTGAAAGCCAGCGTATTAACTTAGCAACATCGCTTGGTAGTAGTTTGGTTGGTTCCATGTATATTTTAGACGAACCAAGTATTGGCTTACATCCTCGTGATACTGAGAGATTAATCACCGTTTTAAAATCCTTACGTGACCTTGGTAACACAGTGATTGTGGTTGAACATGATGAAGATATTATGGCTGCAGCCGATGAAATTATTGATATTGGTCCTGAGGCTGGAACGCTTGGTGGAGAAGTTGTTGCCACAGGAACTTATAAAGATATTTTAAACTCCAATTCACTAACAGCTAAATACTTAAACGGTACTTATAATATTAAAGTACCAAAAAAACGTAGAACCTCAAAGTATTTTGTAGATATTAAAGGTGCAAGAGAGCACAATCTAAAAAACATCGATGTTACCTTTCCTTTGGGAATGCTAACCGTTGTTACAGGCGTTTCAGGAAGTGGAAAAAGTACTTTGGTTAAAAAAATTCTTCATCAAGCATTAATTAAAGAAATAGGAAGTTATGGTGATAAACCTGGAGAATTTACCTCAATTTCAGGCGATTTCAGTAATGTAAAGCATATTGAGTTTGTTGACCAAAACCCTATTGGTCGCTCTTCTAGATCTAATCCAGTTACTTATATTAAAGCATACGATGATATTCGAGCCGTATTTTCAAAACAAAAGCTAAGCACGATTAGAGGCTACCAAGCAAAACACTTTAGTTTTAACGTTGATGGTGGTCGTTGTGAAACTTGTAAAGGCGAAGGCGAAGTGACTATTGAAATGCAATTTATGGCAGATGTGCATCTAGAATGTGAAACTTGTAAAGGTAAACGCTTTAAAAAAGAAGTGCTAGAAGTTACTTTTGAAGGTAAAACTATCGATGATATTTTAAATATGACCATCGATAATGCTATTTCTTTTTTTGAAGAAACAAGTCAGACAAAAATAAAAAACAAGCTACAACCCTTGCAAGATGTTGGTTTAGGCTACGTTACACTTGGTCAAAGTTCATCTACTTTGTCTGGTGGTGAAGCACAGCGAATTAAGTTGGCAACTTTTTTAGGTAAAGGGAATACTAAAGAAACTGCCCTATTTATTTTTGATGAACCTACAACAGGCTTACACTTTCACGACATTAAAAAGTTACTAAAATCCTTTAACGCGCTTATTGAAAAAGGGCATTCAATTATAGTGGTTGAGCATAATGTAGAACTCATTAAATGTGCCGATTATATTATAGATTTAGGGCCAGAAGGTGGCGAAAATGGAGGGCAACTTTTAGCCTCTGGAACTCCTGAAGAAGTAGCTTCAAATAACGCATCGTTTACTGGTAAGTATTTAAAGACCAAGCTTTAGTACAACAAAAATGACAATACAAGCATAATGATAACTGCCATTGGAGCAACAAGCATCATATACACAAATGTAAGCATAGAAGCCTTTATAAAGCTAATAAATAAGCCTTGTTCGTAATAATTTTTAACTGCAAGTACCAAGTAAAAAAATGTTGATAGCAACACCAGAAAATCAATCCAGTTAGGTATTTCAATAATATAGTTTATCCCAAGTATAATGCTCATTGCTGTAAACAAAAACGAGAAATAATAAAAACCAAATACCAAGTGGTGAGCAAAACGCCCTCGACGCCAATAAAATACTTTAAGCAAGAGTGCGAAAATTGGCAATAAAAAGAATAACGAAATAGGGACACTATCAAAAAACGCTTGCAAAGCACCACCACCTCTATTTTTATGAAACTTAATTAACTGTCTGTAAAATTGTTTTTTAAAAAACCCTGCACCTTCCTCCATACCTAAGGCTTGCAATTGTTCTTTTTCTGGTGCACCAACAGCTAATAAGGAATCCAGCTTTTTGGTATCGTAACCAAAATTAAAATTATTTTTAATAGCATCTGGATTAGAAGCAACTGTCAATATAGAATCCATAGCCTTTTGCTCTTCTTTTGATAATCCAGACATTAAATTCTCATTACTTAAAGGTTTAGTAATTTTAGCAATAGCAGCAGAATCCAAGGGTCTTAAATTAATAGAATCTTTAGATTGCTCCATTTCAAAACCCTTTTGCAATGCTTTATCAAAATTGGCATTGTACTCCCTAATTTTAAACGAAAACATAAAGAAAAACACAACCGAAATGAATAAATACATTTGTGCAGGATGCAAATACATTAAGCGTTTCCCATTCACAAATCGTTTTGCTAAAATCCCTGGTTTAAATACTAAAGGGATAAAACTTCTAAAAAAACGTGCATCAAACGAAAAATAGTTGGCAATTGTGTTATAGAATAGAACACCAACGGTTAACTCGTCATTGGTTTGTTGTCCGCAATGTGGGCAAAATTTAAACTCAATATCATGTTCCTTTTCGCAATTTTGGCAAGTTGTAATAGTTTGTTCTAAAGCAAAATCTACGCTATCGTCATTTTCTGAAGGATTGGTTATTTTGGTGTTCTTTGCCATTGTTGGTTGGTTAACGACTTTTAAGTGTTTATAAAATTAATAAAAAGAAAACTACTTCTTCATAATAATGACGAGTAATACTACCTACTTGTTACAAAATTACATGAAGTGCTATATATCAAATACTTACAACTTTGGCACGAAAAATGAAACTCATTAAACAAATAGCGTAAGCCGAAAAGCTAATTCCGAAGAGTTCGGAAGATTAGGCATCTTAAAACTTTTTACTATGAGAAAAATTACTTTAGTATTAGCAACATTGTTACTAGGTGTAACATTTGCAACAGCATTAGAACAAGTTTCTGAATTAAACAGCAAAGATTTAAGAAATTCGAAACGCTATCGTATTTCACAGCCTATTTTGTTTGTGGAGCGTGGTGTGGAATTCTTAATCTTTCCAAATGGTGAGTTCGATTTTAACACAAATGCCAATTATGCCAATTCTGGTGATTACTACAGAAAATCGACAACTAGACGTGGTAGCATTAATGCCACTTTTGGAGCACCAGGAGTTAGAATTAGCTACAATCGCTCACGTGGTGTAATTATAACTCATGACAGATTTGGTCGAGTACGAAGCGTTGGTAACGTATTTATAAACTACGATTATCAAGGACGTGTAAAGCGCGTAGGCTCAGTCTATATGACATACCGTTTTGGACAACTAAAACAAGTTGGTGGTTTACATATACAGTATAACCGTTGGGGTGAAATGGTAAACATTCGCGGACACGTAAATAGAAGCAACCAAGGTTGTGGCATTTGTGGCATTACTGGTTGTACAGCAAATCATTTTGATGGCTATAATGACAGATATGATAATGATTGGGAAAGTCGAGATGATGATTATTTCTATTATAGAAAAGGGAATAAAACCTCAAAAAAGAAGAGGAACAAGAGAGGCTTTTCAAAAAAGCGCAAATAGTAACCTATTGTTCGTAACCTACTAAAATTGGTTATTTTAAAACCTCATTAGTTATTCCCAATGACTTTTGGGGTTTTTTATTTCTTGTATATGTTTTGTTGCGTGTTTTAAACATCATTTAGCAAATACAAACCGAATAGAAAATCCTCGAATCCCGACGCTTCGAGGTTCCTAAGTAGATAAGTAATCTCAATTATATACATTGCTGTGCTATTCATAATTTACTTCAATAATCTAAAAATTGCTACTCTTTTAGAATTGTAATAGTTTTTTTAGCTCTTTCAACAAGCAATGGGCCTAAAGCTTTTAACGCATAAATAATTTCGTAGTTCATTTCTATTGCATTGTGCCTATGTTTCAGCCCTTGCGCGATATATGCTTCGCTTGGAACATGGTTAATAGATTTATAAAAACTAGTTGGGATAATAGTTTGGGCGTCTAAATATTTTTTCGCCTCAATATCTTCTTTAACGATAAGGTTTTTTTTATCGTTAATCATATTTTTAAATGATTCTGAAATATTATAATATTCTATTAGAGCAATTCTTTTTTTTTCATCAATAACATCAAAATTCCCTGATGAAATGAGTTCATTATATGTTGTTTGGGTAAAATCTAACATTGCCCAACTTTGTGGAAACTCATCGATGCTATCTTTTAAATGTCCTGGTTTAATATTTCCCTGTTTTAAAAAATCAAAATAACCTTTATAAATCTTTTCATAGTCAAGACCCTGTCTTAATTCACTATTTATGGTAGTTGTGTCTTTTGATATATCTGCAATTAATCTATTAATATAATTTACAGATTTTGCATTATTTTTGGTTTTCTCATTCCAATTATTTATCTGCAACGCAATCAAAATACCAATAACTACCAGCAAAATTTCTCCAATAGCATACAGCAAATACTTACTGAATTTATTTTCAGTCAGCAATTTTTGTCTAATTTTTCTAAAGAATTTTATCATTGATTATCGGTTTGTTTTAACGAAGCACAACTTGTGGAGTGTATAAAATCTTTTTATATGTTTTTATACACGACGTTAAACAAAGTTCACAATTCTAATTTTTAAATTAAAGATAAAGCTTTTCATATTAAAAAAACTTATTATTGACTAAAGTGCTAGTGCTCAAAATTAATGCTATAGTTATTTTATTGCGCATCCACCTCTTTAATAAATTTAATAATCCCATCAAAATAGACCTCAGGATCATCATACATAGACAAGTGGCTGCCGTTTGGGCAATGCAAATACTGTCCGTTTTGTACTTGCGTAGCAATCCATTCCATGTGTTTAGGATCCATGGTATCATACGCTCCACCTACGCTTAACGTTGGTACAGTTATTCTTGGGAGTTCGGCAGTAATGTCCCAATCTTTAAGTTTAGCATCACCTACAATACCAAACTCACTTGGTCCTTGCATAGTAACATATAAGTTTGGATTAAGCTTTGCAAACGCACGATTTACAGGATTTGGCCATTCTTCAAGAGGCATGCGTAAAATATGCTTGGTATAATAATATTGAAACAATAACTCACTATATCTTGGGTTTTCAAATTCTCCTTTGGCTTCCAATTCTTTTACTTCTTTTAAAACTTCTGGAGGTAGTTGAGGTCCTAAAACTTCATTTGCATATTTGTTATACTCAGGTACTGAAGCCATCATATTAGTTATTATCAAACCTTTTAAATTGTTTTGATATTTTAAGGCATATTCCATACATAAAATGCCTCCCCAAGAATTTCCTAACAAATAAAAATTACTACTATCTAGTCCAAGTGCTTTTCTAACTTGCTCAACTTCATCTACATACCTATCCACACTCCAAAGTGTACTATCATTTGGTTGTTCACTATAAGCCGATTCCAGTTGATCGTAATAATAATATTCAATTCCTGCATTTGGGAAGTAAGAATCGAAAGCTTCAAAATATTCATGCGTTGCACCTGGACCTCCATGAAGCAACAATACTTTCATAGTTGGGTTGTTCCCTACTCTTTTAGTCCAAACTTTAAATTCGCCAGAAGCAGTTTGTATTGGAATCATTTTTACACCTCCACTTAATTTATCATCGCGATTGGAGTAATCTAAATAATTACTTTTTTTTGGAGCGTTAACCTCTTTTGTTTTAGAATTTGTACAGCTAAAAACAAAAAGAGATAATACAATGAGAAGAACTGATTTTTTCATGAATGCTTGTTTTAAGTTAATAATATAGCACCCAATTACTTCAAAGAGGTGCTAATTTTTAATAAACTTATAACTTTTATTTGAGTTTTCAATTTGTAAAAAATACATACCCTTAGATATATTTTGAATATTAATTGGTTTTGATTTATTAACAACACCTTTCTTTACCAATCTCCCAGTTGTCGTATACACATTATATTTTTCTGAAGTCTCCAAGTTTGCGATATTAATAAAATCTGATGATGGATTCGGATATACAGCAATTTTGTTTAAATCTGCTTCATCATTAGATAAAACATTTACCGTCCATGAAAATGCATCTAGAGCCATATAATCTAGGTTTCCTGTACTAGAAATAACTAATTCATCAATCCCTTTAATAGAAAAGTCTGATGCTCCTTCTGTTGCAAAATCTATAAAAGTGAAACCATTATTTGGTGTAAATGTAACTGGACTTGCAAAACCTGAAGATTTAGAAAAAGAAAAAACTTCAACTCCTCCTTTATTACCAGTAATAGTTAATGTACCAGTAGTCACTGCTAATGTTCTTGTTGAACAAAAAAGATATAGTGATTGTACTGTTATTTCTGTTCCAACTGGAGTAATAGTGAAACTACTTCCATTGTTATCACCGTTATGATTACCAGTATTATCAATAAACTTTTGATCTGGTGCTGCTCCATTCCAACCACAATTAGTGCAGCTATCACTTCCTCCACCACCATTAAGCACTCCATGGGTAAACACATCATAGGCCTCACCTGTACTACTTGTTATGTTAAAAGTTTGTCCACCATCAGAAAATGTAGTTGACAAAGCTGTTTCTGTTTCAAATGTCTCTGTTGATTGAGCTTGAATTATCTCTCCACTTAAAAAAATTAAACAAATTACTATGCAATTAAAAAGGTACTTTTTTTTCATGTTAAATAGTGTTTTAGTTATTTATCAGTCTAAGTTCGTAAACTCCTACAAACTAAAGAGATAATTTTCAAACATTTCTTACAAACTTATTAACATCATTATATTTCTAAACTCATTTTATGAGTTTGATATTCAAATACTTTCTATATAATTATTTTTTTGGCACGATGCTTGGTAAGTAATAAGTATCAAGAAAAACGAATTGTTATGTAATACATGTTTATTGTATTGTTTAGCGCAAAAATTAAATTAAGATGAAAAAGTTACTATTATTTTTTACAGTTGTATTCCTTACGGGAATCTCTGTTAGTGCAACATCAACCACCAACCGTTTAGATATTAATGCATCAAACGCATTTGTGAGAGATTATGGTAATTCTTTTATTTTTGTGGAACAAGGTGTAGAATTTTCGGTATTCCCAGATGGTCAATTCGATTTTAACCTAATGCAGTATGGCCCAAGGTTTGATGCCTATGCCGATTTTGGAAATGCAAGTATTAGCTTTAATACAGGGTACGGTTACGATGCTTATGTGCAATATGATGATTATGGTGCTGTAGTACAAATTGAAAATATTCCTATTTATTACGATTATTATGGGCGAATTATTCGTGCTGGAAGTGTTCGTATTAACTACAATAATTATGGTTATGTAAACCGTGTTGGTGGCTTATATGTACACTACAATGCCTATAATAGGTTTTCGCACTACACAGGATTTATTAATGCCTATAACAGACATTATGTTTATAGACCTTGGCATACATATTATAGCGCTCCATTAATTGACTTTAGAATTGTATTTAACAGACCTTATAGAAGATATTACAACCCTGTAAGACATACTTATTACAGACCATATGCAGATAATTATAGACCAAGAGTGTCGCATAGCACTAGCAGAAGAGGGAACTCGGTAGCTCAACGTTCTACATCAAGACAAAGTGATAGATATGCACAAACACGCTCGTCTAGACGTACTGATGCAACTACTACTAGAAACAACAGACGTTTAGCAAGTGTAGATCAAAATGCAAGAACTTCTAGAAATAGTAGTGCAACAAGATCTTCTACTAGAAGAAATAGCGATGCTATAACAAATAGAGCTAGAACCTCTAAAGATACAAGAACGACGAGGTCTAGAACATCAAATGATAAAAGAGCAACACGTTCTAACAGAACAGTTAATAGAAGCGATAGTGCTAACAGATCTCAAAAAAGAACAACCACACAGTCGCGATCTCAAACAGTAAAAAGAAATAATAATGCTAAACCTAGAGTGGCTTCAAAATCTAGAAATACATCTAAGCCCAAAGTTGCGCAAAGATCTAGTTCACAACGTAAAGCACAAAGTACAAAGCAACGTGTGGCACGTAGCAAAAGTACTCAAGTAAGTAAAAAAAGAACTCCACAGGCTAGACAAAAATCGGTATCTAGTTCTAGTAAAAAGTCGAATACACGTAGTAGTAGAAGGCGTCAATAATATTATAATTTTGGTTAGTTAGTTGGATTATCCTGCAAGATGAATGCCTCATGGCACCTTGCAGGATTTTTCTTTTTAAGTAAGTTATAAATTGTTATTCTGAATGGAACGAAGAATCTTGTTGATATGGAAATACTATTAATGTAGATTCTTCACGTCGCTATGTTTGCTTAGAGTGACAGGAGGTTTTATTGTTATTCTGAATGGAACGAAGAACCTTGTTGATGTGGAACTACTATTTATATAGATTCTTCATGTCGCTATGCTTGTTCAGAATGACAAATACATATATAGAGTAAAACAGTATAGATTTAACGCTTTAGAAACTTATTAAGGATTACAGAAATATCTTCCGATAAATTCATTCTATACACAATCAATCCATAACATACAGCAATAAGGATAGATTTTAATCCAATATTAATAATTGGGTGAAAAGGAAATTCCCAGAAATACAATACACCAGCAAGTATAACGATTAATATTAAGGTCTTTAATGTATTAACACAAAAAGGCGATATCCTAAACTTGTAATATACAAAAGCTACTTTGGCAAAATTATATACTATTACTGACATAAATGTGGCAAATGCAGCTCCATTAATACCATATTCTGGAATTAACATGGTATTAAATACCACAGTAATAACTGCCAGCAAAACACCCAAAGCCAAAACCACACGATAATAATCGCTATTAAATAAAATGGCGTTGTTATTGCCTATAATGTTGTCGGATAATTTTGCAATACTTATTAAAAGCACAACTATTAATCCTCCTGTATATTTATCGTCAATAAGTAAGTAGAGTTGGTTTATATTTAATATAATAAGTAAAAAAACAAAACCACTGATAATAAGTAAGTTAATTGAGCTTTTTTTATATAGTACTTTAAGTTGATCTTGTTCTCCATCGTTAAGTAATTTTGCTGTCAACGGATTTGTAATTTGATGCATCGATCTTGCAGGAACACCAATGACAGTAGCAATATAAATAGCAACACCATAATAGGCTACTTTTTCTATCTCTATATATTGCCCTATCATAAACTTATCGATTTCCAAAATAATATTGGCTACCGAGCCTGCAATAATTATTAAAGCTGAATACTTTAAAACCGCTTTCATGTTTGGCAATTTTCCAAACCTAAAAATTGGTCGCCTTACATAAAAAGCATACAAATTCATTATAAGCATTCGTAAAACATATACGCCAACCACAGCATACACAAAAACTTCAATAGTAATGACCTTAAAGTATAAGCTGAATAAAAGTATCATTACTCCTGCTCTATGAAATACTTCTTTCATAAAATTACCAAACACACTGTTCATGTGTACTTTGGTCCATGAATAAAATACTTCAAAATACGAAAACGCTATAGCAGCCACAAAAATAAGCCACACGTAATCTTTAATGATTGGGTTTGTTTGAGATAGGTAATTGCTAATTACTTCAAAAGCTACATAACCTAATGAGCCTAAAGGAATAATTAACAGCAATGGTAAAAATAACATCCATGTTAAAAAGCTATTAATGTTGTTTCTGGACTTATAAGACGAATAGAATTTAACCATTGTATTATGAGTTCCAAACGCCAATAATGGCATCATAACATAAGCTGTGGATAGTATGTAAGTGATGAGCCCATAATACTGTTCCGACATAAATTCGGTATAAAGAAATAACGTATTAATCGCTCCAATACCAAAACCAATATATGTGGTAATGGTGTTTTTAAACGATTGATTTTGAACTATTCCCATTAACCAATTATTAATTTATTAATTCAGCTAATTTTGAAGTTAAAGCTTTCCGGCTGTATTGTTTAAGACCAATGGCGTTACTTTTTAATTCACTAGACCTAAAGGCTTGAAACATGTCTAAAGCTGCTTCTTTAATTGCATCGTGGTCACTGTACAAAAAGTAGTTTCCAGTATTTGTAGCTCTTAATATATTTTGAACATCAGACTCTTTTGGCCCAATGGCTAATATAGGGCGGCTAGATACCATGTATTCAAATAATTTTCCTGGAATGATACATTTGGTTTCTTCTGAATCAATTTCAATAAGCAACAAAACCTGCGATTTTTTTTGATACTCAATAGCTTGTTTGTGTGGAACATAACCTATTAAGTTTACATATTGCGAAAGATTATGCCTTTCTAAACTTCGTAAAACATCTTTACTCACAGAGCCCACAAAATTAAGTTGCAGCATGGATGCAAATATTTTGTTATTAGTTACAAGTTCTTCCAAAACTTCCCAAAGAACTTCAGGGTTTCTGTCGGATAATAAGGAACCAATATGTGCCAGCGAAAACTTTGCATCTAATTCAACATTACCAACAGGTTCGTAGTCATAACCATTGGTAATAACTTCAATAGGTTTTTCGGTTAACGATAAAAAGTTTTGCTTTGTGTTATTACTTGTCACTACAATTTTATCGGCAGCATTTAACACTTTCGATTCTAGAAACCTATGTCTCTTGCGTGCCATTGGTGTAAGTTTTAGTTTTTTATGATACCCTATTGTAGTCCATGGGTCTCTAAAATCTGCAATCCATTTAATATCAAATCTGCTTTTAAGTTGCTCGCCAATGAGATGTAAACTATGTGGTGGACCTGTAGTGATTATGGTATCAATATTATAATCCCTGATATATGTTGACAAATAATTAACCGAAGGTTTTACCCATTTTTTTCGCGCATCTGGAATAAAAAAGTTGCCTCTTACAAAAAGCATGAGCCTTTCCATAACGTTTTGCTTTTTCTTGTCTGGAATAATGCCTTTGCTAATTGTTGTTGATTGTCCTTTTGAAAATTTACTAGCCAATTTATAAGGTTCTACTATTGGCTGTTTTATAATTGTTAGATTCTTTGGGATATCAGCAACCAAACTTTCATCAATAATTGGGTAATTTGGGTTTTTTGGAATATACACAATAGGCTCAATATTAAAGTCTGGTAAGTATTTAATAAATTTCAACCAACGCTGTACACCTGGACCTCCAGCGGGTGGCCAATAATAGGTTATTATAAGTACTTTTTTACGCACTTGTGGTCGTGTTTACATTTTCTTTCTTAATCTGGTAAAATAATCCTCCCAATAATAATAGCCCAACTACTAAACTCGTTGCAAGGGATATGGTACTTCCAGTTTTTACAACTTGTGGTTCAAACTTAAATTCAATGACGTGATTCCCCGAAGGAATTTCCATACCTCTTAACACATAATTTACACGAATATGAGGTGTTTCTTCCCCATCAATATAGGCTTGCCAACCTTGTTGGTAATAATTCTCGGAGAAAACTGTAAAACCATTATTGCTGTTGTTTGATTCGTATTTTAAATAGTTTGGTTTGTAATCTACCAACTTTATATTTGCTAGTGAATCTACTTGATATGTTGTATTTGAAGCCAAATTAAATTGAGATGTATTTAGAACCGCTATTTGCTTTGTGTTTAAGCTATCTAAGGCAAGTATCTCTTTATTTGCTGTGTTTACTGCTTTAAAAGAACCAATAAACCAAGCATTTCCATTAGCATCAGTATTTGTGAATACTTGTGGCTGACCATTTTCGGCTGGAGCGATAATATATTTAGTGTTTAACATATTAAGTACTTCCAAATGATTTCTTCTAATGTAAAAATCGAAGAGCTCATTATATCGTTTCATACGTGCAGCTGTATAGCCATTTAATGAATTATGAAAATAAGATGGCTTTGTGTTTCCAGTGGTTAAATCGTACACTCTATAATGCGAGTTGTCTTTTTGAATTTCTTGGTCGGCTGCATTAGCTTGATACGGTTTTTGCACTTGAATGGCAGAGACGAAATCGTCATTATTTACATAGCGCCTATCAATACCTACTAAATCAAATATAATTAATGCGGCAAATGCAATAACAACCAGTTTTTCAGATAGTTTATCTTTTAAAAACAGCCAAATTACACCAGCAGAAAGCAATACCAATACCAACGAACGAATAGTATCAGCATTAAAAATGGCTTTCCTATCTGCTTTTAGAGCATCTATAAATGATTGTCCGTAAGCTTGAAGATATTGTCCATCTCTTATACCAGAGAAATCAAATAAACTTCCTTTAAATAACAGGAATATAAGTGCTATACCAGCTGTAATAACAGTTGTATATTTTAATGCCTTTAGTTTTGTATCTTTTTTATCAAAATCGTTAAATAATCTTGTTAAAGCAAAAATACCAAGCACAGGAATACACAATTCTAAAATAACTTGAATGGAACTTACTGCTCTAAACTTATTATATAATGGAACGTAGTCAATAAACACATCGGTTAACAGCCCAAAATTCTTTCCAAGTGATAAAAGCCAAGACAAAATAACACCGCCAACAAGCCACCATTTCAAACGGCCTTTTACCAAAAACAGTCCCAAAACAAACAAAAAGATGATGACTGAACCTACATAAGCTGGTGCTTCCACAATTGGTTGATTTCCCCAATATGTTGGTGCTTGTTTCACTTCGTTTAAAGCCTGTACAGGAGTAGCTCCTAAACTAATAAAAGCGTCGTACACATTGGAATCCCTTCCAACATTTTCATAAGTGCCTCCACCCATAAATCGTGGAATAAACAAATTAAAGCTCTCTATAATCCCATAACTATATTCAGTTATATACTCTTTATCTAAACCATTTGTAACCTCTTTTGCTGAACCATCAGGATTAATGGTCAACTCGCTTTTTCCACGATAACTTTCTCCTACATATTCTTGAGTTGCCATAATATTGGTAGCATTTAAACCAATAGATAGAATCACAGCAGCTGTTAAAACTCCAACAGATTTAAAAAAATGCGGTAATTGTTGTTTTCTGTAAGCATCGATTAAATAAGCAATCCCTAAAACGATAACCAATAAGAGTAGATAATAGGTCATTTGAAAGTGATTTGCCACAATTTCCAATGCCATGGCAATTACGGTTAACAAAAACCCATATATGTATTTACGTTGAAAAGTGAGCAATATCCCAGATAACACCAAAGGCATATAAGCAATTGCATGTGCTTTACTATTATGTCCAACACCAAGTAGAATTATTAAATAGGTTGAAAACCCAAATGCTAAAGCACCTAACGCAGCTAGCTTAAAATCGGCTTTTAATACTAAAAGTAGTATGTAGAATCCTAAAAAATAAAGAAATAAATAATCTGCTGGTCTTGGTAAAAATCGCAATGCTAAATCAAGCTTTTTAATATAATTATGAGGATATTTTGCACCTAATTGATAAGTTGGCATGCCTCCAAACGCGCTATTGGTCCAATAGGTTTCTTGACCTGTAGCCTTTCTAAAATCGTTTTGCTGCTTAGCCATTCCTGTGTATTGCATAATATCGCTCTGGAATATTTGCTTTCCTTGAAGAACTGGGCTAAAATATATAAGGGAAGCTACCACAAACAATAAAAGAACAAGTATGTGTGGTAAGATTTTTTTAAAAGAAAAATTCATGGATTAATTCAGTAAAAATATTTGTAGAAAATTAATCAATTTCTTCGTAATCTACATATTCGCCTACATTTTTATTTGAAGAACTTTTTTCATTTGGCATTTTATCTATAGAAATTTCACCTTCTTTCTTTTTATCTTCTTTAGGCTGATGGTATTGGTTAAATTGCCCTCCAAATTTCTTTTCGGCTTTTTTAGCAACATAGCGCATTAATACAGGAGCAAATATTCTAGATACTAATTTTATTCCGTACCAAATAAGTAGTATTATTAAAATGGTTCTTAAAAAACCAATAAGTGAAGCGTACTGCAACATGAATTAAATTTTATTCAAAAATACAATTCTTCCAATTTAAAATCCGTTTTAACTTCATAAAAAAATAATAAAATCTATATATTTGGTAATTAACAAATCGATTATGACATCAACAAAAACCTATTTATTCTTAGCTATTTGCCTCACTTTGTCCCTAAATATGTTTGGGCAATACACCGAAGTCATTAATTCCAATCGTCCAGGAGTCTCACGAAGTGCCTTTTCTGTTGGAACAAATGTAGCCCAATTTGAAATTGGTCCTTATATTATTAAAGAAAAACGTACACCAGCAACACAGTACGAAATTTCGGGATTTGGAGCCGATTTTGCTGTGCGATATGGATTGCTATTTGAAGAGCTAGAGCTAAATATTGAAGGCACTTACCAAAACGATAGTAAAACATATATAACTTCCTTAAGCTCAAAACAAGATAGAGCAAACTTTAAAAGCTTGGTCATTGGTGCCAAATACATGCTTTTTGACCCGAATAGAAATGCTGGAGAAGATAAACCAAACCTATACAGTTACCATGCAAACAAAAAATTTAAATGGAAATCGTTAATTCCTGCAATAGCCTTAGGAGTTGGTATGCATTACGATTCAAAAAACAATCCTTATACTGCTCCAGGTATTGAAGGTATTAGCCCAAGAGTAATGATTGCCACACAAAATAATTTTGCTGGAGGATGGGTTTTTGTAACCAATTTTATAAAAGAGCGCATTGGTACAGATCAGTCTGATTTTCAATATATTTTAACATTAACTCACTCATTTAGCCCAAAATGGGTCGTATTTGCAGAAACTCAAGGTATAAAAAGTGATTTTTATGCCGATAATTTGTTTAGATTTGGAGGCGCATATTTATTTGGAAAGGATTTTCAACTAGATACAGCCCTAACATTCAATACAAAAGACACACCTTCTGTGTTTAGTGTAAATTTTGGTGCTTCGTATCGTTTGGATTTCCATAGAGATAAAGAGCAATAGGAATAGCATTTTATGATCGAAATTAAAGAAGCACTCTCTAAAAAAGATTTAAAGAAATTTGTAAAATTTCCGTTTTCACTCTATAAAAACTCAAGCTCTTGGGTTCCTCCCATTATTAGCGAAGAATTAAGAACATTCGATAAAAACATCAATCCTGTTTTTCAAGATGCAGATGGTCGCTTTTTCTTAGCTTACAAAAATGGCAACATTGTTGGTCGCATTGCTGCTTTAATTAATTGGATTGAAGTAAATGAGCAAGGCATCAAAAAAGTACGCTTTGGTTGGTTTGATATGATTGATGATATAGAAGTGTCAAAAGCCCTATTAAATAAGGTTACAGAGATTGGAAAAGCAAATAATTTGGAGTTTATGGAAGGTCCAATAGGGTTTTCTAACTTGGATAAAGTAGGTGTTGTATATGAGGGTTTCGACCATATTGGGAGCATGATCACATGGGAAAACCATCCTTATTATGTTACGCATTTAGAGTCTTTGGGTTTTAAATTTGGAAAAGGCTACTCTGAAAACAAAATGCGTTTTGTAGATATTAAACCTAAGTATTTTTCAAGAATTCAGCAGCTTGTGAAAAAAAGGTATCAATTAAAGGCCTTAAATTTTACCAGTAACAAAGAAATTTTGCCCTATACTAGCCAAATGTTTGAAGTATTTACCAAGTCACACTCTGTACTATCTTCTTTTGTGGATATAAATGATGCGCAACGAGAATACTTTAAAAAGAAATTTATTGGCTTCTTAAATCCAGAGTATGTAAAATTTGTTTTAGACAAAGATAACAACCTTATAGGTTTTGGAATTGTAACGCCTTCATATGCCGAAGCTTTACAAAAAATGAAAGGTAAGCTATGGCCATTTGGCTTTAAACACTTATTACATGCAAAAAAACAAAGTAAAACGGTAACCTTCTATTTAATTGGCGTTTTACCTGAATATCAAAACAAGGGCATTACTGCAATTATTTTTGAAGAATTTTATAAAACCTTTAGCAAAAAGGGAATTACCATGTGCATACGTGGTCCAGAGCTTGATGATAATGTTGCCATACAAAAGCTATGGAAAAATTTTAACCCAAAAATTTTTAAAAGACGCTGTACTTACGTTAAGGATATCGCATAAAAAAAGAACCACTAAAAAATAGCAGCTCTTTTTTATGTAAAATTTATATCATTATTCACCCATTGCTGCAGCAACAGCAGCAGATAAACGTTTATAGGTTCCATTTTCAAGTCTAGATCTAATTGCCGAAAAAGCATTTAAAGTAACTTCAACATCTTCTAAAGTATGCGTTGCTGTTGGTATCATTCTTAGTAGAATTATTCCTTTAGGTACCACAGGATAAACTACTATAGAACAGAAGATTCCGTAATTTTCTCTTAAATCTCTAACTAAAGCCATAGCTTCAGGAATACTACCATTTAAAAAAACAGGAGTTACACAACTTTGTGTTGTTCCAATATCAAAACCACGCTCTTTTAAACCAGATTGTAATGCGTTAACAATAGTCCAAAGATTATTTTTAAGTTCAGGCATTGACCTTAACATATCTAAACGCTTCAATGCGCCAACAACCAATTGCATTTGCAGTGATTTAGCAAACATTTGCGAACGCAAGTTATATTTTAAAAAATCTATTATCTCTTTATCGGCAGCTATAAAAGCTCCTGTTGCAGCCATAGATTTGGCAAATGTTGCAAAATATACATCTATATCATCTTGTACGCCTTGCTCTTCTCCTGCTCCAGCACCTGTTTTACCTAAGGTGCCAAAACCATGAGCATCATCTACTAAAAACCTAAAGTTGAATTTCTTTTTTAGGGCAACAATTTCTTTTAGTCGTCCTTGTTCACCACGCATACCAAACACTCCTTCAGAAATCACAAGAATTCCTCCTCCTGTGTGTTCGGCCATTTTAGTAGCGCGTTCTAGGTTTTTTTCTAAACTCTCCACATCATTGTGCTTGTAGGTAAAGCGTTTACCCATGTGCAAACGCACACCATCGATAATACAAGCATGTGCATCAACATCGTATACTATAATATCGTCCTTTCCAACTAAAGCGTCGATGGTTGATACCATTCCTTGATAACCAAAGTTTAGTAAATAGGCAGCCTCTTTATTAACAAAAGCAGCTAGCTCTTCTTGTAATTGCTCGTGAAGTGCTGTGTGACCTGACATCATTCGAGCTCCCATTGGGTACGCTGAGCCGTAAGCAGCTCCTGCTTCGGCATCAACTTTACGCACTTCTGGGTGGTTGGCCAATCCTAAATAATCATTAATACTCCAAGTTATCACATCTTTTCCTTGGAATTTCATCCTATTGGAAATTTGTCCTTCCAGTTTTGGAAACACAAAATAACCTTCTGCTTGTGAAGCCCATTTTCCTAATGGTCCTTTGTCTTTATATATCTTTTCAAATAAATCCTTCATTCAGCTATTAGTCTTAGTTAGATGCAACAAAATTATACAAATTAATCTTCACAACATAATTAATTTATGCACTATATGTTTATAATGTTTTGTCCATAAAAAAACCTGTAATACTTGTGTGAAAAAAATTACAGGTTGTTGTGGTTATTTATTTTGGCTAGTTAATGTATTGTGTGTTTTTTATTAATGCTTCATTTTTACTATCCAAGAAGCCTTGTTCTTCCATCCATTTATCACTAAAAATTTTGCTCATATAACGCGATCCATGATCTGGGAAAATTATTACAATATTATCTTCTTTTTTAAATTCTCCTTCTTCATTTAGTTGTTTTATTGCTTGCATTGCAGCGCCACTTGTGTAGCCAACAAAAAGGCCTTCAGTTCTTGCAATTTCTCTTGCAGTATGTGCACTTTCTTCATCAGTAACTTTTATAAACTTATCGATGATATCAAAATCTGTGGCTGAAGGAATTAAATTTTTACCCAAACCTTCGATTCTATAAGGATAAATTTCATCTGTATCTAGCTCACGTGTTTCGTGATACTTTTTAAGTACTGAGCCATAAGCATCAACACCAATCACTTTTATACCAGGATTTTGCTCTTTTAAATACTTAGCTGTTCCGGAAATTGTTCCTCCTGTCCCACTACAAGCTACCAAATGTGTTATTTTCCCTTCAGTTTGGTTCCAAATTTCTGGACCAGTAGTTTCGTAATGTGCTTGAAGGTTTAATTCGTTAAAATATTGGTTGATATAAACCGAGCCTTTTGTTTCTTCGTGCAGTTGTTTTGCTACTTGGTAATAAGAGCGAGGGTCGTTGGCACTTACATGTGCTGGACAAACATACACTTTTGCTCCCATAGTACGAAGCATGTCTATTTTATCGGCTGATGACTTAGAACTTACTGCCAAAATACATTCGTATCCTTTAATAATACTCACCATAGCTATGCTAAATCCAGTATTTCCTGAAGTAGTCTCAATGATGGTATCACCTGGTTTTAGAATACCTTTCTTTTCAGCTTGCTCTATAATGTAAAGTGCTATTCTATCTTTGGAAGAATGACCTGGATTAAAAGCTTCAACTTTAGCTAAATATTCACCTTTAAAATTTGAGGTCAATTTATTAAGTTTGATAAGAGGTGTATTGCCTATAAGGTCTAACACATTATCAAATACATTTTTGCTGTGTTTCATAAATGTAATTTAAAGTTACATGTAGTAACTCTTCAACTTGGCAAAAGTACATGTTTTTTTTTAATTAGGCTTTAATTCCTTCTAAATCCAATAAAAATGCAAATTCTAATGCATCTTCTTTTAGTGATTCAAATCTTCCTGAAGCACCACCATGTCCTGCATCCATATTGGTTTTTAACAATAAAAGTGTATTATTTGTTTTGTGTGTGCGTAATTTTGCAACCCATTTCGCTGGTTCCCAATATTGTACTTGACTATCATGCAAACCTGCAATTACCAATAGATTGGGATAATCTTGCTTTGTTACATTATCATAAGGCGAATACGACTTTATATAGTTATAATAGGCTAAGTCGTTAGGGTTTCCCCATTCGTCGTACTCACCTGTTGTTAACGGAATGGAATTGTCGAGCATAGTGGTTATGACATCCACAAAAGGCACTTGAGCCACAACGCCATTATACAAATTAGGTTCCATGTTGATAATGCTTCCCATTAGTAAACCTCCTGCACTTCCTCCCATTGCATACAAATGATTTGACGAGGTATAGTTAATATCTATTAAATGCCGTGAGCAAGTAATAAAATCGGTAAATGTGTTTTTTTTCAACAGTAATTTTCCGTTTTCGTACCAAGGTCTGCCCAAATATTCTCCACCTCTTACGTGTGCAATTACATACATAAAACCTCTATCTAACAAGCTTAACCTAATAGTTGAAAAATAAGGGTCAATGGTATGACCATACGAGCCATAAGCGTAAATTAATAAAGGTGTGTCTTTACTTTTTTTAGTATTCTTATGATGCACGATAGACATTGGAATTTTTGTTCCGTCATCTGCTGTTGCCCAAATACGTTCAGATACGTAGTTGTTCTTATTAAATTTCCCACCTAAAACTTCCTGCTCTTTTTTAATGTCCTTGGTTTTATTAACCATATCAAAATCAATAATTGACGCTGGAGTTGTAAGCGAATTATAGCCATAGCGCAAAATGGTTGTGTCGAAATCTATGTTGGTACTTGTATAAGCTGTATAAGTTTCATTATTGAAAGGTAAAAAATAATCGTCGGTGTTGTCCCAACGTTTAATTCTAATATTATTTAAACCGTTTTCACGTTCGCTTATCACTAGAAATTCTTTAAAAATATCAATGCCTTCGAGCATTACATTTTTGCGATGAGCAATTACCTCTTCCCAATGTTCAATAGCTGTATTAGCAATATTGGTTTTCATGAGTTTAAAGTTGGTAGCATTATCCAAATTTGTAAGGATATAAAAGTGGTTTTCAAAATGCGATATGCTATATTCTAAACCTCTAATACGTTCTTGAAATAATTCAAATTCATCATTTGGTTTATTGGCATCTAAAATTTGGTATTCGTTAGTCAAAGTACTATGACTAGCTATAATGATATATTGTCGTGATTTTGACTTGTGAACTGATACATTAAAAGTATCGTCATCTTCATGATAAACCAGCTCATCATTTTTAGGGTCGGTTCCTAAAATATGCTTTAATACTTTTTCTGAACGAAGCGTTTGCTCGTTCTTAGAAGTATAAAACAACGTTTTATTATCATTAGCCCAAGTGGACGAGCCAGTTGCGTTGGTAATGCGTTCTGGGAATAATTCGTTAGTCTTTAAATCTTTTATATGAATGGTGTACTGGCGTCTCCCAACAGTATCCAAAGCAAAGGCTACTTTTGAGTTATCTGGACTGATACTAATTCCAGTAAGCTTAAAGTAGGATTGTCCTTCGGCCATTTTATTGCAATCAAATAATAACTCATCAGGAGCATCTATAGCTTCTTTACGTCTAAAATAAATAGGATAATCTTTTCCTGTTTCAAATTTAGCGATATACCAATAACCATTGTATTTATAAGGCACTGATTGGTCGTCTTCTTTAATACGCGATTTCATTTCTTCGAACAAGTCTTTCTGAAATTGCTCAGTATGCTTCATTTTACTTTCACAGTAAGCATTCTCCTGTTCTAAATAATCAATTACTTCATGGTTTTCTCTATCATTTAACCAGAAGTAATTATCTACTCTAACATCGTTTTGTGCTATTAATTCTTTAGGAATTTGTTTTGCAACTGGAGGGAAATTATTTTTTTTCAAGAAGTTAAATTTTACGCCTTATTTAGCGCTCAAAAATATAAAAATTAAATAGTTTTGCATGAGAAACTAAAAACTAAAAATTATGTTCGGTGATTTAATGGGAATGATGGGAAAACTTAAAGAAACCCAAGCTAAAGTTGAAGCGACTAAAGAGCGATTAAACTCGGTATATATTGATGAATCAAGTATTGATGGTTTATTAAAAGTAACTCTTACTGGAAATAGAGCAGTTAAATCGATTGAAATTGATGAGCAATTGTTTGAAGACAAAGAACAACTGGAAGATTATTTAATTTTAACGCTTAATAAAGCCATTGAAAAAGCTGGTAATATTCACGAAACCGAAGTGGCTGCTGTTGCTAAAGAAGGTATGCCGAATATTCCTGGAATGGATATGTTTAAGTGAGAATCGCTACGCTTTAGAAATTAGATTTTAGACCGCTTCGCTTTTATAACAAAGACTTGATTGTAGCTAATTGATAGGAATAGCTTTTAAATTTATGTGATTCAAAAAAAACTGTACTTACAAAGGTTTACTTTAAATTGTTTTTAATCAGACAACATTAAAAAATTATGCAAAACACCCTCCTTAATCCTCCCTCAAGGGAGGAATTGGATTAAATTGTCATTTTGAGAAGACTTTTAGGGGTATGCTACTTCAAAACTAAAATGTAAAATCAACGTTATGTAGAGTCCTTAACTTCGAGGCGATATTGAATTCTTACTTTTTTTCGTCCCCATTTTTTAGCGGCTTTTACATCGTTTCCCATGTAAATATCGATGCGGTTTTTCCAGCGTTTGTTCATTTTATCTTTAACGAGATAAATACCTTCTAACCCTTCAATGGTAACAAGCGTATTATGCTTTAAACCTAAAGCCAGTAAATCTCTAGACACTGCAATGTATTTCATTCCTGGTTTTAAAGAGTCTCCAAAAGCAGTAATATTTGGTTGTGAACTTGTTTGATATGCTAGTGAGTTATATGCTGTAGCAGTCACTACTTTGGTATGCCAAACATATTTTTTAGAGTCTTTAGGATTACAACCTAAAAAGAGTAATAAACCAAAAAATATGTAAACGTATTTTTGCATAAACTATGTGATAGCTTATGTTAAGGTACGAAATAAATGAAAAGTACTTAAGAACCTAAAAATCACATAGTATCGAAAGCAACTTATCGTGCATCACATCAGTATAATCCAAATGTGTGACCATACGTAGTTTTCCACCTCCCATTCCTATAATTTGAATATTGTTATCAGCCAATTGTTGAAGAAATTCACTTTCCTCAACATGAGGTTCTAACTCAAAAATCACAATATTAGTTTCAATAGGCTCTACAGCTTTAATTATAGATAGTTCATGCAAAACCACTCCAATATCTTTAGCTTTTTTATGGTCCTCTTTAAGTCTGTCTATATTATTATCTAAGGCATACAATCCAGCAGCTGCCAAATAGCCTACTTGACGCATACCTCCACCAAATATTTTGCGGATTCTTATAGCGCCTTTCATTATATCTTCATCTCCAACAAGCACAGAACCAATTGGACAGCCTAAACCTTTGCTTAAACACACCGAAATCGTATCGAACGCCTCGCCATATTGCTTTGCAGTTTCATCTTTAGCAACCAAAGCATTCCATAAACGTGCGCCATCTAAGTGATAGCCCAGGTTATGTGCATCACAAATGGTTCTAATTTTTTTAATTTCTTCAAAATCCCAACACGCTCCTCCTCCTTTGTTTGTGGTATTTTCGACTGCTACCAAACTGGTTAGAGGACTGTGATAAAAATCTGGCGGATTTATAGATTCCACAACTTGATTTGCAGTAAACATACCTCTGTGACCATCAATAAGTTTGCAAGACACACCGCTGTTAAAGGATGCTCCTCCACCTTCGTAGTTATAGACATGTGCATATTTATCACATATCACTTGTTCACCTGGATTGGTGTGCAGTTTTATTGCAGCTTGATTAGCCATACTTCCAGTAGGGAAAAACAATGCTGATTTTTTCCCAAACATGTTTGCAATACGTTCTTCTAAAGCATTAACGGTTGGGTCTTCTTTATAAACGTCGTCTCCAACTTGAGCCGACATCATCGCATCTAACATGCCTTGTGTTGGCTTGGTAACTGTATCGCTTCTTAAATCTATAATCATATTTAATTTCCCATCTTTCGACTCCGCTCAAGATAAATTCCAGTGGGAATCTTTTTATTAAAACTAATTTTTGACGAGGTTTCGACTTACTAAGTAAGCTAACTTCGTTCAAAATACATTTTGACCTCGTTAATGCTCAACCAGACACTCTAGTAATTAGGATTGTAATTACACATATCGCTTCCTATTGGCGAGCCATCAGGAATTTTTGGTGAAAAATTTAATTTAAATTCATTTGGATTTTTCTTAAATCGTCCTATCAATGTCTTATAATGATTACTATAAACATCTTCATCAATTAATGCTGCTATTTTATTTAAAGTTTGATTTGTAATTGCATTAACTTGAAAATAAGCATTATCGCTAACTGCTAAATTCATGATGTATTTCAATACATTTAGATTAACCATTTGCTGTACTTCATTTAAATAAGCATCTTTATGAGTCTTGTTAAACGAATTATCAATTAGTGTATTCAATAAATCTTCAAGACCAAGTTGCTTGCTATCTAAACTTTTTTGCTGAATCATTCGGTTGGCACGTTGTGGATGCAATAATAGTTTCAAAGTCATATCACTAGCCGTAGATGCTGCACTTAGTGGGTCAAAAGCAACACCAGTTTTTCCTTTAAATGACTCTCTACTTCTCCAATATCCAAAGGCTCTTGGCGGAAATAATTCTAATTTGTTCTTTGGAATAGCCAGAGTATTGGCATCAATGGTTTTTAAAAGTGCGTTTAAAGCTTCTTTTTGTGTTGAAACATCAATACTTTTAACTGTCATTTGACCGTCGCCTTTTACAGCATAGTTATAATCCAAACCTCCAACTACTTTTGAAGCAGCTTCAGTTTGATAACGATGGAAAAAGTACAAAGGCACAAATACATCTTCTAACACAGAATAAGGTTCGTTGGTACGAATATTATCTACTGAAAAATTATTGATTGCTTTATTCCTTACAGCCAAAACATTGTTCAATTCATCAGAAGCACTTTTACCATTATCCCAAAGATGCGCCAAAGCATGCGCTCCACCTTGAGCTCTTGCATCACTATCTGTAATAAAACGAAGCCCATCGCTTTTGGCTTTGTCTAAAATTTTGTTTAATTCTTCACGTTCATTTGCTCCTTTATCAAATTCGGCATAACTATAGGCTACTGTTACTTTATCCCAAACGCCAATGCCAACAGCATAGGCATTACTTAAATCTACGTCACCATTTTTAAGTGTAATTGTAGGATGCGGATAATCCATTACTGATGCTCTTCCGTTGGTACTCGCAGCAAAATTGTGAGCAAATCCAATAGTGTGACCAACCTCGTGCGCACTTAATTGCCTAATTCTTGCCAAAGCCATGTCTAACATTGGTTGGTAATTATCATCACGCTCAGCAAATGGCTTGTTCATTAATGCTTGAGCTATTAAAAAATCTTGACGCACTCTTAAACTTCCCAAACTAACATGACCTTTTATGATTTCGCCAGTTCTTGGGTCGGTAACACTAGCTCCATAACTCCAGCCTCTTGTAGAGCGATGAACCCATTGAATCACATTATACCTACAATCCATTGGGTCGGCATCGTCTGGCAACATTTTTACTTGAAATGCATTTATAAAACCTGCCGCTTCATACGCTTGATTCCACCATTTTGCACCATCTATTAAAGCTGAGCGAATTGGTTCTGGTGTACCATTATCTAAATAATACACAATTGGCTCCACCACTTCACTCTTTGCAGCTCCTGGATTCTTTTTTTGCAATCTATGTCGAACCACAAAGCGTTTTCGTATTTGTTCCTGAACAGGCGTTGCATAATCCATATATGACATTGAAATGGCTCCACTACGTACATCAAATTCTCTTGGCTTGTAATTATTGTCTGGTAATTCAATAAAAGAATGGTGTTGGTTTACCGTAACCAACGAACTTGTTGGTGTAACACTTCTTAAATTACGTCCTGTTGGTTGTCCTTTAAAAGTCAATAGCACATCAAATTCTATGTTTTTTGGAAACGCTTTAGTTCTTGGCAACCACATGGCACTCTTACTTTTGTCCAAACTGTATGAACCCTCGCGTGAGCCCTTTAATCTATTTGAAACGCCATGCGTATCTTGCATTAAAAAAGGAGTTAAATCAATTTTATGGACTCCATTTTTCTCTTCTATAATTGGAAAACCAAACAATACCGATTTTGCAAAAGCCTGTTCAATACTTGCTCGTTCTAATACATTATCTGTAAGTGCTCTATAATCTTGATTTGGTTGGACAAGCAAAAGCTTATTACCTGCTTTAATGAATTTTACTACACGCTCACCACCTAGTTGACCTCTATCCAATCCTATATCGTTAGAACCTATACCGCTGGACAATGAGCTTACATATAAAAACTCTTTGCCTAAGTTCTTGACATTAAGTGTGATTTTGTCTGAAGATTCATCATAAGAAAAATCGAAATAGCCTTTATAGTTTTTTAGCTGTTTGTCATTATTATTTTGAGCAACAATAAAAACTGTAAATAAGGCAAATACGGATAATGCAATTAATTTTTTCATTATAAATGTATAGTTGATTAAAAAATTAAGACTATAAATCTACACAAATTTATCAGGACTAAAAAAGCTGTTTAACGCTAATTTGGTTAATAACTAAATTCTCAATTTTTAATTTTGAACATGATATAATAATCCTATTTTTGTTGAAAATTAAAACATGATTACATCCGATCACATAAAAGACCTTAATACACGCCTTGACAAACTAAGGCACTATCTTTGACATAGATGCCAAACTAATAGAAATTCAAAACGAAGAAGAACAAACATTTGACCCAGATTTCTGGAATGATTCCAAGCAAGCAGAAATTGTCATGAAATCGATTCGTGAGAAAAAAAGTTGGGTCGAAGACTATAAAGCATCCAAAACTTTAGTTGAGGATCTTGAAGTAATCTACGAGTTTTTTAAGGAAGATGAAGCTTCATCTGAAGACGTTCAAAAAAGATTTGACAAAGCTTTAAAACTTATTGAAAAATTAGAGTTCAAAAACATGCTCTCTGAACCAGGCGATTCATTAAGTGCAGTGTTACAAATAACAGCTGGAGCTGGTGGTACTGAATCTTGTGATTGGGCTAGTATGCTCATGCGAATGTACTTGATGTATGCCGAAAAAAATGGTTTTAAAGTAAAAGAACTTAACTTTCAAGAAGGTGAAGTTGCAGGCATTAAAACTGTTACCCTCGAAATTGAAGGCGATTATGCTTTTGGTTGGCTAAAAGGTGAAAATGGTGTGCATCGCTTGGTACGTATTTCTCCTTTTGACAGTAATGCTAAACGTCATACCAGTTTTGCTTCGGTATATGTATATCCTTTGGTTGATGACACTATTGAAATTGACATAAATCCTGCAGATATCGAAATTACAACAGCACGTTCCAGCGGAGCTGGAGGACAAAACGTGAATAAAGTAGAGACTAAAGTACAGTTATTGCATAAACCCTCTGGAATTCAAATTCAATGCTCCGAAACGCGCTCACAACATGATAATCGTGCTAGAGCACTTCAAATGTTAAAGTCACAATTGTATGAAATAGAATTACAAAAACAAATGGCACAACGTGATAATATTGAAGCAGGTAAAATGAAAATAGAATGGGGAAGTCAAATACGTAACTACGTTATGCATCCTTATAAATTAGTTAAAGATGTTAGAACAAGTCATGAAACAGGAAATGTTGATGCTGTTATGGATGGCGACATTGAAGCATTCTTAAAGTCTTATTTGATGATGATGGGACAAAAAACTGAAGATAAAAACTTGTAATAAAGATTCTCGCTTTCTCGGGAAAAGAATATGATAAAAATATACCATAACAACAGATGTAGTAAGTCGCGTCAAGGACTACAAATTCTAGAAGAAACTGGCAAGAAATTTGAAGTGATAAAATACTTAGAAAACGTGCCAACAGCGCAGGAGCTTAAAAATATTATCAATCTTTTAGGCATTTCACCAATGGAATTGATTAGAAAAAATGAAACCATTTGGAAAGAAAACTATAAAAACAAAACGCTTTCGGATAGCGAAGTAATTAAAGCTATGGTTAACAATCCTAAACTTATCGAAAGACCAATAATAATCAATGACGACAAGGCCGTTATTGGACGTCCACCAGAGAAAATTTTAGACATATTATAGTTTTGTTTAATATTTTTAAGTATTTAGTTAACAAAACCTTAATTTCTTTTAACAAAAGTTTAACCAAACTAGGTTAAACCTTACTCTACTTTTGGGGTCTAAATTGCAAAAATCACACATGAACAAACTATTTCTAACCATCCTTTTTATAGGATTATTTGTAACTACTGTAATTGCCCAACAAGGACCAAGTCCTACAAATGTTCTAAAAGATGTAAAAATAACTGGTAAGGTTCTTGATAAAGAAACCAAAGAGCCACTAGAATATGCTACCGTTGCTTTTTTCAGTAAACAAGAAAACAAAATTGTCACAGGAGGCATTACCGATGTAAAAGGGAACTTTAGTATTCCTGTTCCTGCTGGAGTTTACGATGTTTCTATTGAATATATTTCATTTAAAAAAATAACCATAGCTAACCGTAGTTTAACAACTGATACAGACCTTGGAGTTTTTGAAATGGAAATAGATGCTCAAGCCCTTGGTGAAATAGAAGTTATTGCAGAAAGAACCACCGTTGAGATTAAATTGGACAAAAAGATTTACAATGTTGGTAAAGACCTTACTGTAAGTGGAGGGACTGTAAGTGATGTTCTAGATAATGTACCATCGGTTTCGGTTGATGTAGAAGGTAATGTAGCCTTGCGTGGCAATGATAATGTACGCATCCTTATTAATGGTAAACCATCAGGTTTAGTTGGTCTAAACTCTACTGATGCATTAAGGCAACTGCCAGCTGAAGCCATTGAGAAAGTTGAAGTAATCACTTCTCCCTCGGCACGTTATGATGCACAAGGTACTGCTGGGATTTTAAATATAATTTTACGTCGCAGTAAATTGCAAGGGTTAAACGGTGCTATTACAACAAATGCAGGATACCCTAATAATGCAGGTATTTCTGGAAATATAAACTACAGGACTGGTGATTTTAATTTCTTTAATACTTCTGGATATACCTATAGAGAATCTCCTGGGAATTCACTTACCGAAACCAACTATATCAACGGTTCTTATTTAAAAGAAGAACGCGAGTTTGATAGGCAACGACTAGCTCTTAACATTTATTCTGGTGTTGAATGGTATATAACAGATGATGCATCCGTGACAGGTTCTATTATTTATAGAGATAACCGTAGCGATAATGAAACAACCAATAACATTAATGGATTTAGAGATGATGGTACTCCAATTTCTTCATTCCGTTTTGATCCAGAAAACGACGATAGCAAAACAGTAGAATATGCCTTGAATTATGACAAACAGTTCAATGGTGAAAGTGACCACAGACTTACTTTTGATTTTAAATATGAAAGTAGTAACGACAATGAGTACTCTCTTATAACCGAAAATGGTGACGAGATTGAGACTGTAAGAACAATTAATGACCAAAACAGGATTCTACTACAAAGCGATTATGTGCTCCCATTTGGCGAAGACAGTCAATTTGAATTGGGTTATCGTGGTACTTTCAATAATTTGGATACCGATTATGCCCTAGCATTTAATGAAAATGGGGATTTTATAATAGACACCAATGTGAGCAATAATTTATTATATAGAGAATATGTTAATGCTGTTTACACACAATATGGAAGTAAAATAAAAAATAAATTTTCATATTTATTAGGATTACGTGTTGAATCTACACGAATTATCATAGATCAAGCCACTAGTGGCGATTTTGAAAGAAAAAATTATACAGGCTTATTCCCTACTGTTAATTTAGGTTATGAAATTACAGAAGACCAAAGTATAACCCTTGGATATAACAGACGAATTCGACGACCTCGTTCTAGATTTATCAATCCATTTCCATCAAGAAGTAGTGCAACCAATTTATTTCAAGGAAATGCTGATATCGACCCGAGTTATTCAAACACTTTGGATTTAGGGTACTTAAATAAAATTGGCAAACTAATGCTTAACTCTTCTATTTATTATTCAAATTCTACAAGTGTATTTACATTTATTAGTGAAGATACTGGAGATACAGCCATTGTTGGTGGCAATGAAATTCCTGTAATTAGAAGAACACCTATTAACTTAGCTACCAATAATCGTTATGGATTCGAATTTACCCTAACCTATAGACCAACAAAAAAATGGAATTTTAACGGTAATTTTAATTTGTTTCAATCTATTACAAGAGGCGACTACAAAGGTGAGAGCTTCGATGCCGATAATTTAAGCTGGTTTATACGCCTTAACAATAAGGTAACTTTACCATCAAATATAGATTGGCAAACCATAGTATTTTATAGTGGCCCGAGTGAAGATGCTCAAAATGTAAGAAAAGGCATGTTTTCTACAACTCTTGCCTTCAGTAAAGATTTATTTAAAGAAAGAGCTTCTATCTCATTTAACATAAGTGACGTGTTCAATTCCAGAAAACGAATAATGACCTCTACAACCTCTACATTTTTTAGCGAGAGTGAATTTCAATGGCGTGAACGCAGTTTCAATTTATCGTTTACTTATAGGTTCAACATGAAAAAACAACGAGAAAGATCTGGTAGAGAAGATATGGGAGACGAAGATATGATGTTTTAATAAAGCATAAAATTACAAGCTCATAGAAACAAAAAAGGAAGCCATAAGCTTCCTTTTTTTTATATAATAAAACACAAAATTATTGTCTTAATGCTTCACGTTTTGCTCTTTTCTCTGCACGTTTTTCTTTAAACCTTTCCATCATTGCACCCATCATCCAATAAGGCATTACAAATACCACTAAAAAAATCATTAACCAAAATCCTATAGTTAAAATGGTTAAAAAAGCTAAAAATCCTAAATATTGGTCAAATTCAAACATAATTGTGGTCTATTGTTTTAAACTGTGTACAAAGATAAGTTAACAAATATTGTTATACAATAGGAAATTTTAAATTTATTAACAGGATATAAACGGTTAGAATTTAGAATTACGCATATTGGCAATGTATATAAATGTAAAAGTTATTGCTTATCAATTAGTTATAGTCAAGTCTTTGTTCTTAGTTCTAAAAACAAAGCGGCCTTGATGCATTAATTGGACATTAATTATTTTTTTACACCATTATTACTCCAACCCAAGACTCTTAATATAAGCTTTATTATTAGAAGGTCTCCCTAAAAACTCTTCAACAGCTTCGTCAATATCCCTTTGGGCACCATTTGATAAAATAAGTTTTCGGTATTTAATTCCTGTTTCAGTATCTCTTAACCCATTTTTTTTAAATACCGTAAACATGTCTTGTGCATACACTTCGGACCATAAATACCCATACATATATACCGGATTGGTATTTATATGAATCCAGCTGGCTTGTGGATGTGTTCCTTCTATGTAGTAATCCATAACACCCATTTGGGAATCAATATCTTTCCATAATTTATCGGTATTCAATGCTTGTTCGGGATTGTATTTATCGTATAAATACATATCATATAACACATATCTCAAAGAACCTTGTGCTCCTAAACCAGAGGACACATTTTTTGCATTTCGCTTACTATCAAATAATGCTTTTGGAAATACTTTGCCTGTTTCGTAATGTTTAGCAAAGGAGCTTAATATATCATAATCGTCAATCCAGTTTTCAAAAATTTGCGACATGGCCTCAGCAAAATCAGACTTTGTATTAGAGAGTATAGAAAATTCTCCTTCATACGACATCATATTTACAATATGTCCAAATTCATGAAACAAGGTATTTAATTCTCCAAAGCTTAATAGAGATGGTAATTCATCTGTAGCTTTCGTGAAATTGCCTAACAACATGGCTTCAGGCACTTCATAACCACTATTAGTTTGACTTCCAGAAGTTAAAGGTACTCCATAAAACCAAGTTTCTTTATTTGGTCTTGGGTAAAGGTCTAAATAAAAGCGTCCTTTTAATTTTTCGCCTTCATATACTTCATACATCGAAACATCTTCATGCCAAACCGAAGGATTTTCTACCTTTTTAAACTCTAAACCTAAAAGTTCTTGGTATAAGGTAAGCATACCCTCTAAACACAAATCCATTGGTAAGTAATCTCGCATTTTTTGGTAATCTACTTGGTACTTGGTTTTTAATAATTGGTTATTATAGTAACCCATATCCCAAGGTTTAATTGGGCTATCATCATTTGGTGTATTTAGATCTGCATTTCTAACAGTTTTTAATACCTCAATATCTTGAAGGGCTTTGGCTTTAGATTCGTCCAACAAGCCATTAATAAACTCCCATACACGCTCTGGTGTTTTAGCCATTTTAGGTTGTAAGCTGTAGCCAGCATAGGAATCATAGCCCATTAATTTACCCAATTGGTATCTCTTACTTATAAGAGAATCTAAAATAGGTAGATTTTCATCGGCTGCAATATTTGCTTTTTTTATGGTATAGGCTTTACGTACCTTACTAGAGGTGGCATTGCTTACCACTAAACCAGTGGCATTAATTACTGGAATCTTATATGTACCGTTTTCTAATCTATAGGTATTCTTAAAATTTTCTGGTAACCCATTGGCATCTGCTTCATTTAATACTAAATATTCTTCTGCAGAATTCATGTTGTTAGAGAATTGTGACGATAGTTCACTAATCTCAGCAGAAAGTCGTTTATAGGTTTCTAAATCTTTAGTGTTTAAATTAACTCCAGATTGTTTAAATCCGTCTAAAATTTTATTGACCAGTGTTTTTTTATTGCCTTTAAGAGTTGTGCCTTCTTCTGAATTTGCAAAGGATTGAAAGGTATTGTATAAAGCTTTATCTGAACCAATATCAGTAAATAAAGAGTCTATTTTTTGATATCCTAATACACCTTTTGCTCTCGTAAGCGAATCAGTAGAAACCCAATTGAGCATAAAAGCATTGCTATATGCTTTTGATAAATCGCTTGAAATTCTGTCATACACTTCAAAGGTGTTCTCAAAACTCAAGTTATCTGTGGTTTTTATATTATCTAAATCCACCACAGCATTTGTAGTTGTTACATTTACATAAGCTTCTATATCGTCTGCTTTAATATTTGCATAAGCAATAGGTTTATTTAACGTTCTACTAAAAGGATTGTCGGCAGATAGTGTTAATTTCTCAATTTTAGCTTCATTAGAGCAGCTTATTAATAATGCTGTTAAAAAAAGTGTAGTTAGTTTTATTTTCATTATTGTTGGTTTTAGTTTTAGTGTTTTTGTCAACTTATGTGAAACAAGTTATACCAAAGTAGGTTTAGTACAAGCAAGATATATTTTTAATTAAAGAAAACCAACCACTTAGCTCGTCGTACTTACTTGTTTTGTTAACAATATAATTAATCTGTAACCTTTCTAGGTACCTTACTATCCATTTCAGATAACTTATAAATGGTCCAAGCCAAAATAACTGCGTTTTTCATAATATCTTCTTCTGGTACATATTCTAATACATCTAATTGTGTATGGTGTGTCACATTATTATAAGTCAATTTGTCTTGAATAAATTGAAATGAAGGAATGTTATAATGATCGAATGTTTCATGATCGGTTGACAAGGTATTCTCAATGGTCAAGGTTCCTTCACTTAAATTAGCAATTGGTGCAAATACGTTTTGAAATACTGGTCGAGCCAGTTCGTTTTTTTGCAAATACATTCCTCTAATTGCTCCAGCACCATTATCTAAATTCAAATAGGCTGAAATTTTCTTTGAAGCATTGTTTGGTTTTTCATCCAGTTTTCCAAAATGCTTTCTAGCATAAGCTGCCGAACCCAAAAACGCCTGCTCTTCGCCTCCCCAAAGTCCTATTTTTAAAGTGCGTTTTGGTTGGTAGCCAATAGCTTTTAAAATGCGTAATGCTTCAACAAGAACCACACTACTCGCACCATTATCTGTCGCTCCTGTGCCAGAATGCCAAGAGTCAAAATGTGCACCAATTAATATGGTTTCTGATTTTAATTTGGAATCGGTTCCAGTAATTTCACCAATAACGTTTACATTATTTTCCTGTTCGTTATAAAATTCGGTTTCAAGGTTCAATCTTATTTTTGGTGTTACTCCTTTCTTAATCATTCTCGCTAATCTCCCAAAATGTTCCTGCATGATTGTAAAATAAGGAAGTGGTTTGTAATCGTTTATTTTATAATAGTACGTGCCATCTGGATGCAAAACCCCTAATAACATTGACCTAGATTTTATTATAGCCAAAGCGCCTTCAGCCTCTAAAAATTTTAAAGCATCTTGATCGTACTTATCACTTGTTTCCCAAGATTTGAATAACTCTGGAAGTGGTGTTTGTCTTGTTTCAGGGACTAATTTGTTTTCCATTTTTTCTAGCTCCTCATTTGAATATCTTTTCAACACATCTTCATTCAAGGATTTATTTGTTGGAGCGTTTCCTGTTAAAACAATTTTCCCGTTAAGCTTACCAGAATAATTTTTTTTAACAGATTCCATATCTTTAAAACTAGGAA
>Ga0316209_1000788_pt1 | contig 44676 bp, 34 predicted proteins | sample 6monopyrite_MG_FD_204945 | JGI IMG/M metagenome (GOLD analysis project Ga0316209, IMG submission 204945) | Microbial mat bacterial communities from mineral coupon in-situ incubated in ocean water Damariscotta River, Maine, United States -... | ecosystem: Environmental > Aquatic > Marine >...
GCGCTGCCCGAGCCCAAGGTCGGCGTTTCAATCGATGCCGGCGGCGACATGCGTCTGGCCCACGAGATCGGCGCGGGCATGACGAAGCTCCTCGCCATGACGGGACGCCGCATCGACGCCGAAACCGCCCTCCGAATCGGCATCGTGCAGGAAGTCGTTCCGAACGACGACTTGATCGAGCACGTGAAGGCGCTGGCCCTCGAAATCAGCGCGAACGCGCCCCTCGCCGTGCAAGGCATTAAGCGCACGATCAACTACCGCGCCGAGCAGGGGCTCACGGAAGCGATGCAGTTCGAGGCGGCGAGTGCATCGGTGCTCTTCACGTCCGATGACATGGCGCTGGGCTATGCCGCCATGGCCAAGAAGGAAGACGCCAACTTCGAAGGGAAGTAGCGCTTCCGAAAGACGCTTCCGGGAGGCGTCCTGCGCCTCCCGGAAACATTCCGCCTAATGGCCCGCCGTCGCGAGAGCCGGCTCGTTCGCGCCATCAGAGTAGACCGGTGCGCCCGGTCGCTCTCGCACCAGCAGATAGAGCAGAGTCCCGACGGACCCCGTCCCCAACGTGAGAATCAGGTACGGCCAGGGCGACACGCCCCGCTCCCTCGCGTCGACGTAGACCCAGCTCATCACCATGCTCAGTGCGATGAAGAGATCGATCGTGACGAGCGTGCTGACGGGGTTCGAGAACGCGACGTCGATCCATCCCATGCCGTATTCGAGCAGGATGTAGCCCGTGAAGGTTGTAAACGCGACGAAGTCCACAAGCAGGGCCCAGAACAACCAGGGTCGAGTGTCTTCTAGTTTCATGTTCGTCTCCTTGCCGCGACTGCGGCGATCGAGGCCTCGCCCGCGAAGGGACGAGACGGGGCGCGAAGTTCTTTCGTAACGAAGAATGTGAGTGCAACTGCCGTACCAAGTCGGCGCGGCGCTCATACGGGTGGCTCACTGAGATCGACACGTCGGATGTTGCAGTCGTGCAACATCGATGTGGCGACGGTGCGACGCTCACGCCGAAGCGGCCGATCACAACGCGCACGCGCGCCCTCTCCGCGGCACGCCGCTTGCTTAACTCTTGAGCAAGACTGTTACTCTTGCGAACGCCGATCAGGATTCGGCGGAGAATGAAGCCATGGCGACGAATTCGATTCTCTCCCATCAAAGCGACGCGACCCCCGCGAGCCGCGTTCCCCACCTCCCGCTCTTCGTCTGGTCCTTGATCGGCGGCGCAATCGGTCTCTTCGATTTCGGCGCGCTCATCCTGTTCGATGCGAACATGACGATCGGAGGCCAGGACGCGACCGCACTCGTCGGCCTTCTCTTCTTCCTCCCTTACGCCGCGCTCGGCTGGGCGGTCGGCAGCCTCGCCCATGCGCGGGAGCGGGCTGAACACGATCGCGAAACCATCGCGTCCCAGCTTCGCGACCTCGAGAAGGCGCAGCGCGCCCTCGTCGAAAAGGAAAAGCTCGCCGGAATCGGCCGCCTCGCCGCCGGGGTGGCTCACGAGGTCCGCAATCCCCTCGGTGTAATCCGCGCATCCGCATCCATGGCCCAGGAGAGTTTCGACCGTGAGACCGATCCCCATCGCGCCCTCGGCTTCATCTGCGAAGAGACCGACCGTCTCGATCGGCTGATCGCCTCGCTCCTCACCTTTGCGAAGCCCCAACCCATCGAATGCGTCGACGCGGATCTCGCAAAGATCTTCGACAAGGCGCATGACCTCGCGCGGGCGGAAGCGCGGGACGCAGACATCGTGCTTGAAGTCGACATCCCGCCAGGAATCCCGCCGGTCTCCGTCGATCCGGACCGACTCGCGCAAACCCTCTTCGGCCTGACCTTGAACGCGATTCAAGCGATCCAGGGGGCCGACGCGCCCCCCACCGAGCGACGGATTCGCCTCTCCGCTCACCCGGAAGAAGACTTCGTTCGCCTCTCCGTTGAGGATTCCGGGCCGGGCGTGAGCGCGGCCTTCGCGGATTCAATCTTCGAGCCCTTTGTCACAACGAAGGACACGGGAACGGGACTCGGGCTACCTATGGCGCTCCGAATGATTGAGGCCCAGGGCGGCACCCTTCGGCTCGAGGAAACTTCACCTGACCATGCGTTAGGCGGAGCCTGTTTCACGATCGACTTTCGCGCAGCAGGGGGCGACCCGCGATGAACCCGCGAGTGCTCGTACTCGATGACGAACCGCGCATGGCCGAGATCGTCGGCATGGTGCTCCGCCGCGATGGCTTTGACGTCGAAACCTTCACGAACGGCAATGAGGCCCTCGCCCGCCATGATGCAGATCCCTTTGACCTCGTCCTGACAGATCTGCGGATGCCCGCACCGGATGGGCTCGAAGTCCTGAAACGGGTCCGCGCCGCCTCCAGCGATACCCCGGTCATCCTCTTTACCGCCCACGCCACGATCGCCAACGCAATTGAAGCGCTGCGCGAAGGCGCCTTCGACTACGTCCAGAAACCCTTCGACAACGAAGCGCTCCGCGCCTGCGTCCGCCGTGCGCTCGAGATCAACCGACTCTCGCGGGAGAACCGATACCTGCGTGCGGAACTGGGCCAGCGCCACGCCCTCGCCGACATCGTCGCCACGAGCGACGCGATGAACGACGTGCTCGACCTCGTCCGTCGAGCCGCGCGAAGTCCGGCGACGGTCCTGATCACCGGCGAGAGCGGAACCGGAAAAGAACTGATCGCCCGTGCCGTCCATTTCCATAGCGACCGCGTCTCGGGCCCCTTCGTTGCCGTCAACTGCAAGGCCTTCGCCGAGGGGCTCCTCGAGAGCGAACTCTTCGGACATGAGCGCGGCGCGTTTACAGGCGCGGACCGCACGCGTGAAGGCCTCTTCGAAGCCGCTTCGGGCGGCACGCTCTTTCTCGACGAGATCGGCGAGATCTCCGAGGCCTTTCAGGCGAAGCTCCTCCGCGTCCTGCAGGAACGCGAGGTTCGACGCGTCGGAGACGATCGGGCACGCCCCGTCGATGTGCGCGTCGTCGTCGCCACGAACCGTGACCTGCAGACCGAAGTCGCGGAAGGACGCTTCCGCGAAGACCTTTTCTTTCGCCTCGCCGTCATCCCGATTCGCATCCCCCCGCTTCGCGAACGACGGGAGGACATCCTCCCCCTCGCCCGGCATTTCCTCCTTCAGTTCCAGCGCCGCTCGGAGCGTCGCTTCAATGCGCTTGGCGCCGAGGCCGAAGCGCTGCTCGCCGAGCACGACTGGCCGGGCAACGTGCGTGAACTCGAGAATGCGATCGAGCGCGCGGTCGTGCTCGCCGTAGGAGACGCGCTCTTGCCGAGCGACCTTCTTCTCGAACAACGAAGCGGAGACAGTGATCCCCCCGCCGACACGACGCTTCAGGCGCATCTCGATGCCGCGACCCGCGCCGCCATCCACGAGGCCTTGTCGGCGACCGGTGGCGCCAAGAGCGACGCTGCCGCGCGGCTCGCAATCGATCGAACGACGCTCTATCGGCTGATCAAGAAATACGATCTGGGCGAGGGATAGCGGCTTTGCGTTAGGCTCCGGAGGCCGGGCACTTGATTCGTCCCGGATTCCTGGAGACCGAACGATGCCCCTCGATCTTGATGCCCTACTCGCTCCGGAGACCTGCGCTCTCGTGACCCAGGAATGCCAGCGTGGCGTCATCGGCGACCTCTCCGGCCTCCCCGCTCTCGCCGACGCTGCGCAGAACGGCATGATCCAGGCCGTCGCCGAACTGACCCGGGTGGGACGCGCGGCCGGAGTCCCCATCATTCATTGCACCGCGGTTCGGCGCCGCGACGGGATGGGCGCGAACTCCAATGCGCGCCTTTTTCAGTACATGGGCAAGGTCGAGAACCCGCTCTTCATCGATTCGGAAGCAACGGAGCTCATGCCCGAGATCCCGCAGGCGGAGAGCGATCTGATCCTGCCCCGCCTGCACGGCCTCTCCCCTTTCCAGGGAACAGAACTCGACTCGATCCTGCGCAACCTGGGCGTGACGACGATCATCGGCGTCGGCGTCTCGGTCAACGTCGCGATCCAGAACCTGACGTTTGATGCGGTGAACGCCGCCTATCAAGTCGTGTTGCCGCGGGACGCGGTTGCCGGCTTCCCCGATGAGTACGTCGACCAGGTCTTCGAACATACCCTTGGCGGAATCTCGACCGTGCTCGACTCGGCGACGGTGCTCGACGTCTGGAAACGGGCCGCGAGTTAAGCCGAGGCCTCGATCTCCGCTCGAATCGGGCGTTCAGAGCCGGCCACCCGGACGTGATGCATCACCCGCGCATAGCGGTCGTCAAAGCCCTGTGCCTTGTGGAGCATCTTCCGGTTGTCCCAGATCGCGAGATCGCCGACCTGCCAATGATGGCGATAAATTCGCTGGGTCGCCGTGGCATGGGCGATGAGTCGATCGAGGAGTTGTCGGCTCTCCGCTTCGGGCATGCCATCGATGTGCGTGATGTGTTCGCTCACGTAGAGGCCCGTCTCCCGCGTCTCCGGATGCGCCCGCACGAGGGGATGACGCGTCGGCTCCATGTCGAAGCCGATCATGCCGCCCACCTCGTTCCCACGCCGGCGGTAGGCCGCGTTGTAGTTGTGGACCCCGTAGAGCGGCGCGATCTGTGTGCGAGTCGCAGCGTCCAGGGTCTGCCAGGCGAGGGCCTGGTTCGCAAAGAACGTGTCGCCCCCTTCGGCGGGCGCCACGACACAAGAGAAGATCGAGAAAGAAGCCGGAATCTCTCGGAACGAGCTGTCTGTATGCCACCCCTCGTTGATTGAGATCAGCCGCATGTGTCGCGAGTCGTTCGAGCTCACGGATCCGTCGGGGGCCACGTTGCCGATCACAACCATCGACGGCTCTTCGTCCGAATCCTCGACGAGTTTCTCGATCGGTCCAAAGCGCTTCCCGAGCGCGACGTGGGCATCGGGCGCGATCGGTTGGTCACGAACCAGAACGAGGCCTTCACGCATCACGGTCTCTCGGAGTGCCGCGAGATCGTCTTCCGAGAGGACGCCGGTCAGGTCAAGCCCCATCACCTCAACGCCGAAATGCCCGATCGTCTTCGTCTCCATCATCCCGTCCTCCCAGCGACCGACGTCGCGGCAATCCCTGGCTCCGTCCCCGCAATCCGAACATGGCGCATCACGCGAGGATGCTCCGTGTCGAACCCTTCGGCTTTGTGGAGCATCGAACGGTTGTCCCAGATGAGCAAATCTCCCGCCGCCCAACGATGGCGATAGACGTGTTCAGGCGCTGTGCAGACGGCGAGGAGTTTGCGGACGCGTTCGTCCGCGTCCGCTGCTTCCATGCCTTCGATCGCGTAGAGATGTTCGGACACGAAGAGTCCCACGCGCCCTGATTCAGGGTGGACCCGCGCCAGTGGATGGGTCGCCGAGGGCGCTGCCCCACCGAAATACTCGGTCATGTCTACGCCACGAGACTGATAAGCGCGGTCGTAGTTGTGATGGCCGACGAGACCGATCAACTCCTCTTGTTCGTCGCGCGAGAGCGCATCCCATCCGCGCTGAAGGCTCGCAAAGAACGTGTCGCCGCCGACTTCCGGAACGACAACCCCCGAGAAGAGCGAGAAGGACGCTGCGACCTCCCGAAAGGAACTGTCCGTGTGCCAGCCCTCATTGATCGCCACGAGTTTGCGCTCGATTGCGTCAGCGGGAAGCAACGCGCCGTCCGGCCCCACATTCGAGAGCAGAAAAGACGACTCGTCGATCTCTCCGCCGTCCAGCGACGTGTTTTCGAGCACACCGAAGCGCCGCCCCAGCGCCACCTGCTCGGCGGTCGTGAGGGGTTGCTCCCGAAAGAGCACGAGCCCTTCGCGGACGACCGCTTCCCGGAGCCTTTGCCACACAGCCGTCGAGATGGGACGCCGCAAGTCCAAACCACGGACCTCAACGCCGACCGGCTCGAGGGACACGGTCTCAAATCCCGGCTCGGATTCAACGGGCCGCTCGTGAGAATCGAGACTGGGGGTCATCGCGTGCCTCTCCGCGTCCGTCGAGACGCTGCGCGAATGCTGGCAAAGATCTCTAGACTCCTCAATGCGCGCGCAAGAATGCGTCGCCCGACGGAGATCCACGATTGCGCGACCCAAAGCTCAACCGACTGTCCCTGATGCTGTGCTCAATCGCTCTTTGCGGCGTGCTATTCGCCCTGCCCTCCACGGCGGAGGTGGTCGCCGCCCGGATCAATGATTCGAACTTCGACGCCTATCACGTCGGAGGACCGGACTCGGATGCCGGCATCGGCGATTGGTTCCTCTCGAACGGCACAATCTGCGCAGCGATCTCCGACGTCAATCACGAAGGCGCGATCTCACCCCGCGGCGGCGTGTTGATCGACCTCGGACATTGCGGGGCCAACGACGATCAATTCGTGCTGCTGCAGCCGATGCTCAACCTCTCCCAGAACCACGTCGTCCCGGTCTCTGAGATTGAGGCCGGACAGGCCGACGGGCGCGCCTGGATCACGACGAAGGCGCAATTCGTTGGCGTCGAAATCGTCACGACCTACGCCTTGAGTGAAGCGGAACCCGAAGTCCTTTCGCTGAGCCAGCGTGCGCGCCGAGTCGCCGAAGGAGAAGCGCTCTTTTCGATCGGTCAGATCCTGCTTCATACGAGTGGGCAGACCCCGGTCTTCTCCATGAACCGAAGCCAACCCGAAGGTTCCGCTGGGTTCGCCTATCCGGAAAGCGACCGGCGCTCGCTGACCTCGCTCTTGAGCGCCCTCATCGCGACGGACCTCGCGGTCCTTGTGGGCGCCGAAGGCATGCCGCCGATCAGCTACGGCATCGAACGGGTCAGCGGCCATGTCCTGGAGGAAGGCGAGAAGAAGCCCGTCGGTTCTTTCAGCGTGAGTGGCCAACATTTCACCTTCCTCAACTCGACGACCCGACCGCCCTGGGTCGGCGCAACAGACGAAGCCCCCAGCCTCCTGCAACTCGCCCAAATCCCCTTCATGGACATCGAGGGAGAAACCCTCCTTGAAGCGGACTACCGAATTCACGTAGGCGATCGCGCGGATGTCGCTTCCATCACGGACCGCGTACTCACGGGAACGAGGCAGATTGAAGGCCGGGTCGACGACGCCACGGCGAGGCTTCATATCGATCTCGAGTCGGGAACGCCCTTCACTCAGGTTCGACCGAACGCGGATGGCCGCTTCTCCGTCGCGCTTCCGCCTGGACGTTATGCGGTCCGAGCGGATGCACCGGGCAATCGATCAACGACCGCTTCGTGGGAAGTGACCGAGGGCGCGGCGCCGCAAGCCGTGGCGGACCTAACGCTGGGGGCCGCTACCTGGGTACGATTGCCGAAGAACTTCGTCGGACGCCTGACCTTCCTCGCCAAAGACGGCTCAGGCCCCGTCATCTTCGGCTCGAGTCTGCTCGGACAGAAAATGGGCGATACGAAGATCGCAGGGGGAACCGAAGCACCCTACCTGAACCTGGCCAAGAGCCCCCTCGATCCCGACCGGGTCGTCGTGCCCGCCGGCGCCTATCGTGTCGTCGCTGTACGCGGACCAGAATACGAATCGCGGGTCATCGAACTTGAAGCGAAGGCCGGCCGGGAGGCCACGCTCAACGTAGCCCCCCTCGCTCGCGTGAGCCCGACCCCCGGCTGGATTTCCGCGGACTTCCACGTTCACAGTGGCGAGAGCTTCGACTCCGGCCTTCCCCAGCCCCAACAGATCATCGCCTTCGCAGCGAGCGGCGCCGAAGTCCTGGTCGCGACGGAACACGACCGCATCGTCGATCCCCGGCCTGCAATCGCTGCCGCCGGACAGAACAGCCGCCTCGTCTCGATCACGGGCGTGGAAGTCACCGGCGCCTTCGTCGGCGAGGGAACGCCCTACGGAACGACGCACATGAATGCGTTCCCGACTGAGCCCGTTGCGAAAGCATACCGAGCCGGTGCACCGAACCTTGAAGGACGTCGCATGCGGGACGCCCTCGCGGACATTCGCGCAATGTCGTCCAAACCCTTTATTCAGCTCAACCATCCGCGAACCCTCTCCGACGAAGAAGAAGGCGACGGCTACTTCGAGCACATGAACTTCGTGGGCGAACCTTTCGACCCCACCAAGCCACTCGCCGAGGCGCCTAACGCCGTCCTCATTGAGCCGAGCCCGACCCATGGTGGGACCGATCTCGACTTTCATGGCGTCGAACTCATCAACGGAACGAGCATGCTTCGCTACCGCCGCGTCCGCGCGGATTGGTTCTCTCTCCTGCTTCAAGGCGAGCGAATCGTCGGCCTTTCGAATAGCGACTCCCATCGACTCGGCGTGATCGTCGGCCTCCCGCGCAGCTACGTCGCGCAGGCCGACGACGGACTCGAGGCCTACGACGAAGCCGAACTGCTCGACTCGGTCCGCGCGGGACGCGTGTGGGGCACTTCGGGACCGATGCTCAGCGTGCAGCTCGATGATGCCAAAATTGGAGAGCTCCAGTCGGGGAAGTCGGGAACGCTTCGGCTCGCCGTCGACGCGGCTCCCTGGGTTCCGATCACCGAGTGGCGTGCCTACGTAAATGGGGAGCTGGTTCATCGCGCACCGATCGCACGGGGCGAAGAAGCGAGTCTACCCCTCGCATTCGCGGCGGATGCCTTTGTCACAGTTGAAATCGAAGGACCGGCGGAGGGACTCTACAAGGAGGCGCTACCCGACTTCACGCCCTTCGCTTTTACGAATCCGATCTTCGTCGATGCGGACGGGAACGGTCGGTTTGACGCGCCCGGACTCCCGGCGGACCTTCCCTCGACGATTACGAATCCGGATCAACCCGACTAATCACCCGAGCCGCAATGTTGCCTCCTCGCTCACCCATTCTAGAAAGCCGCCAATGACAGATGCCTCGCAGAACCTCGGCCCCCTTCGCCTTTGGGGAGCCGGAACCGGGCGCACCCTACGACCGGTCTGGATGCTGCGCGAACTCGGCCTGCCCTTCGAGCATAAGTGCATCCTCACGCGCACGACGACCATGGAGACGCCCGCGTTCGCCGCGCTCTCCGGCCGGGGAAAGATTCCGATTCTCGAGGACGGTGATCTCGTGATCGGCGAGAGCGCGGCCATCACGCTCCATCTGGCCGATCGCTACCGCGACCACGGCATCTTCGCCCCCGAACCTGGGACGGTCGAGCGCGCGAAGCACGATGAACTCTGTTGGTTCACCATGATCGAGATCGATGCGATCCTCTACACGATTCGGCGACACGAGGGCTTGCCTGAGATCTACGGCGCGAGCGAGAATGCGGTCGTCGCGGCGCGGGAATACGCGCTTCGTTCCTTCGGCGAGATCGAACGTCGGCTCGCGGATGGGCGGCCTCATCTTCTGGGCGACCACTTCACTGTCGCAGATCTGCTCGTCAAGACGTGTCTTGATTGGGCGGTCTTCGTTTGCAGAATTGCTGTTCCGGAGGTCCTCACGGCCTACGCCGAGAAGATCGCCACACGGCCCGCCTACGGCGCCGCAATGACCCAAAATTTTCCACCCGAGGCGATGGCCGCACTCACAGGAAACAGTGACTTATGATCCGACAGCACCCGTCTTTCGCCTTGACCCGATTAATCGCGGTCGCGGCGCTCCTTTTCGGGACAGCCTGCGCGCAGCTCACACAGCCTTCAACCGAGGCCCCAGCGCCCGGACCAGACGACGAACTCAGCGCTGCCTTCGACGAACTCGTCGAAACCCTGCGCGCGGTCGAAGCCGATATTCGAAAGTCGCCCTCCTTCGGTGATGAGCACGAACAGGTCGGCGGCTATCGCCATATCCTGCGCGCGATCGCCAAAGGGATGGAAGCGGAGATCCTGCAGGACGCGGACTACCCCTATTTTCGCATCCTCGACTGGTGGCTCCGTGAAGGCGGTGACAATCCCGACCAGCGTTATGCCTTCACTCCGATTCGTGGCGGCGAGACATACCGCGTCTGGGGCGAACTCGGATCCGCGACCCGCGTCGAGTTTCAGATCTACGCCGGCCGCCCGTGGGACGGATCCGGGAAATCCGCCGGCTACCTGGCCTTCGAAGACATCGAACTCGCCGACGACGGCTCCTTCGAGATCTTCCTCGCGGCGGAAGAGCAAGAAGGCAATTGGCTGCCAAACCCGGCGGAGGGAACGACCCTCTTCGCCCGACACATCTACGGCGAATGGAGCGATGAGCGAACCGGCGAAGTCCACATCGATCGCGTGGGTTATGAAGGCAAGCGCCGACCTCCCGAGTCGGCCAACGAACTCGCGGCCCGCATTCGGAATGCCGCCGTCATGTTCGGAACGACGGCGCGAACCTGGCCGGGCTTCGTCGCCCAGCGCTATGTCGGTGCGCGGGAGAAGAATTCGGTCTCTGCGCCCTACGACACCTACGCGCTCGGGGGCGCAAAGGGTAGATGGATGAGCGGGGGCTACTTCGAACTCGGCGAGGGCCAGGCACTGTTGATTCGGATGCCGGCGACGAACGCGCGGTATCAGGCTCTGCAGCTGACGGACATGTGGTTCGCGTCGCTTGAACACGGGAATCAGGTCTCAAGCCTGACCGCCGAGCAGTCCGTGCTCGCGGAGGATGGGGCGTACTGGTATGTCATCAGCAATGACGATCCTGGCTACGCGAACTGGATTGATGCGGGGGCGCTTCGACGGGGGACGATCTTGATCCGGTGGGATGGGGTTCTCGGAACCTTGCCGAGCGAGCAATACCCCTCGGCCGAGACCGTCGCGATTGAATCGCTCTCGGAGCGGATTCCCGGATTCTCCGTCGTGAACCCCAGCGAACGCGAAGCGGCCCGAGCCGCGAGGCGACGCCATTTGCAGCGACGGTCTCATCGGTAGTGGCTTGGTCCCTGCTAGTCCCTGGGCTCACTCGGCGGTCTTGATCGCATAGCACTGCGTTCTCAGCGGGTCTCCTGAGATGAGCATGGCCGGTTTGCGCGCGCAGATCGGCGGTTCGCATTTTCTGCCCTCGTGCGACTCTACGATCTGCCACATCCACCCCCAGCTCACCACGTATCCTGAAGCTGCCCCGCTCTGGAGTCCGTTATGCCGACCCCCCGCCCTTTTCCTCTCTGCATCACCCCAGACGCCCGGCCCGCCCCAAAAAGGCTCCGCCGCATTCGGCGCGCCGCTTCGATCACCCTTCTGAGCGTTTTTCTGGCGCCCCTCCTTGCAGGCGCCCAAGCGTCCTTTCACACGTTGCCCCTGTCGCCGGAATTCTCATTCCCTCCCGGTCACGAGCTCTTGAGCCTTTCCGCAGATGGCTCGACCGTCGTGGGAAACAGTCAGACTCTCGACGGACGATTCGCAGCTCGCTGGTCGGAGTCGAACGGCGTCGTGGAACTCGACGCATTCCCTCAAGCGAACCCTTTCGCGTACACGATCGACTATGCCTTCGGAATCAGCGGCGACGGCTCACGGACCGTCGGAGAAGCGACGACGGGCGGCCTAACTGCCGTTGCGACCTACTGGGAGAGCGACGGTGTCCCGGTTTCAATCAGCGCGGGACTAACGGGGCGAAACTCGAGCGCCGTGGACGCCTCCTATGACGGCTCGATCATCGTCGGCCAGGACACCCCTTTCGAGTCCGGCGGGACGGCTTTCGGTGGTTTCATCTGGGATTCCGCTCGCGGCGCGCGGAGTATTCGCGAAATGGCTGGCTACGACGGCACACTGGTCGCCAAAGCGATCTCGGACGATGGCATGATCGTGACCGGCCTGGTCAATGATACGACCGGTCCGGGGCCAACCGAAGCTTTCCGATGGCAAGAGGGAGGCGAGCTCGAACGGCTGGGCACCCTCCCCGGCGGCGACTGGAGCGAGGCCTTCGCAATTTCAGCCGACGGCACGACGATCGTTGGCGTGGCGGGAAACGACGACGGGCCCTTCGGCTCCGAAGAAGCTTTTCGATGGACCGCGGAAGAAGGCCTCGTCGGACTCGGACAAGTCGAATACCAGAACCTCCCTTATACGTCCTCTTTCCGAACATCCCGTACAGCCGCGTTCAGCGTGTCGGCAGACGGATCTGTGATCGTTGGGGGAGCGCAGGAGGCTTGGATCTACTCCGAGGAATACGGCGGCATGCGATCCGTTCGCGACCTGCTGATCCAGCTCGGCGTCGTCGGCCTCGAGGACTGGGACCTCTTCGAAGCTGTGGACGTTTCGGCAGACGGCCGGATCATCACAGGCTGGGGCAACCACCCGTCGACCGGCCTCGAGGACGTCGCCTGGTACGCGGTCATTCCCGAGCCCTCAACGGCTCTATTGCTAGGCCTCGGACTCGCGGGGCTGACGCGGCGGCGTAACAGCTGAAGAGACGCCTCTTCAGCAGCACCCGCCGACCGGCGCCGGCCCGGCCTCGATCGCCTCGGCAAAGACATCCGGAGCGGCGCAACCCGGAAAGAGGCCGAAGTGGCGTTCTCCGCCGCCCACAACGTCGAACGCGTCCGCAAAGCGAGTCTCCTTCAACATCGCCAACGTGTTTCCGCAAACCGGAAAGACACGATCCACTTCGATCGCGTGCTCCGCGTCGAGCACGAAGACGCTTTCCTGGCCTTCGATTCCGCCGCGATAAACAACGGCCTGACCGTAGTCTTCGCACGCTGGCTCCAGCCCGTCGAGCTTGAAAAGTCTTGCCGTCACCGACGCGAAACGAATCGGATCAACCTTGGCCTGCAGTTCCGGGTCGAGAATCCCAAGTCGGCGATGGGACACAACACGCGGATCGAGAAATCCCGCGGTTTTCGCAACGCTCTGATAGTCGCCCCAATAGAGCGCCCCCGACAGACACTCGCCGTAGAGCACAGGATCCTCAACGAGCGCCTGAGGAATCCGGCGATCCGCATACACATCGGAAAAGTACAGCTCCCCACCCGGCTTAAGCAGCCGATGCGCCGAATCAAAGACCGCTGGTTTGTCCGAACAGAGATTGATCACGCAGTTCGAGATGATCAGATCGAAGGAGCCCGATTCCAGGTCAACGGCATCGAGACGTTCGAGTTCTCCCTCGAGAAACGTCGTGTTGGGCGTGGCATAGCCGAACCGCTCCGCGTGCCACGCCTCATTCGCTCGCGCGACGTCAAGTTGTTCCTTCGTCATGTCGACGCCGACAACGCGTCCTTCGGGCCCGACCAGTTTCGAGAGCGCAAACACATCTCGCCCCGCGCCACATCCCAGGTCGAGAACCGAAAGCCCCTCAAGTGCCCCGGGAATCGCGAGCCCACACCCGTAGTAACGGCTCGTGACTTCGTCGTTCACCGCCGCGAGTGCCGCCGTGACGTGCGGTGGTGGAGCCGCTTCTGTCTTGCAGGCATCCGTTCGAAGGTCGTTCGAACTCTTAAGCGTGTCTCCGTAATACGTCTGGACAACTTCCTGCGTGTTCATCGAAGCCCCTCTCGAATGTGCGGTGCGCGTGAGGAGTGCGAAGCTAGCAAGCGCGGCGGGAATGGCGCGGGAGATCGATTCGATCGGTGTAGCAAAAGGAAACGGCCGACCCGCTTGCGCGAATCGGCCGTTCTCAATGGATCCTGTGATCCTCGATCAGTCGACGCCCACGATGAACGAGCAGCTTGTCGTGCCCGAACCACCGATGTTCAGCGTCTGGAAGTTCTTGGCTCCCTCGACCTGATAGGCGCCGGCTTCACCGGTGACCTGCAGGGTCGCGTCCAGAACCTGGCGGCAGCCCGTGGCGCCGACCGGATGGCCTGCACCGATAAGACCGCCCGACGGGTTGATCGGGTGCTTTCCGTCGATCTCGAGCCAGCCTTCTTCGACGGCCTTCCAGGACTCGCCCGGAGCGGTGATGCCGAAGTGGTCAATCGCCATGTATTCGGAGGTCGTGAAGCAGTCGTGGGTCTCGATGCCGTCGATGCCGTTCACGTCGGCGATGCCGGCGCGCTTCATGGCGTTCGTGACCGTGCTGCGCACGTGGGGCAGAACGTATTCGGCGTTCGCGCTTTCCGCGACCTTGTCCTCGAACTTAAGGCGGGCCGTGTTATGTCCCCAGCCCTTCATGCGCGGGATCTCGGAGAGCTTCTTGCCCGTTCCCTTCGCCCACTTCTCGGCATATTCGCGGGAAGCGAGGAAGAGCGTGACCGCGCCGTCCGTCACCTGCGAGCAGTCCGAGATGCGGATGCGGCCGCCGATCGCCGGGTTGTCATCCGTTCGGCAGAGCGCGTGGTCCTTGTTCATGTACCAGGTGCGCGTCTGGGCGTTCGGGTTGAGCTTGGCGTTCGCGTAGTTGATCTTCGAGATCTCAGCGAGATGCTCGTCCTTCAGGCCATAGCGCTTGTCGTACTCGTCACCGAGTCGACCGAAGAGCTTCGGGAAGGGAGCGTCGATGCCTTCAGCTTCTTCTTCGAACCAAGCTGCCGTACCGAGGTACGTGCCGCCCTTGCCCGAGTCGACCGTCTTCATCTGCTCGATGCCGACGACGGCCTGCAGGTCGTAGCGACCGGCTTCGATTTCCGCGGAAGCGGCGAGAAGCGCGATCGAGCCCGAAGCACAGGCGGCTTCGTGGCGGCTCGTCGGGAGGCCGGAGAAGGCGGGGTTCACTTCCGTGAAGAACGCACCGAGATGACCCTGCATGCAGTAGAGCTCAGCGGCGAAGTTGCCGACGTGGGCGCTCTCGACTTCTTCCGGAGCGATCTGCGTGGCTTCGAGGGCGCCTTCGACGCTCTCGCGCATCAGCGCCGAGAAGTGCTTGTTCTCCTTCGTCCAGTTCCGCGCAAAGTCCGTCTGGTAACCGCCCAGGATGTAGACTTCAGATCCAGCTGCCATTGTTCTTTTCCTCCAGGTCACCCGCCAAGGACGGGCATGGGAATTCAGATTCTGAGCCGTCAGCTCGTGATGCGTGCTTACTCGGCGACGAAGAACTTGCCGATGTTGATGCGGCGATGGTTGAAGAGTCGTTCGCCGGAAGCGAGAGCGGCCGTGAGCTGCGCCGGAACTTCGAGTCCCGCTTCGCCGATCATGTCGATCGTGCCCTGCCCCCCGATCGTGTCGACCAGAACCGAGGGCGGAGCAACGTTGAAGCCCATGCCCATGATGCGGTCGATGCCGTCGATCGTCTCCGTCACTTCACCGACTCGCGCGAACGCGTAGGCGATGTAGCCGGCGATGACCTTGCGAGCGGCCGCAGCGTATTCGCCTTCGGCGTTCAGGAAGACTTCCATGCCCTCGACATAACGTCCGTCGCGATGGAGCGCGGCGACGCGATCGATGTAGCCGAGATCGGGAAGATTGATGTCGGCCTCGGGCGTGTAGTTGCCCGTCTTCGGGTCGAGCACCAGGCGCGTCTTGCCGTCCTTCTTGAAGAAGCCGCCGCCGGACTTGTTGCCGAGGACGCCCTTCTCCATGAGCGTCGCCATGAAGCCGGGAAGCTTGTTCGTCTCGTGGGCTTCGTCGCTCGTGTTGTCATAGACGTTGTCGACGATGGCGCGGTGGATATCCCATCCGACGAGGTCAACGGTCGCGAGCGGCGTCATCGCGCGGCCCGTGTACGGCCCGAGGATCTTGTCCGTGAGCAGGACGCCGATCTCTTCGGTCAGCTGCGCGACTTCGTTCATGACCTTGAAGCCGACGCGGTTACCCGCGAAGGCCGGCGTGTCCGACGTGCGGATCATTTCGCGACCGAGGCGGATCTGCGAGAAGGCGTCAATGAAGTCGACGACCGCGGGGTCCGTGTCGTTACCGGCGATCAGCTCGGTTCCGACGATCACGTTCGGGGGATTGAAGAAGTGGAGCCCGAGAAAGTTCTTCTTGAACGAGTCCGAGCGCCCTTCGCAGAGCTGGTTGATCGAAAGCCCTGAGGTCACTGTCGCGACGATCGAGTCATCGCGGCGCGCAGCCTCAACCTTGTCGAAGATGTCCTTCTTAAGATCGAAGTCTTCGGTCAGCGCCTCGAAGATCAGGTCCGCATCCGCACACGCAGAAGCGAGATCATCGTCGTAGCTGCCCGTCTTCGAGCGGTCGGCGACCGTAGGCGAGCGAACCTGCTTGATCGCGGCAGCGAGACCGGCTTCGGCCTTGGCCTTCGTGCGAGCGAGGAACGTGACTTCGGGAACGGCCTGGGTAAAGAGCGCGGCGCTCCCGTATCCCATCGTGCCATTCGCGCCGAGCACGACGACGCGCTCGATCTTGCGGCTGTTCAGGAGTTGCCGCATTTCCTTCGGGCTGGGCGTGGACATCTTGGTCTCTCTTTGTTGGGGCGCTTGCCTTGCGCAAGCGTCGCTTTCGTCAGCGTGTCGGCCTGGCAATCGCACCGGGTCCGATCGTGTTCGGGTGTGACCTTCGTCTCGTCCGCACGACTGCCAACAACCGGCCAGTTATGCGACAAAGAGTCGGGATCGATTCGAAATGGACGAGGCCTCGAAGGGGTCGGACGGATGCCAGACAGCTCCCGAGGCGGGTCGTAGCTTCCTCTATTACCGGTACTCTCGTCAAGGCATTCGGGATCACTCGAAGTCAGATTCACACGAGCTGCTTTCCCTTTGAACGCGGGAAGTTGCGCCTCTTCTGCGAGTCCGGGACGGCGTCGCCCCATCCCCTCCGAATCGGACCTCAAAGACCTCGGATGAGCGACAATCAGACAGTCTAGAGCCGCCGAAACGCGTCGAGAAGCTCAGCCTCCTTTTCCTTGGCCGCCTCCGCCTGCGCGTCCTTGACCGTGTCGAATCCGCGGATGTGTTCCGGAATTTCGGCGATCTGAACCGCGAGATCGCGATTCTCAAGCGTCAGTGCCCGCAAGACCTCGTCGAGGGTCGTCTCATATTCCGCCAGGAGCGCCCACTCGCGCTTTCGATGGTCCGACCAATTCGGAACATCGAAAGGCGTATGGCGCAGAAACTTGAGGTGACGGATGAGCTTCAGGACTGCGAAGACACGTCGATCGATCGTGATCTTCTTGACGCGACCCGTGTCTTTGTTGCGCAGGAACGGAAGCTGCGGTCCAAGGTGGAACTGGAGCTTGTAGTTGCCTTCAAACTCTGTGGCGACTTGTCGCTGGAACGCTTCGCCAGCCCAGAGTCGCATCACTTCGTACTCATCCTTCACCGCCATCAGCTTGAACAGATACCGAGCGACCGCCTCCGCGAGCGGATGATCCTTGGCACCGATCGCACGCTCCGCGGCCGCTACCTTCTCGACGCGCTCGGCATAACGACGCGCGTACTTCTCATTCTGATAGTCAGTGAGGTATCGAACGCGTCGCGCGACGACCTCTTCCAGCGTCTCCGCCTTCGCGACCGTCTGTGAGGAGCGAATCCGCGAGGCCGCCAGGTCGCGCACCTTCTCTGGATCGTGTGCAGCAAGCCGCCCCCAGTTGAGCGCCTGCTTGTTCATCTCGATCGCGCGGCCGTTCAGCTCGATTGCCCGCTCGAACGCCGGCAGCCCGACAGGAATTAGACCCTTCTGAAGGGCGAAGCCCACCAGAAAAAGGTTCGCGCCGATGGCATCGCCGAGCAGCGCCGTGGCGAGCTTCGTCGCTTCGACGAAGTCCGCGCGATCTTCTCCGAGCGCTGCTGTGATGCGCGACTCCATGCTCGCAGAGGACATGTCTAGGTCGGCATTCGAGGCGAAGTCGGCGGTGGGCGCAACGTGCGTGTTGACGATCGCATGGGTGCGGCTTGCGCCGAGTTTCTGCATGCCGTCCATACCGGTTGCGACGACGATGTCACAACCGAGTGCGAGGTCGGCGCCGCCGGCGGGAATGCGCGTCGAATGCAGTTCTTCCGGCGTGTTCGCAACCCGCACGTGGCTCGCAACCGCGCCGTTCTTCTGGGCAAGTCCCGTCACATCGAGCAGCGAGACGCCCTTCCCTTCGAGATGCGCCGCCATGCCAACCAGCGCGCCAATCGTGATCACGCCGGTTCCGCCGATGCCCGCAACGAAAATATTGAAGGGTCGATCGAGGTCGGGGACGACGGCATCCGGCAGCGAGGAGAAAAGATCGCCAGAACCCGAGGTGTCTACTCCGACGGATTCGACCTTGCGGATCTTCCCGCCGATCACCGTCGCGAAGCTCGGGCAATATCCTTCGAGGCAGGAGTAGTCCTTGTTGCAGGAGGACTGATTGATCATGCGTTTTCGACCGAACTCGGTCTCGACGGGCTCAATCGAGATGCAGTTCGACTGAACCGAGCAATCACCGCAGCCTTCGCAGACCGACTCATTGATCACGACGCGCTTGTCAGGGTCGACGAACTCGCCGCGCTTGCGCAGACGGCGCGCTTCCGCGGCGCAGGTCTGGTCGTAAAGGATCGCCGTCACGCCGGGGATCTCGCGCAATTCCTTCTGAATCACGTCGAGTTCTTTTCGGTCGTGAACGGTCACGCCTTTCGGGAACGTGCCTGGGGAGTACTTCTCGATGTTGTCCGAGAGCACGGCTATTCGATCGATGCCCTCTCCCGCCAACTGACGTGCGATTTCCGGCGTCGTGATCTCGCCGGCCATCTCTTCGCCTTCGATCGGCTGGCCGCCGGTCATGGCGACCGCGCCGTTCACGAGGATCTTGTACGTGATGTTGACGTTTGCAGCGACGGCCGCGCGGATTGCGAGCAGGCCAGAATGAAAATACGTCCCGTCGCCCATGTTCTGAAAGATGTGATCCACTTCCGTAAAGGGCGCCTGGCCGATCCAGTTGGCGCCTTCCGCGCCCATCTGGTTGACCGCGAGGGTGCGCCGTTCCGGCAGGAAGACGGCCATGCCATGACAACCGATTCCGCCGAGGGCGATGCTGCCTTCAGGAACAACGGTTGAGCGATTATGCGGACAGCCCGAGCAGAAGGACGGCAGTCGCATCAAGCCGCCCGCGGCCGCCGCGATCCCGGCTTGGTCGGGATCCGGCGTTAGGCGAGCTGCCCATTCGGGCGCCTCGGACTCGACCCATCGGCGGACGATACCCGCGACCGTCGAAGGCGTAAGTTCGCCGACCTGAGGGACGAAGGGGCGTCCGTCGAGATCCTTCTTGCCCCAGAGTCGCGGCCGTTCGGACAGGTTGTAGAGAACGCTCGCAAGCTGTTCCTCGATGATCGGCTTCTTCTCTTCGATGACGAGCAGGTGATCATGGCCTTGCGCGAACGCCCGGGCCCCTTCCTGCTCGATCGGCCACGTCAGACCCATCTTGTAGATGGAGATGCCGAGATCCCGTGCTTTCTCGTCATCGAGGCCGAGATCTTCGAGGGCCTGGCGCAAGTCGCCATAGGCCTTGCCGGTCGTCACGATGCCGAGGCGCTTCTTGGGCGACTCGAGCACGACGCGATCGATCGGGTTCGCGCGCACGAAGGAGGCGAGCGCGACCAGGCGCTGTTCAAAGAGTCGCTCTTCGACCGCCGTCGGGATATTGGCCCAGCCGATATGGATCCCACCGGGTGGCGGCGTGAAGTCCGTCGGCTGAACGATCTGTACGCGATCGGGCGAGACCGAAACCGAACCGGAACTCTCGATCGTGTCCGTCAGACATTTGAAGCCGATCCAGCAACCCGAATAACGCGAGAGCGCCCAGCCGTAGATCCCAAAGTCCAGATAGTCCTGAACGCTGGACGGATTCAGCACAGGAATCCCGCAATGAATCATCGCGGGTTCACTCTGATGCGCGATCGAAGAAGACTTCGCGCCCGGGTCGTCCCCCATCAGGGCGAGCACGCCGCCGTTAGGCGAGGTCCCGGCATAGTTCGCGTGCTTGAGGGCATCGCAGGACCGATCAACTCCCGGCCCCTTGCCGTACCACATACCGAAAACGCCCTCGACCTTCGGGCCCTCCATCAACGTGGCTTGCTGGGTTCCAAAGATCGTCGTCGCCGCGAGGTCTTCGTTCAGTCCCGGCTCGAAGTGGATCGAATGCTCTTCGAGTTCACGCTTCGCCTGCCAGAGATTCATGTCGAAGATGCCGAGTGGGGATCCGCGATAACCGGAGATGAAGCCGGCCGTGTTCAGGCCCGCCGCGACATCACGCTGTTTCTGCATGAGCGGCAGTCGCACGAGCGCCTGGTTGCCGGTCAAAAAGACGCGGCCCGTCTGAATCCGGTAGCGGTCGGCGAGTTCGTAACTCGCGTCGAATTCGGGGGATGCTGTGGCCAACGCTCGGCTCCTGATTTGGGCGGTCGGATGCGTCTTCATCGCGCGCGATGGACGCCAGTCAGAATCGACGCACGGTAGCGTAAGAGAGCGATCCGAAAACGCTTTTCACGATCTCTGCGCGGCGCCGGACGGGCCGTGAAATGCAGCCTGAAGGGGCCAGCCGGCATTCGACGTGGGCGCGGCGACGTTCTATACGATGCGCAGCCCACGCGGCCCTGAGTACAGAGAATCCCGCCGATGAAGCTTGGGCAGACGAACATCGAGGAGAGCAAAATGAGCGAGCGACCCGGCGACGGCCCCATGAAGATTGGCGTGGCCTTCCACTCGACGGATCTGGCGATGCATCCCGTGGAACTCGCACAGGAGGCGGAAGCCCGCGGCTTCCACTCGCTCTACATCCCCGAGCACACTCATATCCCGACGAGCCGCCGAACCCCAGCGCCGACCGGGACCCCCGAGCTCGGACAAGAGTATCTCCGCAGCCCCGACCCCTATATCGCGATCGCTGCCGCGGGCGCCGTCACGGAAAAGATCCTGCTCGGCACTGGGATCGGGCTCCCCGCCCAACACGATCCGATCACCTTCGCCAAAGAACTCGCGACCGTCGACTGGATGACGCAAGGCCGATTCGTTTTCGGAATCGGCTACGGCTGGAACCATGAAGAGATGGAGAACCACGGCATCGTCGTGAAGACCCGTCGCGAACACGTGCGTGAAACGATGCTCGCCATGAAGGCACTCTGGGAGCAGGAGAAGGCCTCTTTCGAGGGCGAGTTCGTACGCTTCGAGGAGTCCTGGCAATGGCCGAAGCCGATTCAGAAGCCGGCCCCTCGGATCCTGATCGGCGGTGGCGCGGGACCGAAGCTCTTCGCCCAGATCGCGGAATATGCAGACGGCTGGCTGCCGATCGGTGGTGCCGGGATGGCTGAGCAACTCTCGACGCTGCGTGGGCTCTTCGAAGAGCGCGGCCGCGATCCGGAGCAGCTCCATGTCGTCCCGATGGGCGTCTTCCCGAGTGAAAAGAAGCTCTCCTACTACAAGGAATCCGGGGTCACCGAATCCGTGCTCCGCGTTCCCTCGGCCCCCCGTGACGAGGTTCTGCCGGTTCTCGACGATTACGTTCAGTACATCGATCGATACTGAGCCCGAGCGGGCCCCTTCCCGCGGATCCCGGGGCGGAAACGCCCTTTGACGGCATTTCGGCATTTCGATACGCTACGGCTCGTAATTAGAGTCCCCCCGTGTAGCGACCTCCGCGTCGGCTCGGCGAGGCTCACACGGAGCGAGCGCTCCGTGGCCGACGATCGACCGACGATCACCCCGTCGAAATCCCACGAGGACGCGCTTTGAATCTCCGCTACACCGCCTCCGAGCAGCAATTTCGCGACGAGCTCGCCGCCTGGCTGGCCAGCGAAGTCCCGGCCTACGGCCTGCCGCCCTCGACCCATGACTGGGATGCGCGGCGCGCCTACGACACGGGCTGGCAGAAGAAGCTCTTCGAAGCGGGCTACGCCGGCATCAACTGGCCGACGGAGTACGGTGGCCGCGATGCGTCGCTGATCGAGCAGCTGATCTATTTCGAAGAGATCGCGAAGGCGAACGCGCCCTACGTCGGCGTCAACTTCGTAGGCATGTTGCACGGTGGCCCGACGATCATGGCCGAGGGAACCGACGCCCAGAAAGCGGCGCATATCCCGCGCATCATCGCCGGCGACGAAGTTTGGTGTCAGGGCTTCTCCGAACCGATCGCCGGCTCGGATCTCGCGAATCTGCAGACTCGCGCCGAACGCGATGGCGATCATTACGTCGTGAACGGCCACAAGATCTGGACCTCATTCGCCCATGTCGCCGACTACTGCGAGATGCTCGTCCGAACCGATCCCGAGTCCTCGAAGCACGCCGGCATCTCCTGGCTCATCATGCCCATGGACCTCGACGGCATCGATATCCGTCCCCTCCCCACCCTTGAAGGCGAAGGCGAGTTCTCCGAGGTCTTCCTCGAAGACGTACGCATCCCCGTCGAGAACCTCGTTGGCAAGGAGAACGACGGCTGGCGCGTGACCAACGTGACGCTTCGCTTCGAACGCGGAACCGCTTTCGCGAGCGACATGATCCAACTCCAGGCCTTCGTTCAGCGCATGATCCAAACCGCCAAGAAGGTCACGAGCAACGGCGCAAGCGCCTGGGAAGACAAGGCGCTTCGCCGCGAGATCGGCCACCTCTCGGGGGAACTCGAGAGCCTCTGGGCGATGGTCAAGCTCTCGGTCTGTGAGGCGAAGGATACGGGCGTACCCGGCGTCGGCGCTTCGGCGGTCAAGCTCTACTACACGGACATCTTCCAGCGCACCACCGAACTCGCCGTGCGCCTACTCGGTCGCGCCGGACTCTCCCGATCCGATTTCATGGACCTGCCCTCCCAGCATTTCTACGCGCGACACTTCAATGCGATCTCCGTTGCGATCGCGGCCGGCACGAGCCAGATCCAGAAAAACATCATCGGGGAACGAATTCTCGGTCATCCGAAAGAGCCCAAACTAACGGCGAGCTGAGCGCTTACCTCCCCTCTCCTTCTCCCGCGACTCGCGCACCGCACCTCAGGAGCCCCCTTGGACTTCCAACCCACCGAAGATCAGAAGGCCCTCCGCGAAGGCATCCGCTCCTTCGTCGAAGGACAGGTCTCCTTCGACCGGATCCCCGAACTCGAAAAAGCCAAGGGCTTCGATCGCGACCTCTGGAACGAGCTCGCCGAGATGGGCGTCTTCGCCCTTCGCCTGAGCGAGGCGGACGGCGGCGTTGAACTCGGTTTCGCCGACGCGGTCCTCGTCTTCGCAGAACTCGGACGCCGACTCGTCCCGGGCCCCGTCGTCTGGAGCCATCTCGGCGCATCGCTGATCGACGGAGCCGCGACGGGCGAAACGGTCGTCGGCGGCGTCGATCTGCTCGGGCCAGCGGACGACCCGATCATGGTCGAGTACTTCGACAGCCTCGACGTCCTGCTCGTCCTGCGCGACAACGGAATCTATCGCGTCGACCCCAAGTCCTGTGAGGCAACGGAAGTCGAACTGCCCCTCGACCCGCTGACGCCCGTCCACCACGTCACGAACCTGCCCGAAGGTGAACTCATCGGCGACGCCGCCGCTGCGGCTCGCCTGCGCCTCGAAGGCGCGGCCCTCGTCTCGGGCTTACAGCTCGGACTTGCCGAGGGTGCCCTCGAACTCGCAAACGAATACGCCAAGGAACGCGTGCAGTTCAACCGGCCGATCGGCAGCTTCCAGGCCGTGAAGCACATGCTCGCCGAGATGTTCGTCAAGCAGGAAGCCGCCCGTGCTGGGGCCTACAACGCCGGGGCCACCCTCGACACGCCCGAGGTCGCCGACGTTCAGCGCGCTGTCTCCTCCGCCAAGATCACCGCCGGCGAGAGCGCAATTCGAAACGCTCGAACCGGAATTCAGGTGCATGGCGGAATGGGCTTCACCTGGGAAGTCATCGCCCACTACTATCTAAAGCGCGCCTGGGTCTGCGAGAATCAGTTCGGCACCCAGGACGAACACGCGGAAATCATCGCAACCATTCTCGAACAGCTCGACTAACGCACGTCCGCGACTACAGCACTACCCCACATTTTCGATCGGCCCCGCGCCGATCAAGACATCCCCTTCGACACGAGTCGATCGACCCTTGGAGTCCGCATGATCGGAATCACATCCTACGGCGCCTACATCCCACGGACGCGTCTCCCCTTCTCCGTCATCGGCGGCCGCCCCGCCAAGGACGGCGGTCCGGAGCGCTCGGTCGCTTGGAACGATGAAGACGCGATCACCCAGGGTGCAACGGCCGCAATCCATTGCCTCGAGGGCATCGACCGCTCGCAGATCGACATGCTGATCTTTGCGTCGACGACGTTGCCCTTTCAGGAGAAGCAGGCAGCGGCCCTCGTCGCACGCGTGCTCGACCTCGGGCGGGACGTGCAGACGGCGGACCACACGGGCTCGACCCGCGCGGGAACGTCGGCCCTTCGCTCCGCCTTCGATGCGGTCAAGGCGGGCTCGGCGCGCTGTGCACTCGTGATTGCGAGTGATGCGCGCATGGCCGCTCCCAAGTCCGGGATGGAGATCAACTTCGGCGATGGCGCCGCAGCGTTCCTGATCTCGGACGGCGATGCGATCGCGACCCTCGACGGATTCCACGCCATCTCGGATGAAGTGACGGACGTCTGGCGCCCGACCGGCCACGAGTTCACCCACAGCTGGGAAGACCGCTTCGTTATCCAGGAATCCTTCACGCCGAACATGAACCGCGCGATCGCGGGTTTCCTCGAGAACAGCGGCACCTCGATCGGCGACTACGCCCGCGTCGCCCTCTATGCACCGGACGCGCGCTCTCACGGCGGCGTCGCCAAGGCGGCCGGCGTCGCTGCGGACGCGCTCCAGTCGCCGCTCTTCGGCCGACTCGGCAACGCGGGGACGGCCTTCGTTCCGCTTCAGCTGATCGCTGCGCTCGAAGCGGCAGCGCCCGGCGAGAAGATCCTGGCCGCGAACTTCGGCAACGGCGCCGATGCGACGGCCTTCTCGACGACCGACCAGATCGAGAAGCTCGGCCCGCGTCGGGGCGTCGAATGGAACCTCGCCCGACGCCGCGTCATCGGCAGCTACGACGACTACATCAAGGCCAAGGGCCTCGCCGCCGCCGAATGGGACGCGGGGACGAACCCCGGCCTCTCGGCGACGATCCTATTCCGCGAACGAGACGATGACCTGAGCTTGCTCGGCCAGAAATGCAACGCGTGCGACGCGGTTCAGTTTCCGGCTCAGCGTATCTGTGAGACCTGCTTCGCGAAGGACGACTTCAGTCGACTGCGACTCTCGGATCGAACGGGCAAGGTCGTCACCTACACCTTCGACTTCTTCTTCCCCACGCCCAACCCGCCCACGGTCGTCACGATCACCGAAGTCGACGGCGCGCGGATCCATCTGCAGGTCGTCGAGATCGCCGCGGAAGAAATGAAGATCGGCCAGGAAGTCGAGTTCGTCTTCCGCAAGATCCACGAGTCCGGCGGTCGACCCAACTACTACTGGAAGGGCATTCCGAAGCCCGAGTAGTTAGGTCTGCCCTGCCCCACTTTCCATCTTTCCTGGGCACTCAGCCCGGGGCGCGCGGAACGCGCCCGAAAACATAGAGGCAACACGTCATGGCGAACAAAGAATCGATTCGCGACAAGGTCTCCATCGTCGGAGTCGGCTGCTGTCAGTTCGGTGAGAACTGGGACCAGTCCCCCTCCGACATGATCGTCGACGCGGCGTACGAAGCCTACGCCGACGCGGGCATCGAAAAGCCCCAGGAGCAGATCGACGCGGTCTTCACCGGTTCGATCTACTCGAACAAGGGCCCGCACGAGTGCGCTGATGCCCTCAAGCTCTTCAACAAGCCGGTCTCCTTCGCGACGAACTACTGCGCGACGGGCACGGATCTGATCCGGCTCGGCGTGATGTCGATCGCCGCTGGCCTCTACGACACGGTTCTGGTCGTCGGTTACGACAAGCCGAAGGATCGCGGTGTCTCGGGCCCCTCGGTCGTCGTCGATCGCGTCCGCGACCTTCCGCAGACCCCGGCGGGCTGGTTCTCTCTCGCCGCCGCGACCTACTTCGACAAGTTCGGGGCCGGTCGCGAGGACCTCGCCAAGATCGCGATCAAGAACCACGCGAATGGTTGCCTCGCCCCCAAGTCATTCCTCAAGCGACCGATCACAGAAGAGGACTACTTCAAGGCGCGGATCATCTCCTGGCCCTTCGGCCTCTACGACTCCGCCGCCCAGACCGACGGCGCTGCCGCTTGCGTGCTGACGCGAACGGATCTCGCGAGTTCCTTCAGCAAGGAGCCGGTCAAGGTCAAGGGCGTCACCGTCCGCTCCGGCCCGAACCCGCAGAAGGACCCGAACAACGATTTTCTTTCATGGAAGCCCACCGCCTGGGCTCGAGACGATGTCTACGAGATGGCGGGCATCACGAACGCCCGCGCCGAAGTCGGCCTCGCTCAGGTGCACGACTGCTTCTCCTTGACCGAGTTGCTGACCTACGAAGATCTCGGCTTCTGCGAGAAAGGCTCCGCCAAGGAGCACATCGCGGACGGCGCCTTCGAGCTGACCGGTGACCTCCCGGTCAACACGGACGGCGGGCTCAAGACCTTCGGCCACCCAACGGGTGCGACGGGCGTCCGCATGGTCTACGAGAACGTCCTGCAGCTGCGCGGCAAGGCCGGAGACCGCCAGGTCAAGGGCGCCGAAGGCAAGTTCGCCGTTTCGCATAATATCGGCGGCCATCCGACTGCCTGCGGCATCGCCGTTCTCGGGCGGGACTAACACCCCCTCCTCCGCTTTCATTCCTCCGGCCTAGCAGGGCCACTCCAGGAGTCTCCTATGAGTTCGACCGACGTAAAATGGGACGAGATGACCATCCCGTCGACGCTGGCCCGCGCGGCTACGCTTTGGCCGGACGTGTCCGCCCTCGAAGACGGCGATCAGCGTTTCACGTTCTCTTCGCTCGCGGAGGAAGTCGAGCGCGCGAGCCGCGCCTTTATTGCAGCGGGCGTCGAACGCGGCGATCGAGTGGCGATCTGGGCACCAAATGGCTGGCGATGGGAAGTCGCGGCACTCGGCCTGCAATGTGCCGGCGGCGTGCTGGTCACGCTGAACACGCGCTTCAAGGCGAGCGAGGCGGCATACGTTCTCGAGAAGAGTGGCGCGAAGCTGCTCTTTACGATGGGCGACTTTCTTGGAATGAACTACGCCGATGCCGTCGCAGCGCAGGACCTCCCGGACCTCGAAGCGACGATCCTGATCGAAGGCGAGAGCGACGCGGCGGAGTCCTGGGAGTCCTTCTTCGCCCGCGGCGGAGCCGTCACGCCGGAAGCGGCCCAGGCCCGCGCGAATGAAGTCACGCCCGACGATCTCTCGGATTTCATCTTCACGTCGGGAACGACGGGAAGCCCGAAGGCCGTGATGACGGCCCACGGGCAGAACCTCAAAGTCTTCGATGTCTGGGGCAAGTCCGTCGGTCTGCGTGCCGGCGATCGCTACCTGATCATCATGCCCTTCTTCCACTCCTTCGGATACAAGAGTGGCTGGCTCGCCTGCATCATCCATGGTGCGACGGCGCTCCCCGAGGCCGTCTTCGATGTCGGCCCCGCACTCGAGCGGATCCAACGTGAGAAGATCACGGTCATGCCCGGCTCGCCGACGATCTACCAGACGATGCTCACCTACCCCGACCGCGAAAAGTACGACACGTCGTCCCTTCGCCTGGCCGTCACGGGCGGCGCCGCTGTACCGGTCGAACTCGTCCACCGCATGCGCAGCGAGCTCGGCTTCCGCGATGTCATCACGGCCTACGGCCTCACCGAAAGCTCGGGCACGGTCTCGGCCTGCCAGCTCGGCGACGATGACGAGACGATCGCCACGACCTGCGGCCGTCCGATCCCGGATACGGAGACGATCTGCGTCGATCCCGATGGAAAGGAAGTCCCCCGAGGCGAACCCGGCGAAGTCTGGACCCGCGGCTATCACGTCATGCGTGGGTACTGGGGCGATGAGGAAGAGACCGCCAAGGCCGTCGACAAGGACGGGTGGCTCCATACGGGCGACATCGCCGTGATGGACGAGCGCGGGTACCTCCGCATCACCGACCGCATCAAGGACATGTTCATCATGGGCGGGTTCAACGTGTACCCCGCCGAAGTGGAGAACCTGCTCTTCCAGCACGAAGACATCGCGGCGGCCGCGGTGATCGGCGTTCCCGATGAACGCATGGGCGAAGTCGGCATGGCTTTCGTCGTTCCGGTCCCCGGCAAGAGCCTCGACTCTGACGCCCTCGTCGCCTGGAGCCGCGACAACATGGCCAACTACAAGGTCCCACGCTTCTTCGAAGTCGTCGACGAACTCCCGAGCAACGCTTCGGGCAAGGTCCTCAAGTTCGAATTGCGCGAGCGCGCCAAGGCGCTCCTCGCTTAGGTCCCATCGCGCAGCCCTGCCTGGCCATTTCGGACGCCCGACCCGTCCCCTAGAAGGAGCGGATCGGGCGCCCTGGCATAGCCGCATCCGCGACTGATCTCTCGCTCAGCTCTTCCGCGCGGTCGCTCGGCCACTCCGGGCAAGCCCGGCCAAACCGAGTCCGATCAGGAGAGCGGCCCCGGGTTCAGGCACGACCTGCGCCGTGATCTCACCCAGGAAGATCCCCGAATACACGGGGCCCTGGTTGACCAGACTAATTCGCCGAATCGAATCACCGGACAGCGTCTGTCCATCGACGACCGAGCCGAGAACCAGACGGAGCGTCTGAAAGCTCGCATTCGGGACCTCAAGCTGCAGCTGCAGTCCGAGCTGCGTGTACACGAGCAACGTCGCGTCGGCGTCTTGAAGCGTCGTGCCCGGCGGGAGCGAGACCGAATTCGGACCGACCGCGTTGCCCCCTGAAGTGCCGCGGACCTGAAGCGTTAGGTCTCCGACCGTGCCGGGCTGGAACGTAATGTCGGACCGGCCCGATCCAAAGAAGCCATACGCTCGGTTGTTCCCGGACGTGCCGCCTGTCGAGGTCGGATTAATGCCATTCCCGACGTAATAACTCCCGGCTTGAATGAAGAGAGTCTCACCCACATTCGGTGTCCCTCCCAGCAGATCCGTCACGCCATTGTTTCCGCCGAACGTGGCCGTCGAGTCGAGTCCGTTCAGGACAGCCGAATCAGGCTGCCCGCCGATGCTGCCGCCGGGACCGAAGATCGTCGTCACCGGCGCAGCGCCCGCTGCCGTTGTCAAAATCAGGGACAGCAAGGCGGCGCATGAGAGCCAACCCGCATATCCCACTCTTCTTATTCTCATGTCGTTTCATCCTCTTGTTGGATTGGGAGACTCGAATCATTCGAGCCCCAACAGAGGACCTACGCGCGCGACTTGAGAAGAGATTGGCTCCTTTTAGAAGAATCGATTCAACAACGGGAAAGGTCCGGTGGCCGAACCGAACGATGAATCCGATACCGGCACGCGTCCGTATCTATTCCGGAAGCGCATAGGCGACGACCGCATCTCCCATCGAACCGATCGGATTGCCGCCGGCGGCGATCACGACGAATTGCCGTCCGTCCTTCTTCGTTCGATAGGTCATGGGAACCGCGTTGCCCGCGTAGGGTAAGCGGTGCCGCCAGAGTTCCTGTCCGGTCTCGACGTCGAAGGCGCGGAAATACTTATCCGTTGAGGCGGCGATGAAGTAGAGCCCCGACGCCGTCGAGATCCCCCCCCCGAACGCCGGCGCACCGTAATCCGTGTAGAGCGCCCAGATCGGCCAGGGCGCCAATTCTCGCATGGTTCCGAGCGGCCGCGTCCACTTGACTTCACCCGACTTCAAATCGACCGCCGTGAGGCTTCCCCACGGAGGCGGGTTACAGGGAGCACCGAAGGGCGACGCCAGCAGGTAGCGATGGATCGCATAGGGCGCGCCCCGCATAGCGTAGTACTCGTTCGGGTAGACAAAATCCGCCTCATTGAGCGTGTCCGCCACCGCACGCGGGATCATGTTATTCACCACCGCGGTATGAACCTGGTTGACGATCATCACCCCGCTCTCGGGATCGATCGCGACACCACCCCAATTCATCCCCCCAGATGTATGCGGCATCTGAATCGAGCCCGTCGTCTCCGGCGGCGTAAAGACGCCCTCGAAGCGATTCTCCTCGATCAGGCTCCGGCACATCGCACGGTCGATCGGCGTAAACCCAAAGGCGTCATCCGGCGAAAGCGCGACGGGATGGAGCGGCGCGGGATGGGTCGGGAAAGGCTGCGTCGGCGACAGCTGTTCTTCGGGAACACCGCCCTGCGGAACCGGCCGCTCTTCGACCGGATAGAGCGGCTCGCCCGTTTCGCGATCCAACAAGAAGACATGTCCCATCTTCGTCGTCTGAAGCAACCCGGGGCGCCCGTCACCCACGCCGGCGATATCAAAGAGCGTCGGCGGGCTGGGCGTATCGTAGTCCCAAACGTCATGATGAACGTACTGATAGTTCCAGGCGACTTCCCCGGTCTCCGCATCGAGGGCAACGGTCGAGCTGCCGTAGTAGTCGATGCCGTTGCGCAGGCCACCAAAGATGTCCGGCGAAGGATTCCCCGTCGGCACATACACAAGACCGCGCTCTGCATCGCCGGTAATAATCGACCAGATATTGGGCGTGCCCGAGGCGAAACGTTTGCCGCCGGGCGGCGCCGCCGGCCAGTCCGGCGGGATCGGATCCCAGGCCCACTCGAGTTCTCCCGTCCGCGCGTTGAACGCGCGGACCACGCCGGCTGGAGCATCGACCCGCACGTTGTCCGCAACGAGCGCGCCAATCACGACGCGATCGCGAATGACCTGCGGTGGTGAGGTCGGATGATACTCCCAGGGCGGTGCATCCCCGATTCCTTCGCGCAGCGTGACGCGACCGTTCTCGCCGAACCCTTCACAGGGCTTGCCCGTGTCGGCATCGAGCGCGTGGAGCTCGGAGTCCGCAGTCCCGTAGAAGATGCGCTTACTGCAAGTCGTGCCGGGATCTGCGTCCGCATCTTCCCAATAGGAGACGCCTCGGCAGATCAGCGGATACGGGCCCTCTCCGTGGCGCTCCTTGAAGTCCGGATCGAAGCTCCATTGCTCTTCGCCTGTATCAGGATCGAGAGCGAAGACGCGCATGAAGGGCGTGCAGTAGTAGAGCAGATCGTTGACGACGAGCGGCGTCGCCTGGAAGGCCGTGACCTTCGAATAGCCCGAGCCGTCAAAGTAGTCGCCGCTGTTGTGGGTCCAGGCCACTTCGAGCCCCGCGACGTTCTCCGGCGTGATCTGCGTCAGCTTCGAATGATGGTCCGCACCACGGTTTCCGCCCCAATGGCGCCATTCCGCGATCGGTCCATCGAAATCGATGTCCACGCCGCCCTCGCAGCCCGTCAGCAAAACCAACAGGGTCAGACAGCTGAGCGCGGCGCGCGGGCGCGAAAAACGACTTAAAGCTTTGGACACGTAAGAAGCGTTGGACACGACGATGTTTCCCTCCGATCGACGGCGTCGACGATAACCTCCCCCTTGTGCGCTCACACCCCGCTGTAGGAGAATCGAGGCCCAACGCGCGGGCGATTGCCTGCAGAGTCTGTCCTGGGATCATGGAGTGAAAAGAGCGCATGGCGACCGACGAAGAGAATCAAGACGCGTCCCCAGCAGGCCGCCTATCTGAGGCGGGATTCGACCTCGCGGTCGTCGACCGATTGCTCTCGACGACCCGAGCGGTCCGTCGTCGGCTCGACTACGAGCGCCCAGTCAAACGGGAGACCGTGCTCGACTGCATCCGGCTGAGCCAGCAGGCACCGACGGGAACGAATGCACAGCATTGGCGGTGGCTCGTGCTAGACGATCCCGATCAGCGTCGCGCGATCGGTGAGATCTATGCGCGGGGGATCCCGCTGCTCGATGCTTCGGCAAGAAATGCCGCGAACAAGCAGACGGCTAGGGTCTACGGCGACGCGCGGGATTTCGCGGCGCGGCTGGGCGAGGTCCCGATGCTCGTCATTCCCTGCCTTGAGGGACGGCTCGCTAAGGATGCGCCTCTTGTTGAGTCGACGACCTACTTCGCGTCGATCTACCCCGCGGTCTGGAGTTTTCAGCTCGCGTTGCGCAGCCGCGGGCTGGGCTCGCTGCTGACGACGATGCACCTGGCTTTCGAGGAGGAGAGTCGGGCTGTACTGGGGTTGCCCCAGGACGTCGTGCAGATGGCGATGATCCCCGTCGCCTATACGGTCGGGACGGATTTCAAGCCAACGCGACGGCCGCCACCCGAATCGATCACCCACTTCAACACCTGGGGTGGCTAGCCCGAAAGACGCCCTCCCCTGAATGTGTTAGACCCCAGACCCCGGATCGATTGCCACGCGACGGCATTCGGCGCGCCCAGCCACCAGAGAGAGAAAACGCATCATGGCCAGCACGAACTACGACGACATCCTCTTCGACATCGAAGACGGCATCGCGACGATCACGATGAATCGCCCCGACAAGCTGAACGCGTATACCGCGGACATGGGCGAAGAAATCACCCACGCCTTCCGCAGCGTGCAGCGCGACCCCGATGTGCGCGCGGTGATCCTGACCGGCGCGGGCAAAGCCTTCTGCGCCGGCGTCGATCTCGAACACCTCAAGGCCCACGAAGCGGGCAAGAGCAAGTCGAAGGGCGTGAAGCTCGGTGAAGAGGATTTCCTGCGAAAGCTGCCGCTTGAGATCTGCGACTTTCCGAAGCCGGTCATCGCCGCCATGAACGGCCATGCAGTCGGCGTCGGGATCACAATGGCGATGCCCTGCGATATTCGGATCGCCGCCGACGACGCCAAAATCGGCTTCGTCTTCGCGAAGCTCGGCATCCTTCCTGGGCTCGGGTCGAGTCACCTTCTCCCGCAGATCGTCGGTATGGCGAAGGCGCAGGAACTCGTGCTGACGGCGAAGAAGATCCTCGGCCCGGAAGCCGCCGAGATCGGACTCGTAAACAAGTCCGTCCCGAAGGAGGACGTTCTTTCGACGGCGCGAGCGATGGCGCTCGAGATGGCGCAAGTCGACCCGATCGTACTTCGCCATGCGAAGGCGGCCCTCTACTTCGGCGGCGCACATAGCATGGCCGAAGCCATGAAGAACGAGCAGCGCCAGAGTGCGATCATGAAGGCAGAGCGCGAGGCAGCGAAGGCCGATTAAATGGCGCGAGCGCCATTCCCGGTCTTCAACCTCACCATGCGGTCACCCCCCGCGTAGCGCCACTCCCGGTCTTCAACCTCCCCATGTGTTCACCCCCCGCCTAGCGCCATTCCCCGTCTTCCTCTTCCCACTTCATGTACGGAATCGGTCGCCCGATCGCGGTCATGAAATGGTCGAGGAATTTGTACGTGATGCCCCAGAGAACGGGAGCGCGCGCATCTTCGAGCAATCGAATCGTGGGCGCTGGGACCGTCTGGTCCGCATAGGAAAAGTCGCGCACCTCCTGGCGAGCGGGGTCCGTGCAATGGGCGAGCGGCGACCAAAAGGCCTCGCGAATTTCATAGTTGGGCTCAAGCGCGGGATCGCCGTCGATTCCGTAGACGAAGGCGGAGACACGGATCGACTCCGCGTGCCCCATCACGTCGCTGATCCGGCCAAGTGGTCGAGCTTCGCGAAGGTCCAACGCAAGTTCCTCCGCCGTCTCTCGAACGGCAGCAGCTCGAGCATCGACATCCTCCGGATCGATCCGACCGCCGGGAAATGCGAGATCACCGGACCAGGGATCTCCGTCGTGCTCCGCGCGGCGAATGAAGAGCGCCTCGAGGTCACCGTCGTGCTCGCGCACGACGAGCGCGACCGCCGCCTTCATGCGCGCGTCCTTCGGATCGGTCCAGGGCGCAACCTGCCCCAGTCGTTCCTCGACTTCGTCGATCGTCCTCGCCAAGCGATGCTCCCAATACGAGACGCGCTCACGCGTCCTAGATGTTTCGACCTCGGTCCGCCCAATAGCGGTCGCGCAGGCGTCGAATATAAAGCTTGCCACTCGGGTGCCGCGGCAACTCCGCTTCGAAGTCGATGGACCGCGGAACCTTGTAGCCCGCCAGATGTTCGCGGGCGAACGCAAGGATCTGGTCCGCCAGATCCTCACTCGCGCTAAAGCCTTCGCGAAGTTCGATCGCCGCCTTGACCGATTCGCCCCACTCGTCGTTCGGAATGCCGAAGACGCCGACATCACCAACGGCCGGGTGCTCTTGAATCACCTGTTCGATTTCCGCCGGATAGATGTTCACGCCGCCGGAGATGATCATATTCGAGCGTCGATCTGCGAGGTGGACGTAGCCCTCATCATCGATGAAGCCCACGTCGCCGATCGTGAAGACCCCAGGCTCGAGATACGAGGAGGCAGTCTTCTCCGGGTCCTCGTGATATTCGAAGGGCCGGTCGGAAACGCTGCTCCGGCAATAGAGATCACCGATCTCTCCCGCCGGCAAGCGCACCCCGTCGTCCCCGACCGCAAAGACTTCGAAGGCCGGCAGCGCGCGGCCAACGGTCCCGGGATGGGCAAGCCAATCCTCGCTGTCGATCAGCGTATTCACACCGCCTTCGGTCCCACCCCAATACTCGAGCAGCACGGGGCCCCACCATTCGATCATTTGATGCTTGACCGAAGGTGAGATCGGCGCTGCGCCGTGAAGGACCTTGCGAAGTTTGGGCGCCGAGAACCCGGCACGCACGGCCTCGTCGAGCCGGAGTAACCGAACGAACATCGTTGGCACGAAATGAACATGCGCAATTTCCCGATCGACGAGCAGGCGAAGTGCTTCCTCTTCGTCCCATCTCGGCATGATCACGATCGGGGCGCCGTTCGCGTTGTCGTAGACCGCGAACATGAGGGGCGCTGCGTGGTACATCGGGCCCGTAATGAGATGGGGCCCCGCGCCGTCGAGACCGACGCCCTGACCAATTCGGGCCAGATTCTCGAGCGCATCGTGAACCGTCGGCGGCACAGCACGCTTGACCCCCTTCGGGCGGCCCGTCGTTCCGCTCGTGTAGATCATGTTTCCGCCGGCGGGGGCAGTGAAGTCGACGTCCCAGGGCGTGATTTCGGACAACGCTTGATCGAGCGCGTCCCCGACCCGAACGACGCGGGTCTGCGGACGATCCCGAGCGATCCGCTCCGCCATCTCCGCATAACGTTCGTCGACGAAGATCAGACGCGATCCGGAATCGCGGATCACGTAGTCGATCTCTTCTTCGGCGAGATGCCAATTGATCGGCGTCACCCACTGTCCGGCGATGATCCCGGACAGGATGAGTTCGACCCCTTCGACGCGATTCTCCATCAGGATCGAGAAGTGCCCGCCCATTTCGAAGCCCGGCTCCGCGCGCAAAAGCGCCGCAAATCTTCGACATCGATCGGCGAGTTCCGCGAACGTCCGGGTACGGGTGCCGTCCTCGATCGCGACCTCATTTGGCCGATCCCGCTCGAACGTAAAGAGCATGCTGTGTTCCTTCGTGTTCTGCGTTGTTTTGCGTATCAATCGCCGGTCGCTGAGCCCGGGCCCCGGCACGTGTCAATCGCCGGCGCATTATAGGAGCCGAACCGACACAATGGGGAGTCGCATGCCTTTTGAATTTCGCCCATCGCAGGCGATCCGGGCCCGGAGCTCGGGCTGTGGTAGTTTTCGGGCCATGCAGCCCTCCCCCCGGTGCATCCGATCTCCAAGGCCCAGGCGCGCGCACGCCGGCATTCAATGCCTCGCGCTCCCCGCCCTCAGCCTAATGCTCGCCGCCCAGTTGGGATGCGCGGTCGCGAACGGTTCGAGCGGAATAGCGCTCCCCGCCGTGTCGACGGCGTATCCCGTCGAGGCACCGCTCTCCGTCGTCCCGGAATGGGCACTCGCCAACCCAAGCCGACTCGCGACCGACGAAGCGGGCTCCGAGTTCGGAATCGGATCCGGTCGGAACGTCGAAGAGGCAACACGTTATGCACTTCGCGACGTAGCTTCCCGGCTCTCCGTTTCCGTCGAGAGCCAATTGCGCGACACGATGAGTCAGAGCGGCGCGACGACCATCGAGCGACTCGAGCAGGTCATCGAAACCCGCGTGACCGGTACGCGCTTCAGCGGCTGGCAGCGAACCCGGACGGAAGAACGCGCAGGCGTCGTCTGGGCTGAAGTTCGCATCGATCGCGGCCGACTCGCCAGCGAATCAAGGACCGAACTCGCCACCCTCGCCCAGGATGTCGACCTTCAGCTCGAGAGCGCGCGCGGCTCGGCCCTGCGACGCCTCCTCGCGCTTCAGAACACCGCGGTCGAACGAGAGCGTGCCGCCGACCTGATCGCCCTCATCGATGTCCTCGATCGCAACTTCGACCGCGCGAAGTGGGAGACGCGACGTGCCCGATGGCGCGAAATCGACGCGGCCGCGCGCAGGGCCCTCGTCTTCGAAGTGCGCGCCGACCGCGACTCTCAGGAGATCGCGAGCTGGGTTGAGTCGAAGCTCGTCGCAGATCGGTTGCGAACACGAAACGGCGAGTGCGCGAGCCCCGACGCGGTCTGCATCGACATCCGATCTGAGGTCATCGAAGCGGATGTCGCGAGTCGTCACATCGCCAAGATCCGATCCACGCTGGCGATCCTCGAACCGAGCGGCTCCGTGGTCCGCGAGCGCGACCTGATCGGTCGCGGCGATTCAAAGTCGGATCCGGCGCGCGCGCGCCGCAAAGCCCTTGAATCCCTCCGCAAGCACCTCGTCACCCTGAGTGTCCTGGGCGACCTCGTCGCCCCCTAGCGCCTGCACCCCTGTTGTGGCCCCTAGCCCAAGGCCCCGGGACGCGCTCACGCCCGCCTAGCGCTCCGTCAGGATCGAGTCGCAGTCGGGGCCCGACAGGCTCGAAAGCAGACCTTCCGTCTCGGTCGGGCGAACGACGTCGCCATCCAGCACCGGCTCGACTGCCTTCGCAGGATCCATCGCGATCCAGGCCATCTGGCTCATCACCTGATCCGTGACTTCGCCCTTCGCGATCACGCGCTCCGTGCGTGCCTCTTCTCCGGTGGGGCTCATCGAGCGCTGCTCCCGCCGAATCTCGACCGTATCCCCGGCCTCCATGCCCTGCGCGCTGCCCAGCGAGATGCGATAAATGTGGCGATCGCCGCTCGGCGCCTTGCGATGGGCTGTTAGGTGGCCGCGCGGGGCGAGTTCTTCAGCGAGGGGATAGTTGAGACAACTGAGCGCTTCATCGAGGGCCTTCTCGAAGAGCACGCCGAGGGTCACCGGCGCGATCGTGCACGCGGGATCAAGATCTTTGTTCTTCTGGCTGACCGCGTGCTCGAGCGCGTAGGTCTTCGTGACCTTGTCGTTGCTCCCGATCTCGATCATCTGCACATCGACTTCGATCTCGGCTTGATGCGTGCAAGTACCGGGCTTGTTCGCGATGTCCTCTTCGCTCTGCCAGAGCAGTTTGAAGGGCTTCGTCCAGCTGGCTGTGTAGCGATAATTCGAGAAGCGCGTGGCGAGTGCGTAGTCGGCGCCGGTGACGTCTTCCGACGCTCGGCCTTCGAGTTCGCCCAACACGCCCTCCGTGCGCAGCTCGCCGAGCTCACCGAGGGAACGATCGATGACGCTCGCCCCCGCATCGGCGGCGAGTCCTTCAAGCGCGCGCCGAACCTGGGCGCGGGGCTTCTCGAGCAAGGACTCATCGATCCCGACCGCCGGGCGATCGATGATCACGATTTCATACGCTCGCTTGCGGAGTTCATCCTCCGACGGATACGGCACAACGCGGTTCATCGGGATCTCGTCGTAGGCGTCGAGGTTCGCCACACGCCCGGTCGCGCAACCGAAGCTCGTCGCCAGCAGGCAGAGCGAAATCGATACGCCGATCAGACGTGCGGTGCTCATGCCTCCGATCGCCAGTGAATCGCTTCGAGTCCCCATTCGTGTCTCCCTTGGTCGCCCGGGTCGCGGGCGCGTTCGATGCGTCTGTCTTGCTGGTCAGCCGTCGTCCGCGCCGACCCACGCTCTCCAGATGTCGCGGAGAGTACAGCCCGCGGGGCTTGGTGCCAGCGTCGGCCTCGCCCCGCGGAGCCCCCCCGGCGCCGCCCACGCACGCGATCGACCGCTCGGCGCTCTCGACATGGGTGCCGACGGCGATGCGTTGGGTTTCGCCTCGATCGCACCTTCTGATCTCGCCGCATCCCCGCGTTTTTGCTAATGAATGCGGCACTATGGCAATTGAAGATGTCGGAATTATCGGTTGGCGGGGAATGGTGGGCTCGGTCCTGCTTGAGCGCATGCGCGCGGAAGGCGACTTCGCCGGAATCACAACAACGTTCTACTCGACGAGCCAAGTCGGCCAGGACGGCCCGGACTTCTCCGGGGGCGGCGGCGCGGGCTCGCGTCCCCTCGGCGATGCGTACGACATCGCGGGCCTGTCCTCCCATCAGGTGATCATCACCTGCCAGGGCGGCGACTACACGAAGCAGGTCCTTCCCCAACTGCGCGAGCAGGGCTGGGACGGCTATTGGATCGATGCCGCGAGTGCGAAGCGGATGGACGACGACAGTCTGATCGTGCTCGATCCGCTCAATCGCGATCTGATCGACCAGGGCATCGCCTCGGGCATGAAGAATTTCATCGGCGGCAACTGCACCGTCTCGCTCATGCTCCTCGCTCTGCACGGCCTGTTCAAGCAGGACCTCGTCGAGTGGATGACCTGCATGACCTATCAGGCGGCCTCCGGCGGCGGCGCGCGCCATATGCGCGAGCTCGTGACGCAGATGCAGACGATCGGGAACGACGCGGCGGATCTGCTCGCGGATCCCGCAACCAACATCATCCCCCTCGACCAGCGCGTGACGGACATCGTTCGTAGCGAAAGCATGCCGACCGAGAATTTCGGCTATCCCCTCGCCGCGAGCCTGCTGCCCTGGATCGACACGCCCATGGACGGCGGCGATACCCGGGAAGAACGCAAGGCCTTCGACGAGGGCAACAAGATCCTTGGCAAGAGCGGAAGTGGCATCGTGCCCATCGACTCGATCTGCGTGCGCGTCGGTTCGATGCGCTGCCATTCCCAGGCGTTCACGATCAAGCTTCGCCAGGACGTTCCGATCGATGAGATCGAATCGATGCTCGATGGCGCGAATGATTGGGTCCGGCTCGTGAATAACGACAAGGAATCGACGCTTGCGCAGCTGACGCCGGCCGCCGTGACCGGGACGCTCGACATTCCCGTCGGTCGCGTGCGCAAAATGCGCCTCGGCGACGGCTTCATGAGCGCGTTCACCGTCGGCGACCAGCTGCTCTGGGGTGCCGCCGAGCCGCTTCGGCGAACCCTGCAGATCCTTCGAGAAAGCGGCGTCTAGCGGCCGATTCACCCAGGATCAAAAACCAAAACGCCCCGCTGCGGCTTCGCAGCGGGGCGTCTCTATTTCCGAGTACGGCGAGCTGCGGCGTGTTATGCCGGTTTCGGGCCACCCATATATCCGGGCCATCGCGAGCCACTGATATTGTCGACGTGGGGCCAGTAGGCTTCGGGATCGAGGGCACCTTCGAGGGTGATCTCACGGCCGAGGAACTCCGGCCACCAAAGGCGTGCGCCCTGGTATTCGCGGACGGGAAGCAAGGACGCGATCGGATCCCACGGACTCTCGAGCAGTCCGAGTTCGCCTTCGACCGCCACTTCGGCGCGCGTCGCGTAGGTGCTCTTCACGCGAACGACATGCGGCGGGAAGTCATACGCCTTCTCGGCGCCACCGACGGCGCGCAGAACCTTGATCCACCACTCGTTCTCTTCGTGGTTCTCGCGGGCGGGCATCTCATCGCCGGCCGTGCCTTCGAACTCGATGAACGTGTAGCCCTGATGGGTGCATCGCGCGGAGACCTTGTCCTGGTAGCGGTAGAAGTCGATGTCACAGGGGTACTTGGGCTGACCGTTCATGTCGCGGCTGATGAAGATCGCCGATTCCTGGTCGATGCCGTAGCCGAGGGTGTAGACGCCCTTCGTGCCGCGATAGTCCGCATCGACGGTCATGTAGACGCCGTACTCGGGGACGTCCGGAACGGCGACCTGGTAGATCGACAGGTTCACGTGCGCGTCATCTCCTGGCTCGATGCCCGGCGGAAGTAGTGCCGCGACTTTGTCCTTGTCGCTCAAGTAGTCGATCTTAAGAATGGGCCAATCGGCGATTTCGCCGGCGTTGATCTGGGGTCCTGCCATCGTCTTCTCTCCTTCGTCCGAAAGGACTCGATTCTCGGCGGTCGCGAAACGAGGCGACGGCGCGGGAGAAAGCCTAGATCGCTGAACCTCGGCTCGCACCGGCCAGGCAAGGCCGATTTTTCGTGCTGAGATGTGGGCGAAATGGCTAGATTCAAGTCATGAGCCAATCGAACATGACCCCCGCAGAGATTCGAGCTTCACTCGATCACCCCGTACTCGATGCCGATGGACACCTGATCGAATACGCCCCCGTCTTCGACCGCTACCTCAAGGAAGCGGGGATCGAGGGCGGATTCATGGAGTTCGGGGCCACCGCCAACTTCGATGGATCGCGACTCTGGCAGACGCTCACGCCGGAAGAACGGGAGAGTCAGCGTGCCTTCCGCGGTCCCTGGTGGGGCTTCCCCAATGACGCCCGGGACCTCGCGACGGCGACGGCCCCTCGACTCCTCTACGACCGACTCGACGAACTGGGCATCGACCTCGCCGTCGTCTACCCGAGCGTCGGCCTTCAGCTGCCGGCACAGCGCGAGGAGAAGATGCGCCGCGACGGCTGCCGCGCGTACAACCGTTATGCGTCGGAACAGCTCGCGGGCATGGACGACCGACTCCTTCCGGTCGCTGTTATTCCAACTTTCACGCCGCAAGAAGCGCTCGAAGAACTCGACCACGCCGTCGGCGAGCTCGGCATGCGCTCCGTCTTGCTCGCGGGCTTCGCGCGACGCCCCTTCGAAGACGGCAACGAGCATGCGTTCTGGATCGACGGCCTCGGGCTCGACAGCTTGTACGACTACGACCCGGTTTGGCAGAAGCTGATCGACCTCAAGGTCGCGCCAACCTTCCACTCTTCGTCGATGGGTTGGAGCGGACGACGCTCAACCTCGAACTTTTCGTTCAATCACATGGGCGCCTTCGCCGGTGCGAACGACACGACCGCAAAGTCGCTCTTCTTTGGCGGCGTCTTTCACCGCTTCCCGGAACTTCGCGCGGGCTTCCTCGAAGGCGGTGTCGCTTGGGCGCTCCAGATGTTTAGCGGCCTCGTCGAACACTTCGAGAAGCGCTCGCCCAAGGGCCTCATTGCGCGCGACCCGCGCGGCCTCGATGGCCCACTTTACGATCGGTTGATCGCGGAGCACCAGGGTGCACTCGAGCCGCTGATCGATGGCTGGGGGTCAATCTTCGCGAAATCGAGCAATACACCCGATGTCGTCAACGATTTCGCAGCCGCCGGGATCAAGCACAAAGATGACATCATTCGCCAGATGACGACGAATTGCTTCTTCGGATGTGAGGCGGACGATCGACTCGCGGGCGTCGCCTTCGACACGAACCGCCTCCCCGGTGACAAGCCGCTTCGCGCCATCTTCTCTTCGGACATCGGCCATTGGGACGTCGCCCACATGCTCGAGGTCCTCCCCGAGGCCCATGAACACCTCGAATACGGCTGGATGAATCGCGACCAGTTCCGCGACTTCATGTGCGACAACGCGATCCGCATGTTCGGCGGGGCCAACCCCGACTTCTTCAAAGGGACGGTGCTCGAGGCCTACGCGGCGACCGTCGATGCGGAGCCGACGCCCTAATGTCGGCGCCCGACGCAGGCGCGTCTCCCAACTCCGCCTATCGAAGCTTCGGCGAGCAATCGCTCCACTACTTCATCCGCGATCACGCAGCGATCCCAAACACCCCGATCGACTCACCTGCCGCGTGGCGCGGTGTCGACATGGCGGCGCGGGAAGTCGAATGGCGTATTCCGGTCGGTGCCGAGGTGCTCGCCGAGCTCGACGAGTCGCTCGACCGCAGCGAGGCCGCGGGCACGTCTCTTCAGTCGGTCCATCTCGACCCGCAATCGATGCCCCGGCTCCAGGAAGCGGCTCGGTCATGGCGACGAGATCTCGCAGAGGGACGTGGCTTCGTCGTACTGACGGGCCTGCCCGTCGAGCGATGGGGCGAATCGCGCAGCGGCCTCGCCTTCTGGATGATCGGCCACGCACTGGGCGTTCCGGGAGCGCAGAACGCGAACGACGAGCTGCTCGGGCACGTCATCGACTACGGGGAGACGAGTGCGTCCCCCAACGTCCGGCTCTACCGGACGGCCAGCAATATCGGATTTCACTGCGATGCCGCGGACGTCGTCGGACTCCTCTGCCTTGAGAAGGCGGTCTCCGGCGGAGCGAGTCGGATCGCGAGTTCGGTCGCAATCTGGAACGCGCTCTTCGCGCAGGATCCGGACGCCGCGAAGCTCCTCTTCGAACCCTTCGCAGTCGATCGCCGTGATGAACAGCCCCCGGACCAACGCCCCTTCTTCGAGATGCCCCCCTGCCGCTTTGACGAGAAGGGCATGCTTCGAACGTTCTATCACGGAGAGTATTTCCGCTCGGCGCAACGCCTCGACGAGGTCGGCACGCTCTCGCCCGAACGATTGTCGGCACTCGACCAATACGATGCGATCGGAAACGATCCCAACAATCGTCTCGATATGCATCTGGCGCCCGGCGACATCCAGTTCATTTCAAACCACACGATCGTGCATGCGAGAACCGAGTACGAAGACGCCCCGGATCGCAAGCGCCACCTGCTTAGGCTCTGGCTCTCACTGGATTAGTCCCGCCCATTCGGCGGTCGTCCGCCCGCCAGGATGTCTCGCCCAACATCGAAGTCGTCCCCAACGTCGCAGATCGGCGATAGAATTCAGGCATGGCGAATGACAGCGATCGAGAAGAGTGGGCCGCAGCCTTTCAACGTGCGACCTGGGGATGTGCCCCGGCAATCGGAAAGGCCCTCGGCCTCTCCCCGCGAACGGTCCAGCAATGGGGCCAGGCGGAACAGGAGAAACGCTCTCCGGGAGAACGACTCGAAATCGTGATGCGTGTTGCCTTCGAGAATCGAAAGCCCCACGACGCCCTCGCCCCGCTGCATCTTCTAGCGACTCGATTCGGCTACCGGCTTGAGCCCGACGAAGCCGTTCAGAGCGACGTCCCCGTCGATCCACAGAGCGTGGCCCGTCAGGCCAGCCTCGCGATGGTCGAAGCGGGACAGGCCGTGCAGGCGGCGCTCTTGGCGCTTGAGGACGATGTCATCTCCAAAGACGAGATGGACTCGATCAATCGCGAATGCGACGAGGCCATCGAAGCGCTCACGAAGCTCAAGCGCGCAGCCCACGCACAACGCTGAGGAACGCTGAGTAACGCTGAGCAACGCATAGCAACCCTAAGCCCCCTAGGACCCACGCCCCCAACTGCGCCCTCTTCTGTGCCTCCGACGTCGCCGCGCGTACCCGGAATTCGAGCGCGGTTCGCCACGAGTTCGTTCTGGGCGCGACAACGCACTTCCGTGGCTCTGTGATCTCCTTCACATTGCGCTCCATCGGGGACCGAGAGACCCCAAACCACAGCAAGGGAGACAAAGATGTACAGCGCCCAACTGAGCACGTTCGACACGGATACGACTACCCCTAACCAGGGCACCAACACGGCATCCCACCCGGTCTGCCGAGGCGCCTTGGCCGGCCTCGAAAGCGCCCTGGCGCGCGTTCGAGCCGGATCACAGGTCGAGGAAGAAACCCTCGTCGGACTCGCCTGGGAGTACTTCGTCGCCGGCTTCTCCGCCCGCGAGGACAACTCCGCCCTCCCGAATCCCCCCCGCCTGCAGGCCCAGCCCGCCCCCGAAGAGAACGCCCTCTGCGAACTCGTCGACTCCCTGACTCCTCGCCGCCTGGAAGTCCTCAAACTCGTCGCCCGCGGCCTCACCAACCGCGAGATCGGCCAGGTCCTCGGCATCTCCAGCTACACCGTCAAATCCCACCTCGCCGCCCTCTTCGAAACCCTCGACGTCTCCAACCGAACCGAGGCGGCCTTCGCCCTCCAACAATACGAAGAGACCCACCCCGTCTCCGCCGTCGCCTAACCCACCCCCCAAAACGCCCAACTCCAAACGAAAACGGCCCGACTCATTCCCAAGAATGAGCCGGGCCGTTTCGCGTTTGCGGTCTTTTACAGAATCGTTCAGCAAGACCGGGGCGGGAAGAGTGCGTCAGATTCGTGAGCCTCGGAGCCTCGCGCCCGCAGGCGTACATTCGTACGCCGAGGACCGCGAGGCGAGAAGCTCACGAAGATGGCGTGCTATCCCCGTCCCCTAGCAAGCTTCGAACAACGAAGCGAAACCTTGGCCGCCGCCGACACACATTGTGACGATCCCGTAACGCCCACCCGTTCGCTTAAGCTGTCGCGCCAGCAATCCCGTCATCCGCGATCCCGTCATCCCAAATGGATGCCCAATCGAGATCGAGCCACCGGTCGGGTTCAGCTTCTCGTTCGGAATGCCGAGCTCACGCTGGCAGTAGAGCAACTGCGAAGCGAACGCTTCGTTGAGCTCGACGATGTCGATGTCGTCCATCGTGAGGCCGTGTCGCTTGAGGAGCTTCGGCACGGCGAAGACGGGACCGATGCCCATCTCTTCCGGGCCGCAGCCGGCGACGGCGGAGCCGCGGTAGATCGCCATCGGCTCAATGTTGAGTTCCTTGGCACGATCGCTGCTCATGAGCAGCGTCGCCGAGGCCCCGTCCGAGAGCTGCGACGCATTGCCGGCCGTGACCGTGCCACCGTCCTCCGCCTTCTTGAACACGGGCTGCAGCTTCTGCAGACCTTCGAGGGTCGTCTGCGCTCGGTTGCATTCGTCCTTGTCGAGAACCACGTCCTCTTCAAAGGCGTCTCCGTCCTTGGGTTGAACCTTGCGGGTCACCTTCATCGGCGCGATCTCGTCGGCGATCCAGCCCTTCTCGACGGCAGCGGCATAGCGCTGCTGACTCTGGAGCGCATAGGCGTCCTGGTCTTCTCGCGAGATGCCGTAGCGTTCGGCGACGGTTTCCGCCGTAA
>Ga0316209_1000789_pt1 | contig 44659 bp, 38 predicted proteins | sample 6monopyrite_MG_FD_204945 | JGI IMG/M metagenome (GOLD analysis project Ga0316209, IMG submission 204945) | Microbial mat bacterial communities from mineral coupon in-situ incubated in ocean water Damariscotta River, Maine, United States -... | ecosystem: Environmental > Aquatic > Marine >...
TCTATATCACCAGAAAACATCAAGGAGTGTGAAGAAATTTCGTTTTGTCTTCGTGTGTTGCTATAATTTACAGCATAAGCCAAACGTATATTCCAAGGAATTTTGTACTTGTAAAGATCGCTTGGTTGTTCGGTTTCAGTATCATTTTCATTATTACTAAACGATTTATCGGCAAAATCTTGAGGCCTACCAAATAAATCATCATCACGACCACCACTTCGTAAAGATTCTTCTTGCGCTCTACTATTGCTAGAGTTGTCATCTTTAAAATCTTTACTGGAAAAGGTATAGCCTGTAGTTAAATTAGCGCTTGTTAGCCTAAACAGACTTCCACCATTATTTATATTGAATTTATCAATTTTATTATTATTGCTATCAAGTGCATATGGGTCTAATGTTGCACCAAAATTTACAGTCATGTCCTCAATTAATTTAAAGCTACCATTTACCCTTACAGGACTCCATCTTAACGAGTCGCCTGCAAGGTTGTATGAACTGGAAAAGTTTAAATTATTAATAAGTACAACCTTTTTTGGCTCAGTTACTGTGCTGTCTCTATCTCTTATTTTGGCTTCAAAGTTGTTACTTACCGATATGCCTATGGAACTTGAATAATTATTGGTTGGGCTACCAAAAATGGACTGCTCAAAACGTGTGTATTCAACGTCAGTAATTGTTAAACCGTCGGCTGTTTCTACTTCAGAGGAATATGTATCATAATATTGGTCAAAAGCAGGCGAGACACTGTAGCTTATAGATGGTCTTATAACATGCCTAATAGCTTGAATTTTTTTATCCTCACCAAAGTCGAACATACCATAAAGCGTGGTTCCCAAACTTGTACTAAAATTATAAGTCCTAAAAGAGTCGAACCCATTTTTTTCGGTAATAATTACTTCTTGTGTAGCCTGATCAAACGATTTTTCTATTGTGTTGAGTGTCCAAGTCTCTTGAAAATTTGTCGAGGCACTTAAACTTAAATAATTTAATACTTTAAAATTGGTACTTATTGGAATGCTATGCTGCATACCAACCTTGGCGTCTTCAAACATTTCTTTTTTAAAGAACAGCGAGTCTGTGGTTTGAATCCTGTTTTCGGCTCTAGCATTGTATTGTAAATTAATATTTTGAATAAGCCCCTTTTTCGCACCAATTTTTGGAGCAAAAGGAAATACCCTACCAACACTACCTTGAAACGTTGGAAGCGTCATATTTATAGTTTGTGTGTTGGTGTTTTGTGTGTGTGTTGCTGTAAGGCTTACATTTACTTGTGGTTCTCCTTGAAAGGTTTTAGAATACGACACCGAAGAAGATAAGGTGTTATTTAAATAGTTAGAAGCATTTAATTGATTAATGGACTGTTGGTAGTAACGACTGCTACCAAGGTTTACAGAAGCCGAAAGCTGTGAACTAGGGTTCGCTTTTCCATCTTGGCTATGGGACCATCTTAAATTATAGATAGCACTTTTTGAGTAATCTGGAAAACCACGTTCACTGCTTATAAGGTTTTCAAATCTAAAACTTAAGTTTCCCCTAAATTTATAGCGTACCGCATAATTACTCTCAATACGCATACCATAACTACCATTGGTGTAATAGTCTCCTAATAATGCCAAATCAAAATAATCGCTTACCGCAAAATAATAACCACCATTTTGTAAAAAATAACCACGATCGTTTTGCTCTCCAAACGATGGAAAAATAACGCCAGAAGTTCGTTTTTGAGTTAATGGGAAATATGCAAAAGGTAACCCAATAGGTGTTGGTACATCTGCAATAAACATATTTGTTAGACCAGTAACTACCTTTTTACCTGGAACGATTTTAGCCTTACGCATTAAAAAATAATATTCTGGGTCTTCAAGATCTTTGGAGGTGGTAAATTTTCCACGATCAATAAAATAGACCGAGTCATTTTCTTTTTTTGTGGTCTCAGCAATAATATAACCACCACTTTGCTCAGTTCTTGAATTAAATATTAATGCCTTTTGTGTATCAAAGTTAAACCTAATCGAATCTGGTTCAACAACATCGCTACCTTGTTTAAAAACAGGTTTTTGAGTATAATTCCCTAAAGAATCTTTCAATCTGCCTGCATATACCTCGTTTTTTTCATAATCAATCACGATGATTCCTGCAGTAATCTCCATATCCTCATAATTAATTTTGGCATTATCATATAAGGTTATTTTTTGATCCTTCCTAGTAATGGACGTATAGCCTGAAGCACTATATTTTACGATATCCTTTAAGAGTTTAGGTTTTTGGGCAATAGTATCCAACTTAATAGTATCATTAACTAAAATGTCAGGTTCTGCATTCTTGATTTTTAGACTATCACCTTTAACTGGAATGGTGTCTCTCGCTATAAGAGGCTTAATTTTTTGTTTTTTTGGCGGAATATCTTGAGCGTAGCTAAAAGTGTTTATAAGCACTGTAAAACTTAAAGCAAAAAGTATTTGAAAGATGTTTGTTCGCAACGCTTTTAGATGTATTTTTGTAAAAGTATGGCTCGGTTTTTGAATTGCCAAATGTACATATATTTTTTTGTGAATATTTTAATAACTTAAAAAATGTATAATTTAAAATAAATCTAGTTTTAATGCCGTTTTAGTCTTTATGCAAACGAATTTTAAATACCTTTTAGTATCTCTTTTTTTATTGTTTTCATTGAATTCGTCGTCTCAAAAAGCTACTGAAAAATTTGTTGTAGTTCTTGATGCTGGACATGGAGGCCATGATCCAGGAAGACCTACCAAGTTTGAAACAGAAAAGAAAATTGCTCTTAATATTGCATTAAAAATTGGTAACAAATTAAAAAAGTACGATAACATTGAAGTTATTTACACGCGTAAAAAAGATGTATTTGTCGAATTACACGAGCGTGCAGCCATAGCAAATAGAGCAGATGCAGATTTGTTTGTATCAATACATTGTAATGCTTGGACAACTAACCAACCTTATGGAACAGAAACTTATGTTTTAAGTGTTGGTAATACAGACAGAAATTTGGATGTTGCTAAAGCTGAAAACGAAGTTATTTTTCTAGAAGATAATTATGAAAAAAATTACGAAGGATACGACCCAAACTCTCCAGAATCAATCATTGGACTAACATTACTTCAAGAAGATTATACTGAACAGAGTATTATATTGGCAAGAATGGTAGAAGATAACTTTATGCAGAAATTAAATAGAAAAAGCCGAGGTGTAAAACAAATATCATTATGGGTTATGCATAACACATATATGCCAAGTGTACTTATTGAAACAGGATTTTTAACTAACAAAACAGAAGGAAAATATATTAGCTCTAATAAAGGTCAAGAAGAAATATCGGAATCAATATCTGAATCAATTTTAAAATATATTGAAACAGTGAGTACAGATACAGATTTAACTATTATCGCTAATTCTTCACAAAATTTACAGTCAAATTCAGTAGATATTACTTTCAAAGTTCAAATCGCAGCAGGCGCAACAAAATTAGAAACCAAACCTTACAATTTTAACGGCTTAAGAGGTGTGTCATCCGAAAGCATTGGCAATGGTTATAAATATTTCTACGGAGACACTTCTAACTACAACACCATAAAAAAATATAAAGAAGAAGCTTTAGAAAAAGGCTATACCAGCTCTTTTATTGTAGCTTATAAAAATGGCAAGCGCATTAATATAAGTGACGCTTTAAAAACTATTTCAAATTAAGGCTTTATTTAAATTAATTGCTAATTTTGTATCTAACAAAAAAAAATCACATTGAAGATCACTAGAGAAGTAAAAACAGCAATCTTAGTCATTAGTGGATTGTTGTTAATCATCTATCTATTCAATTATTTGAAAGGTGAAAACCTTTTGGATTCCTCGAGGACATTTTTTGCAGTTTACAATAATGTTGAAGGTTTGGCAACATCAGCTCCTGTAACCATTAGTGGTAATGTAGTTGGTAAAGTTCAGGAAATTGTATTTACCGAAGATGGTTCGGGAAAACTTCAATTAAAGCTCATGATTGATAATGATTTTCAGTTCTCAAAAAACAGTAAGGCACAAATTTATGAAACTGGCCTTATTGGAGGCAAAGCTATAGCAATAATACTTGCAAACGACGGTTCTGAAACAGCTGTTGATGGCGACTTTCTCCAAGGCACCGTAAAAGCAGGCTTAACAGAGTTGGTAAATCAAAAACTCACACCTTTGCAAGGAAAAATTGAAAACGTCATGGTAAGTGCCGATTCACTTTTAATGAACATTAATGATGTTTTTGATGATCAAACAAAAACCAATTTAAAAAGCAGTATATCCAGTTTAAATGAAACGATTTTATCTTTTAAAAATACGTCTAATTCAATTAACAGTTTAATTGCAAAGAATAAAGAAAAACTAGACAGCACAATTACAAGTTTTGAAAGTACATCGGCCAATTTAGCTTCACTGACCAACGAAATGGCTAAGGCAAACCTCGGACAAACCATTACAGAACTGCAAGCAACCATAGACAGTTTCAAAAATATACTATCAAGCATAGAAAAAGGCGAAGGCTCTATGGGAAAACTCATGAAAGACGAAGGCTTGTACAATAATATTGAAGGCGCTACAAAAGAGCTTGAAGAGCTCTTAAGAGATATAAAACTGCATCCAAAACGGTATTTTAGAATTCTATCAAAAAAAGAAATTCCTTATAGCGAAAACTAATCCCATCCTATAAATCCAACCAACTATGAATTATTTACCAAACATACTTTTTGCAATTGCATTGGTAATTGGTATTGGTTATTTTGTTAGAAATGTCCAAAAACTCATTCGTAATATTAAACTAGGAAAACATGTTGATGTAAGCGATAATAAGCCTCAACGCCTTAAAAACATGATTAACATTGCGCTAGGGCAAAGCAAAATGGTTCGTCGCCCAATCGCTGGATTTTTGCATGTTATTGTGTATGTTGGATTCATAATTATCAATATTGAAGTACTTGAAATAATTATAGATGGCTTATTTAATACACATCGTATCTTTTCTGGAATAGGAAGTTTATATGGTGTTTTAATTGGAAGTTTTGAAATTTTAGCAGTATTAGTTCTTGTTGCTGTAATTGTATTTTGGGCAAGAAGAAATGTAATTAAGATAAAACGCTTTTGGAACAGTGAAATGACAAGTTGGCCCAAAAACGATGCCAATTACATTCTATATTTCGAAATGGTTCTCATGTCACTGTTTTTAATTATGAATGCTACAGATGCTTCATTTCAAGCGATGGACTCTGGCAATCTCATAAGTCAGTATATATCACCTTGGTTTAGCGGAATGGAAAAAAGTACGCTACATTTAATAGAAAGAACAGCATGGTGGATACACATTTTAGGAATCCTAGTGTTTTTAAATTACTTATATTTCTCAAAACATTTACACATACTATTAGCATTCCCAAATACCTATTACGCAAGTACCAAACCAAAAGGACAGTTAGACAACTTAGAATCTGTAACTAAAGAAGTCATGCTCATGATGGATCCAAATGCTGATCCCTTTGCAGTACCAGATGACGATAATGATGAAACGCCTGAAAAATTTGGTGCTAGTGATGTAACCGATTTAAATTGGACACAATTGCTAAGTGCTTATACCTGTACCGAATGTGGTCGTTGTACATCTTCTTGTCCTGCGAATTTAACAGGGAAGAAGCTGTCACCTCGAAAGATTATGATGGATACCAGAGACCGATTAGAGGAAGTAGGTAAAAACATAGACGCTAACAAAGGCGAGTTTAAAGATGACGGAAAACAATTATTAGGCGACTATATCACAAAAGAAGAACTTTGGGCTTGTACCACTTGTAATGCCTGTGTCGAAGAATGTCCAGTAAGTATTAGTCCTTTATCTATTATTATGGATATGAGACGCTACTTGGTAATGGAAGAATCTGCAGCACCTGTAGAGTTAAATAACATGATGACCAACATTGAAAACAATGGTGCACCTTGGCCTTATAATCAAATGGATAGGCTCAATTGGAAAGACGAATAATTAATTTTGAAAATGAAACTTACAGTACCAACAATGGCCGAATGTATGGCTGAAGGCAGACAACCAGAAATATTATTCTGGGTAGGTTCAGCTGGAAGTTATGACGATCGTGCCAAAAAAATAACGAAAGCATTTGTAAAATTGCTAAACGCTGCAAATATTGATTTTGCAGTATTAGGTACTGAGGAAAGTTGTACTGGCGATGCGGCTAAGCGTGCTGGAAACGAATTTTTGTTCCAGATGCAAGCTGTGACAAATATTGAAATATTAAATGCTTATGAAATAAAAAACATAGTGACTGCTTGTCCTCATTCTTTCAACACTTTAAAAAACGAATACCCTTCACTTGGTGGAAATTATCAAGTAGTTCACCATACGCAATATTTACAGCAATTAATTAAGGAAGGTCGATTAAAAATAACCAACAAATCCTTTAAAGGAAAACGAATTACATTTCACGACCCTTGTTATTTAGGTAGGGCTAACGATGTATATGAAGCACCACGAGAGCTTTTAAAAGAATTGGGAATAGATGTGGTTGAAATGAAACGCCATAAGCGCACAGCACTATGTTGTGGTGCTGGAGGCGCACAAATGTTTAAAGAACCTGAAAAAGGGGATAAAGATGTAAACGTTTTACGTACCGAAGATGCCTTACAAACCAACCCAGATATTATTGCAACAGGATGCCCTTATTGTAATACCATGATGACCGATGGTGTAAAATTTAAAGAAAAAGAAGCCGAAATTGAAGTGTTGGATATTGCGGAGTTGTTGGCTCAATCTAGTAATTTATAATACTCAAATCAATTTATAAAATCATGATTAGAAAAATACTTTTTATTTCTTCGATATTGTTTTCATTATGTGTATTATCGCAAGAAACTAAGGAATCAACCTTAGATATTATAGCCAAAAAAACCTGCGAATATCTTGATAGTGAAGAATTAGTTGTGTTAGATACTCAGCAAAAAACTATAAAACTGGGAGCATTTATAATTACCCTATATGGCGAATATGAAGAGCAATTAAAAGAAGAAGGATATTCCATGGATTTTTCTAGTGATAGTGCTGGCGAAGAATTTGGTGAAAAAGTGGGAATACATATGGTTAAGTTTTGTTCTAATTCTTTAGTGGCTTTCGCAGGAGAAAGCGAAGTACTCGAAGATGAAAATGTTGGTTATTTTTTGGGAAAAATAGAAGCTATTGTCGGAGAAGATATTAGTTTCATTGAAGTACGAAATAATGAGGGAATCTTGCAAAAATTTGTTTGGTTAGGAAACTTTATAGGCTCTGATGTTATTATTTCTAGTGAAATGAATGATATTAAGAATATGAATGTTAAGATTGCGTATAAAAATACTGAATGCTTTTCTAGAAAATTAAATGAGTATATTATTAGAAAGGAAATTATTAAAATTGAATATTTAGATTAATGCTAGTAAATTTCAACACATTACCAGAAACATCAAGAGTTTGGATTTACCAAGCAAATCGATCATTTACTCAAACCGAGATTGAAGAAATTCGTTCTAAGTTAGATACATTTATAGAAAACTGGACAGCACATGGTAGCGATTTACATTCTGGTTATGAAATTAAATATAAGCGTTTTATAGTTATTGGTTTAAACCAAAACTTAAATATGGCTACTGGTTGCTCAATAGATGCCTCGGTACATTTTATTAAACAACTGGAAAAGGATTACAATGTCGATTTAATGGATAAAATGAATGTGTCCTATAAACAAGGTGAGTTCATAGCCTATAAAACATTATCCGATTTCAGGAAAATGGCCAAAGATAAAGCGGTTTCTAAAAATACGATTGTTTTTAATAATTTAGTTGCCAATAAAGCCGAGTATATTGAAAACTGGGAAGTGCCTGCAAGTGAAAGCTGGCATAATAGATTTGTTAAATAGACGATTTTCAATTAAGGGTTTTATTTTAAAATATCATGGCAAACGAGATTTTCTTATTAAATATTTCAGGACAAGATAAACCAGGTTTAACCTCAGAATTAACATCAATTTTGGCAGATTATAATGCTAAAATACTAGATATTGGTCAAGCAAACATACATGATACACTATCCTTGGGCATATTATTCGAGGTGCAATCTGGAAAAAAATCTGGAGCCGTCTTAAAAGACCTGCTTTTTAAATCTTACGAACTCGATATTCAAGCTAAGTTTACACCAATTACACTTGAAAACTATGAACATTGGGTTAATCTTCAGGGTAAAGACCGATACATTGTAACTGTTCTTGGAGAAAAATTTGGAGCTAAACAAATATCCGAAGTTGCTAAAGTGATTTCAGATAAGAAACTAAATATAGATGCCATAAAAAGACTTACAGGACGCTTATCACTTGTTAAAAACGAAGAATATCCAAGAGCTTGTATTCAATTATCCATAAGAGGAGAATTGGATTCTAAAGCTGAAATCACTGAAAAATTCATGAAAATCTCGCATGATTTGGATGTTGACATTGCGTTTCAAGAAGATAATATTTACCGTCGTAACAGGCGGTTAATTTGTTTTGACATGGACTCTACACTCATTCAGGCCGAAGTTATAGACCAATTGGCAGAATTAGCTGGCGTTGGAGATAAAGTAAAGGCTATTACTGAATCGGCTATGAACGGAGAGCTAGAATTTAAGGAAAGTTTTAAAAGGCGAATGAAACTTTTAAGAGGCTTGAGCGAAGATGTATTACATGACGTTGCCATTAATCTACCAATAACTAAAGGAGCAAGAAGGCTAATAGATACACTTAAAAACCATGGATTTAAAACGGCTATTTTATCTGGTGGATTTACCTATTTTGGAGACTATCTAAAAAAAGAGCTGGGTATTGATTATGTATATGCAAATCAATTAGAGATTAAAGATGGTGTTTTAACTGGTGGCTATCTAGGTGAAATTGTTGATGGAATTAAAAAAGCCGAGTACCTTAAAGAAATTGCAATAAATGAAGGCATACATATTGGCCAAACTATTGCTGTTGGTGATGGAGCAAATGATTTACCAATGCTTAATATTGCTGGTCTAGGCATTGCTTTTCATGCAAAACCAGCAGTAAAAGATAATGCTCAAAATTCTATATCAAGTATAGGCTTAGATGGGATACTCTATTTGCTGGGATATCATGATAGACATATTGATTTGCTAGATTAGTTTATAAAATTCAAGATTCTATATATTGTTAACTACATTGGTTATAAATCTATCTTAAAGTTTTTTATTCTTCGTTCTAAAAATGCTATTTTGGCATTGTTTTTCGTTCTCCATATAATTATGGATCATTAATTAATCCCAAACCATGCGAAATATAACTTTACTATTGCTTATTATAAGTGCATTTGTTTCAGCACAAAGCAATCATCCTTTGGCAACAAAAGACTTTAATGCTCAACAAAAATGGGTCGATAGTGTTTATAACTCAATGACCCTTAAAGAAAAGGTTGGGCAATTATTTATGCCCATGGTTTTTTCTAGTCAAACTGATAAGGAGCATCAAGAAATTATCAAACAAATTAAAGAAAATAAAATTGGTGGTCTTATATTTTCCAAAGGAGGGCCAATTAGACAAGCTAAATTAACAAACAAATATCAAGCAGCTTCAAAATTGCCAATGTTAATAAGCATTGATGCCGAATGGGGTTTAGGAATGCGGCTGGACTCAACAGTAAGCTTTCCTTGGAACATGACACTTGGGGCGATAAAAGACAATAAACTCATCAAGAAAACAGGATATAACATTGGCGAACATTGTAAACGTTTGGGCATTCATTTTAATTTTGCACCTGTCGTCGATATAAACACAAATCCAAAAAACCCAATTATTGGAAACCGATCTTTTGGTGAAGACCGTGTCAATGTCACCAATAAAGCCCTAGCTTTTATGCAAGGAATGCAAGAAGCTGGTGTGTTAGCATCTGCAAAGCACTTTCCTGGTCATGGAGATACCGAAACGGATTCACATAAAACATTGCCTACTATAAGTTTTAGCGAACAGCGAATAGATTCGGTTGAGTTATACCCTTACAAACAACTCATTAAAAACGACTTAGCAAGTGTGATGGTTGCACACCTAAACATACCAAGTTTAGAACCTAAAGTAGGATTTCCTTCGACACTTTCAGAAAATATTGTAACCAACCTACTCAAAAAAAAGCTACAATTTAAGGGTTTAATTTTTACTGATGCTTTGAATATGAAAGGAGCTTCAAATTTCAGTAAATCTGAAGATGTAGATTTAGCAGCTTTTAAGGCAGGAAACGATATGCTTTTAATTTCAGGGAATATTGCTAAGGGAATTGACAAAATAACTGAAGCCTATAATGATGGAGACATTACAGAGGAACGCTTAGCGCATTCTGTCAAAAAAATATTAATGGCTAAGTATAAAGTTGGCCTTAATAATTACAAACCAGTTGTAATGGCTAATCTAGTTGAAGATCTTAATCGTTTGCAAGATGATGTGTTAAACGAAACACTTATAGAAAATGCTTTAACAGTCGTTAAAAACAATACTAATTTACTGCCTTTACGTCAACTTGAAACAAAAACTATAGCGTATGTAAAACTAGGAGACGATAATGGTACAATTTTTTTAAATGAACTAAAAAAATACACCAAGGTTCATGAAATATCTGCAAAAAATTTGGATGAGCTTATTTCAAAACTCAATAATTATAATACCGTAATTGTTGGCTTCCATAAATCTAATGAAAGCCCTTGGAAAGACTATAAATTTTCAAATAAAGAATTGCTTTGGTTGTATGAAATAGCCAGAACAAATACAACTATTTTATCTGTATTTGCAAAGCCCTATACATTATTAGATTTAAAAACTAGTGAGAACTTAGAAAGTATCCTTGTTGCATACCAAAATAGTGCTATTGCTCAGCAAAAAGCCGCACAATTAATATTTGGCGCAATACCTTCAAAAGGTGTTTTACCAGTAACCTCTGGTGATGAATTTAAAGTTGGAGATGGCATTCATTTTTCGTCTTTAAGTAGATTGAGCTATGGATTACCAGAAAGCGTAGGTATGAATTCAGAAAAGTTAGCTAAACTAGATTCTGTTGCGCAATATGCTGTTGATTCAATAATGACTCCTGGAATACAATTATTAGTGGCTAGAAAAGGGAAAGTTGTTTATAGCAAAAATTTTGGAAAACATACTTACCAAGGAAACCAAAAAGTGAGATTTTCAGATATTTATGATATCGCTTCGCTAACCAAGATAGTTGCTACATTGCCATTAGTAATGGAATTGGAAGAAAAAGGAATCATTACATTAGATAGTAAACTATCAGAGATTTTACCTGAGTTTAAAGGCACCAACAAAGCCGATGTTACAATCAAAGCAATGCTATCGCATTATGCACAATTAAAGCCTTGGATTCCTTTTTATGTAAGCACCTTAGATTCGGTTACCAAAAAACCTGATGCAAAATATTATAGAAGAAAATTGAGTAATAATTATGATATAGAAGTTGCTAATAAATTATTTTTAAGATCTGATTATCAAGACTCTATTCAAGGAATTATAAAAGACAGTGATATGTTGGAACGATTAAGATATCGTTATAGCGATTTGCCTTATTACATTTTAAAGAAATTTATTGAGAAACATTACGACCAACCTTTGGATAAATTGGTACAGCAGCATTTCTATAAGCCTTTAGGGGCTAATTATACAACCTATAAGCCAAGGGAAAGATTTAGCAAAACACAGATTGTACCAAGTGAGATTGACGAATATTTTAGGTATCAGGAAATTCATGGTTATGTACATGATATGGGTGCAGCAATGCAAAATGGCGTAGGCGGTCATGCAGGAGTTTTTAGTAATGCCAATGATATTGCAAAGATTATGCAAATGTATTTGCAAAAAGGCTATTATGGAGGGCATCGTTATTTCAAGACTCAAACCTTAGAAAAGTTTAATGAGTGTTACTATTGCGAAAGTGATAACAGAAGAGGCGTAGGTTTTGATAAACCACAACTGGACGAAGAAGGCCCAACATGTGGTTGTGTGTCTATGACAAGTTTTGGGCATTCAGGATTTACAGGAACTTATGCTTGGGCAGATCCCGAAGCAGAAATTGTATATGTGTTTATGGCTAATAGAACATATCCTACCTCAACTAATGGAAATAAGCTTTTACGAGAAAATATTAGAACCGAAATACAAAGACTGATTTACGAAGCAATTGAAGAATAAAAAAATGAATATAGGCATAGTTTGTTATCCAACATTTGGAGGAAGTGGAGTAGTAGCGACCGAGTTAGGTTTAGAACTATCAAAACGAGGGCACGAAGTACATTTTATTACCTATAGCCAACCTGTTAGGTTAGACCTAATAAGCCATAATGTACATTTTCACGAAGTAAATGTTCCTGAGTATCCTTTATTTCATTATCAACCTTATGAATTGGCTCTTTCAAGTAAATTAGTAGATACAGTAAAACTCCATAATATAGATGTGTTACATGTACATTATGCCATTCCACATGCGTATGCAGCCTATATGGCTAAAAAGATGCTACATGAAGAAGGTATAGAATTGCCTATTGTTACAACACTTCATGGAACTGACATTACCCTTGTTGGGAGCCACCCTTTTTATAAAACTGCAGTAGAGTTTAGTATCAATAAATCGGATGCTGTGACTTCTGTGTCCCAAAGTTTAAAAGCAGACACATTACGTTTATTTAATATTAAAAATGACATTCAAGTAGTACCAAATTTTATTGATCTTGAGAGACATGTAAATCATTTCACAGATTGCCAAAGAGCAATGTTGGCAAACGAAAACGAAAAAGTAATCACCCATATCAGTAATTTTAGAAAGGTAAAGCGTATTGATGATGTTATTCATATTTTTAATAATATTCAAAGAGAAATACCTGCAACATTGATGATGGTTGGCGAAGGCCCAGAAAAGGAACCTGCTGAGAAGCTTTGTGAAAAATTAGGAATTGAAGATAAGGTAAAGTTTTTAGGAAATAGTAGCGAAATAGATAAAATACTCTGTTTTAGCGATTTATTTTTATTACCATCGCAAACCGAGAGTTTTGGTTTGGCAGCTTTAGAAGCGATGGCATCTGGAGTTCCAGTTATATCTAGCAATACAGGAGGAATACCAGAAGTAAATAAACATGGCGTATCAGGGTTTTTAAGCAATGTTGGCGACATTGACGATATGACCAAAAATGCATTAAAAATACTAACAGACGAAGCTGTTTTAAAACAATTTAAAGAAAATGCATATACCGAATCTAAGCAATTTGATATTCATACCATAGTGCCTTATTACGAAAATATTTATAGACAAGCATTAACACGATGTGTGTCCTTATAATAACAAAAGCACCATAACAGGTGCTTTTTACTATACTATTTTTCAAACTAAAATTGATAACGAATACCTAACGCAATATCAAAGTCTAAATCATCATTAATATCTCCAAAACCAAGTTCTGGTCTAAAATCTAAAGATATAAGTAACGGAATATCAAAATCATATTCTATACCAATATTTCCAGCGACTAAGAGGGAAGTACTACTATCGTCCACTCCAGGTGCTACACTATCCAAGCTATACGAGGCAAAACCACCTCCAGCACCAACATACCAGTTAAAATTTCCATCAAGTGGATTGACCCATTGGTATAACCCAATAGCTCTTAATGCACTATAGTTTTTACCGTCTCTCCAACCCAAGCCAAACTCTATTCTATTGGTATCGCTTAAACCAAGTTGATAGGAAATTTCAGCGCCAAAACCATCGCTATCACCTAGTCGTAATCCAATAGCATGATCTGAGATGTCTTGTGCCTGTGCATTAAATGATATTACTGCAATTATTAACAAAGCTATTTTTTTCATATTGATTAATGTTTATATGTTAAAGATGTACTATTTTTTGTATTGCTACAAGAATTATAAATTCTAACGTATTATATATAAAATTATTGAAGAGTTTTTGTGTTTTTTGTTAAATAGTCATAGAAAAAACTCTAGTTTCAGGTTTGTTGGCAAGTAATCTTAAATCAAAAGCCATGCATACATTTCTTAAAAACATACGTCCTTTTTCATTTACTTTTACATAATTTGGAGTTACTTCAATGATATCATCAATTTGCATTTCTTTTAATCTATTCATGATATCTAATTTTACGTTATCGTCCAGCCCTAAAGTCCAATGGGTTTCTAAGTGGCACATAAGATTAAGTATGTGCTTTCGTATTATTAAATCTTCTTCAGTTAGTAAATGACCTCTAAAAACAGGAATATTACCATTGTTCACTCTAGTGGTATATGCTTCTACAGTTTTATCATTTTGAGCAAACGCATACCAAGAATCGCTAATTGAGGACATTCCAAGTCCAACCATTAATTGAGTTTTACCAGCAGTGTAGCCCATAAAATTTCTATGCAAGTACTTGTTTTCAATGGCTTTATATAACGAATCTGAAGGTAACGCAAAATGGTCCATACCAATTTCTACATAGCCATTATCAAAAAACAATTGTTTACCAAGTTCATATAAATGCCGTTTTTCGCTGTCTTTAGGCAAATCGTTTTCATCAAATCCACGTTGTCCCACACCTTTAATCCATGGTACATGTGCATAACTGTAATACGCAATCCTATCAGGTTTTAAGTCTATAGTATGCTTTATGGTGTTTCTAATACTTGCTTCTGTTTGAAAAGGTAATCCAAACACCAAATCATGACTTATTGATGTATAGCCAATATCTCTAGAAGCTTGGTGTACTTTTTTAACTTGCTCGTAGCTTTGAACTCTATTTATGGCTTTTTGAACTACAGGGTCATAATCTTGTACTCCAAAACTGTTACGTCTAGCTCCTAAATCATAAAATGTTTGTAATTGCTCATTCGATGTAAAATTGGGGTGACCTTCATAGCTTAATTCAAAATTTTCATGTTTTGTTGCTGTTTCAAAAATACCATTAAGGAGTTTGCTTAAATTTTCAGAAGAAAAAAAAGTAGGTGTACCTCCTCCTAAATGTATTTCTTTAATTTGTGGTTTTGTATCGAATAGTTTTAAATAAAGATGCCATTCTTTTAAAACAGTATCAATATATGGCGTTTCTACTTCATGTCTTTTTGTAATGCGTTTATGGCATGCACAAAACGTACAAAGACTTTCACAAAAAGGTAAATGAATATAGATACTTATACCTTCATTGGTATTGGATTCGTTAAAGGAACGTTTTACAGTTTGTTTCCAATCATCTATTGCAATTCCTTTTTTATCCCAAAAAGGGACAGTAGGATAGCTCGTATAACGAGGTCCTGGAATATTATATTTTTGAATTAGTTTTGAATTCATGCTACTCTTTATATTCCTTAACGGCACTTATAAACGCATCGACACTTTTTAAAGGAATGTTTGGTAAAATACCATGCCCTAAATTAACAATGTATTTATCTTTTCCAAATTCATTAATCATTTGCGTTACCATTTGTTTAATAACATTAGGAGTTGATAATAGTCGTGAAGGGTCAAAATTACCTTGTAATGTTATTTTATTATTTGTTAGTTGTCTTGCAACTTTAGGACTTATTGTCCAATCTACTCCTAAAGCAGAAGCATTGCTATTAGCCATGTCATTTAATGCAAACCAGCAACCTTTTCCAAAAGTAATAACTGGAATCTCATCTTTAAGGGCTTCAATAATTTGATTTATATATTGCCATGAAAACTCTTTATAATCGGTTGGAGATAGCATACCTCCCCAAGAATCGAACACTTGTACAGCATTAACACCAGCTTTTACTTTTTGTTTTAAATAGGCAATGGTTGTATCTGTAATTTTTTGTAGTAATTTATGTGCAGCAACAGGGTTAGTAAAACAGAAAGCCTTAGCTTTATCGAAGTTTTTACTGCCTTGGCCCTGAACGCAATAGCATAAAATAGTCCATGGAGAGCCAGCAAAACCTATTAGTGGAATATCATCATTCAGTAATTCTTTGGTTGCTTTTATGGCATTGTAAACATAATCTAGTGCTTGTGTAACATCAGGTACAATAATATTCTCAACATCTTGTGGCGTACGAACTGGATTTGGCAAATATGGGCCAAAATTTGGTTTCATTTGCACCTCAATATTCATTGCTTGTGGAACTACTAAAATATCACTAAATAATATTGCAGCGTCCATTTGGTATCTACGAATAGGTTGTACTGTTATCTCGCTAGCAAGTTCAGGAGTTTGACAACGTGTAAAGAAATCGTATTTTTCTTTTATCGCCATAAATTCTGGAAGGTAACGTCCTGCTTGTCGCATCATCCAAACTGGCGGACGCTCTACATTTTCGCCTTTTAATGCTCTTAAAAATAAATCGTTCTTTATCATTCTTTATAGTTTAGATACAGCTTTCATTCCTGCATCTATTGCTTTTTTTAGTGTTTGTAAATCGTTGTTGTTAATTGCAGTAGAAACAAACCATGCTTCAAATTGAGAAGGAGGTAAAAAGACTCCTTGTTTTATCATTTCCCAGAAAAAGACTTTAAATTTTTCGGTATCGCTTGTTTGGGCAGTAGCAAAGTTGGTAACATCGTTTTCTGTAAAAAATGGATTTATCATCGATCCAAATTTATTAACCTTAATTGCTATATTGTGTTTTTTTGCTGAAGTAATTAAACATTCTTCTATAAATAAAGCACTTTCTTCTAGTTTATTATAGGTGTTTTTTTTCTTGAGTTGTGTTAATGTTTCAAAGCCACAAGCCATAGCTATTGGGTTTCCCGAAAGGGTTCCAGCTTGATACATATCGCCTAAAGGCGCTACATGGTTCATAATTTCGTTGCGTGCACCATAGGCTCCAACTGGAAATCCTCCTCCAATTACTTTTCCTAAACAGGTAATATCTGCTTCTATACCTAGCAACTCTTGGGCACCTCCAAATTTTGAACGAAACCCTGTCATTACTTCATCCACAATTAATAGTATTTTGTTTTGTTTGGTTATTTTGCGTAAACCTTTTATAAATTCATCCGAAGGCTTAATAACTCCCATATTTCCTGCAATTGGCTCAATAATTACTGCAGCAATGTCTTTAGAATTATTAATATGAGATTGTACACTTTCAAGATTATTATATTCTGCAATTAGTGTGTTTTTTACAGCTTCAATAGGCACACCTTTGCTTCCAGGTAAACTTAAAGTTGCTACTCCAGAACCTGCTGCTACTAATAACGCATCTGAATGACCATGATAACAACCCGAAAACTTTATTATTTGGTTTTTACTAGTGTAGGCTCTTGCCAAGCGAATAGCACTTAAAACAGCTTCTGTACCAGAGTTTACAAATCTAACTTTGTCCATTCCTGGAAAGGCATTACAAACAAGCTTAGCCAATTTAAGCTCTCCTTTTGAGGTTGCACCAAACGTGTAGCCGTTTTTTAATGCTTTTCTAACAGTATGATCTACTTTTTTATGTTGGTGACCAAGAATCATTGGGCCATAGGATTGTACTAAATCAACATAAGTGTTACCATCAACATCGATTATTTTGCTTCCTTTGGCTTTTTTTATAAATAAAGGTGTTCCTCCTACAGATTGAAATGCTCTAACGGGTGAATTTACAGCTCCTACTAGGTGTTTTTGTCCTTGGTTGTATAATTGTTTTGATTTTTCTAAGCTCATCATTGTTGTAATATTTTAGCAGCGTCTTTAGCAAAATAGGTAATAATAATACTTGCTCCTGCACGTTTCATAGATAATAAACTTTCCATCATAACGCGTTTTTCGTCTATCCATCCTTTTTCTGAAGCTGCTTTAATCATTGCATATTCGCCACTTACATTATAACAAGCTATTGGTTTATTAAAGTTGTTTTTTAAATCCCTAATAATATCCAGATAAGAGAGGGCTGGTTTTACCATTAGGATATCAGCTTGCTCAACTTCGTCTATCTTTGCTTCTCTAAGTGCTTCGATTCGATTGGCAGGATCCATTTGGTAGGTGTGTCTATCACCAAATGAAGGCGCTGAGTTTGCTGCATCTCTAAATGGTCCATAAAAAGCTGATGCGTATTTAACAGCATACGACATGATAGGAATATTGTAAAACTCATTAGCATCTAACGCAGTTCTTATGGTTTGTATCATACCATCTAACATCCCTGAAGGTGCAACCATATCTGCTCCTGCTTTTGCATGCGATATTACTTGTTTTGCTAAATTTACAAGCGATTTGTCATTATCTAAATCGTTATTGTGAATAATTCCACAATGACCATGAGATGTGTATTCGCAAAAGCATACATCTGTTATAACATATAAACTTGGGTAATTGGTTTTAATAAATTTAATTGTTTGTTGAATAATTCCTTCGTCGTTCCAGGTTTCAGCTCCTATTTCATCTTTCTTTGAAGGAATCCCAAAAAGTAGTACTGCTGGTATGTTTAATTTAACTACTTCATCTAATTCTTTTGTTATTGTATCTAAAGAGAAACGCTTTATTCCTGGCATTGAAGGTATTTCGGTTTCAATATTGTTACCTTCTTCAATAAATAATGGATATACAAGATTGTCTATAGATAGATGCGTTTCTTTAACTAAACGCCTTATGCTTTCATTTTTTCTTAATGGTCTTGTTCTACTAAACATAATGCTCGTTTATTAGTTCTATTACGCTTTCTATGGTAGGCACTTTGGCTATTCTTACTTCTTTAAAATACTTTTGGGCTTCTTTTGCAGTGCTTGGGCCAATGCAAAATGCTATACAATTTGTTTTGTTATTAACTATAAAACTGTTTACTGTGGATGGACTATAAAACATAGCTCCATCTATTTGTTGGCTTAGCTTGGGTGAGTTATATGTTGTTTTGTATGCCACTACTTCATTGAGTTTAATGTTACTCTTTTTTAAAATTGAAGGTAGCGCATCTAACCTTACATTGCTGCAAAAATATGTTGCTTTATTAATATTTGTATGATCCTTAATATAATTTGCTAGTTCTTCTGCATTATTTGTAGTATGTTTTATTGTGCCAATATTATGAGTTTCTATATATTTTTTGGTTCGTCTTCCAACGCAATATATATTATTGAAATAAAGCTCATTATCTCCTCTATTTTTAAGTAATGATTTAACAGTATTTTTACTAGTTATTATAATATTTTCGTTTTCAGATGTTAAAACTGTACTATCAATTTTACATAAATCTACAGTGATCGCATTGGATTGTTTAATAACAATAGATTTGCTTATTAATTGTTGTTGTGTTTGGTTTAATTCCCTTGAAGAATAAATGGTTCGAGTTTGTTTTTGTGTTTTTAATTGCGACATTATTTTTAATCCACCATTATCTAATATATAATGCGCAGCTTCTTTACCTAAACTTTTATAATTATCTAATGTAGATGATTTTTTTACATGGATTCTTTCTGTACCATTTTCATTTAATAAAACACCTTCAAGTGTTATGGTGTTATTGTTTTTAATGTCTGCATAAGCTCCAATGGGAGCAGTACAACCACCTTCTAACGTATTTAAGAATGAACGCTCAACATAAGTACATATTTCTGAAGGTTTATCGTTTAGTTGCTTACAAACATTTAAGCTATAATTATCATCAGCCAATGCAGTTATCATTATTGCACCTTGTGAAGGAGCAGGTATCATCCAATCTAATTCTATTGCATTTTTTGGGAGTATATTAATACGCTCTAAACCAGCAGCAGCAAAAATAGCTGCATCCCAATTATTGTCTTTTAATTTTTGTAATCTAGAATTAACATTCCCTCTTAGGTTTGTAATTTTATGACTTGGATATTTATGTAACCACTGGGCTTTTCTCCTTAAACTACCTGTTGCAATAACAGCATTTTTGGTACTTAGAAAAGCATCTGAATCTTTACAAACTAGTAAGTCTTTATTATTGCCTCTTTTAAGTACTGCGGCTTGTACTATACCTTTTGGTAAGATTGTTGGAACATCTTTTAGGGAATGAACTGCAATATCAATGTCTTCATTGAGCATTGCAATATCTAATGTTTTAGTAAAAATTCCAGTAATCCCTAGCTCATATAGAGGTTTGTGAAGTATTATATCGCCAGTAGATTTAAGTGGCACCAGCTCAGTTTTGTAACCAAGGTTTTCTATAAGGTCTTTAACTGTATTTGCCTGCCAAAGGGCAAGTTGACTATCTCTAGTGCCAATTCTAATTACTCTAGACATTGCTGTTGGAATCTTCTAGTTGAAACATTCGCTTTATAACCTCAATGTTTTCTTTTGAATTGTGAACTTCCTTTTTGAGATGATGTGCTAATTGATTGGTGATTTTTTGAATAATTTTATTACCAATTAACTCTGCTTGTTGCTCGCTAAAACTACCATTAAGAGATTTTTTAGCAGCAATTATTTCGTTGTTTTTTAGGGTTTCTAATTTATTTTTTAAAGCATGAAGTGTTGGTACAAACTTTCTGTTTTCAATCCATTGTGTAAATTCTTGATATACTTCGTCAATTATTTGATGCGCTGCCGGAATTTGAGATTGTCGCTTTTGAAGTGTTTGATCGGTCATTTTAGATAATTCATCAATTGAAATCAAATTTACATTTTCTAACTCTAAAATATCATTGGATACGTTTTTTGGAATTGATAAATCCAATATAAGCATAGGCTTATCTTTAGGTATCATTGATTTTGTAATAGTTGGATTTTGTGCTCCTGTTGCAACAATAAGAATGTCCGATTTTTTTACTTCGGTTTCTAATTCTAAAAAATCTTTTACACTAAGATTGAATTTTCCAGCAATTTTTTCGGCCTTTTCTCTAGTTCTATTAATAAGTGTTATGTGATTATTGCTATGCTTTACTAAATTTTCGCAGGTATTGCGACCAATTTTTCCGGTTCCAAACAATAAAATATTTTTATCATCTACATTTTCTATAGAATTAAAAATATAATGAACAGATGCAAATGCAACCGATGTTGCTCCAGAACTGAGTTCAGTTTCGTTCTTTACTCGCTTGCTAGCTTGTATTACTGCATTTATTAAACGCTCTAAAAATGAATTAAGTAAACCAGCTTCTTTTGAACGAATAGCACTATGGCGAATTTGACTAATAATTTCGAAATCACCTAAAATTTGACTTTGTAAGCCACCACCAACGTGAAATAAATTTTTTATGGCCTCAGAGTTTTTATAAACATACGATACATTTTCAAAATTCGATAATGTTCCTTTGGTATGATCACAGAGTAATTTTATTAATTGATATGGGTGTTTTGCAAAACCATACAATTCGGTTCGGTTACATGTAGAAATAACAAGTAGTCCATCTATACCTTCTTCAAGTGCTTTTTTCAATAATAATTTTTGTGAAGAATCATCTAAGCTAAATAAGCCTCTTGTGTTTTCATCTGCTTTTTGATAATTAAGACCAATTTGGTAAAAATTATAGTGTAATTCCGAACCTTGCTTTTGCATTAATCTGTGTTTGACGAATCAAAAGTATCTAAATTATAGAAAAAAAAGTATCGCTTAAAGTTAAATTAATAACGGTTAAACTTGTTTTTTAAAATAACATGACAAATGTCATAAAAACAGCATAAATATTAGTGATTCAAGCAGTCTATTTAGATTTAATCTAAACAAATTGATTTTTTATGCCTTAAAAAAATACACGATAAAGCGGTAATCATGTTAAAATAAATAAAAAGGCTAATTTTAATTTGGCTTTGTTTATAATAGCTAAAATTCCATTAGTTTATTATATAAAAATAGTATTTTTACCAGCTAGAAATTTTGAATTTAATTATAAATGAAAGGTGCTTTATTGGTAAATCTTGGCTCACCAAATAGTACATCGACAAAAGATGTAAAACAATATTTGGACGAATTTTTGATGGATGAACGTGTAATAGATGTGCCTTATTGGCTTAGAACTTTTATAGTAAGAGGCATTATACTTAACACAAGACCAAAAAAGTCGGCTGCTGCATATAAAAAAATTTGGTGGAAAGAGGGTTCGCCCTTAATTGTGCTATCTCAACGGTTACGATCTAAGGTTGCTGCCAATACAAACATGCCTATTGAACTGGCAATGCGCTATGGTAATCCTTCATTGGAGAGTGGTATTGCGTCTTTAGTGAATAAGGGAGTCACAGAAATATTTCTTTTGCCGTTGTATCCACAATTTGCGATGGCTACAACCGAAACAATTAGCGTTTTAGCAAATGAAATAATAAGCAAAAAATTCCCTGAAGTTACACTTAAAATATGGCCAGCTTTTTACAATAACGAATCTTATATTAATGTATTAAGCAATTCTATAAGAAAAGATTTAGAAGCTAATAAACCAGAGCATTTATTGTTTTCATATCATGGAGTTCCCGAACGACATATTAGAAAATCAGATGTTACCAAACAACATTGTAAAATTAATGGAGAGTGCTGTGAAACACCTTCAAAAGCACATGAGTTTTGTTATAGGCATCAATGCTATACAACCACCAAATTAGTGGCAGAGAAATTAGGTTTAAAAGAAGGTAGTTATAGTACTTCATTTCAATCTAGGTTAGGTGTCGATCAATGGTTACAGCCTTTTACAGACCAAACTATTGCTGGATTTCCAAATAAAGGAATAAAAAACTTGTCGGTTGTAACACCAGCATTCGTGTCAGACTGTTTAGAAACACTAGAAGAAATAGGCATCGAAGCAAAAGAATCTTTTAAGGAAAATAATGGCGAACACTTTAATACCATACCATGCCTTAACGATAATGATGATTGGGCAAAAGTAATTTCAAGTTGGATAAATAACTGGGCACAATAATATATTTATAATGGATTATTACCCTTATATAAAAGCACTGCATATAATTTTTATAACTACTTGGTTTGCTGGCCTGTTCTATATTGTTAGGCTATTTATTTATTTTAAGGAGTCTGAAGAAAAACCAAAAAATGTTTCAGATATTCTAATTCCACAATACAAATTAATGATTAAAAGGCTTTGGTTAATTATTACTTGGCCTTCAGCAATTCTTGCAACTATTTTTGCAATATGGATGCTTATTTTAATGCCATCGTATTTGCAAATGGGTTGGATGAAATTGAAATTGATATTTGTGGCATTTCTTTTTATATACCATTTTATTTGTCACAAAATGTATAAACAAACCCAAGAAGGCAAACTTAAAATGTCTTCTATAGGATTGCGAATTTGGAATGAAGTAGCCACAATAATACTTTTTGCCTGTGTTTTTCTTGTAGTTTTAAAAGATAGCTTTAGTTGGGTTTATGGAGTTGTAGGCATTCTTGTAATTTCAATTTTATTGATGTTAGGTGTAAAATGGTATAAATCACTCAGAAAAAAAAATAACTGGGAAGATACATCAAAGTAGTCCTCAAAATAAGTTTTTATTTCTCTAATAATACATTTACATTAGCGTAAAATATATTTAAATGGCAGGAAATTCCTTCGGAACCCTTTTTAAGCTAACTACTTTTGGCGAATCTCATGGAACAGCAATTGGAGGAGTAATTGATGGTTGCCCATCTGGACTTCATTTGGATATGGATGCTATTCAAAATGAAATGAATAGACGAAAACCTGGACAATCTGAAATCGTCACACAACGTAAAGAACCTGATACAGTAGAATTTCTGTCAGGAATTTTTGAAGGACAAACCACAGGAACTCCAATTGGTTTTGTAATTAAAAATGCCAATCAAAAATCTAAGGATTACTCACATATAAAAGATGTGTACAGACCTAGTCATGCAGATTACACGTACCATAAAAAGTATGGTGTTCGTGACTATAGAGGAGGCGGTCGAAGCTCAGCACGGGAAACAGCTTGTAGAGTTGTAGCTGGTGCTATTGCAAAACAATTTTTAAAGGATGTAAAAATACATGCTTTTACGTCGTCTGTTGGAAAAATAAACATCAACAAACCTTATCAAGAGCTGGATTTTTCAAAAATCGAATCCAATGCTGTTCGTTGTCCTGATGTAGCGATTGCTAAAAAAATGATAGCTCGAATCAAAGACATTAGAAAAGAAGGCGATACCATTGGTGGAACCGTTACATGCGTGTTGCAAAATGTTCCTATTGGATTAGGTGAACCTGTATTTGATAAGCTACATGCCGAATTGGGTAAAGCTATGCTTTCAATTAACGCTGTAAAAGGCTTTGAATATGGAAGTGGATTTTGTGGTGTTGAAATGAAAGGTAGCGAGCATAATGATATCTTTAACGAAGATGGCAGCACAAAAACGAATCTGTCTGGTGGTATTCAAGGAGGTATAAGTAATGGTGAAGACATTTATTTTAGGGTCGCTTTTAAGCCTGTTGCTACCATTATGCAAAAACAAGACACCATAAATACTAAGGGGAATGTTTTAGAAATGCAAGGCAAAGGGCGTCATGATCCTTGCGTTGTTCCAAGAGCTGTTCCAATTGTAGAGGCTATGGCAGCTTTGGTATTGGCAGATTATACACTCCTTAACAAGAAATAGTCTCATGATTAATAAGTTCATTTATGTATTTAATAAAAATTTAAGTTTAATTTAATAAGGTTCCTGTCTGCGCAGGATAATAATATGAAAAAACTCGCATTACATTGGCAAATATTAATAGGAATGCTTTTAGGTCTCATCTTTGGTTTCATCATGCTTCAAGTTGATGGAGGAAAAGAATTTACAGATGATTGGATCAAGCCTTTAGGAAGCATTTTTGTAAAGCTATTAAAATTGATAGCTATTCCATTAATATTGGCATCGTTAATAAAAGGAATATCAGATTTAAAGGACATTTCTAAATTTAAAAGTATTGGTATTCGTACCATAGTAACCTATGTAATTACCACTGTTGTAGCCATTTCAATTGGGTTAATGATAGTTAATGTATTGCAACCTGGAGATGGAGTTTCTGAGGAAACTGTAGCCAAATTATCAAATACTTATGCTCAAAATAGTAGTGTACAAGGTAAAATAGCTGAGGCTAGCAAACAGGTTGAAAGTGGGCCTTTACAATTTTTGGAAGACATGGTGCCTGACAATGCGTTCAAAGCTATGAGCAACAATGGTTTAATGCTTCAAGTTATTTTCTTTTCAATTTTCTTAGCAATCGCCATGTTATTAATAGGAGAAAAAAGAGCAGAACCTTTAAAAAATATTTTTGATTCACTTAATGATGTCGTATTGAAAATGGTTGACTTAATAATGCTTACTGCACCTTATGCAGTGTTTGCATTATTAGCGAGTGTTGTGGTGTCTTCTGATGATCCTGATATTCTTATTGCCTTGGCACAATATGCAGGAGTTGTTATTCTTGGACTGGCTCTAATGATTATTTTTTATACAATAATTGTTGCAACAGTTACAAAAAAGAACCCATTCTGGTTTTTAAAAGAAATTAGTCCCGCACAATTATTGGCATTCTCAACAAGTAGTAGTGCAGCAACGCTTCCAGTAACCATGGAGCGTGTTGAAGAGCATATAGGTGTGGATAAAGAAGTATCAAGTTTTGTATTGCCAGTTGGAGCAACCATAAATATGGATGGTACAAGTTTGTATCAGGCAGTAGCTGCCGTATTTATTTTCCAAGCATTAGGTTTAGACCTTACTTTTGGTGATCAAATCACGATTGTTTTGACTGCTTTGTTAGCATCTATTGGCAGTGCTGCAGTACCAGGTGCTGGAATGGTAATGCTTGTTATAGTACTCGAATCGGTTGGTCTTCCACCAGAATTATTACCAATTGGTTTAGCTTTAATATTTGCTGTTGACAGACCTTTGGATATGGCACGAACAGTCGTGAATGTTACTGGTGATGCTATGGTGTCCATGCTTGTTGCAAAATCGGTTGGAAAATTGGGCGAACCAAAAGTGAAAAATTGGGATGACCATTATGACGAAGTAAAATAGAATTTTATAAATCAACTATAACAAAAGAAGATGAATGTTTGTTTTATAATGTATCCTTGGGAAGACATTGATGCTGAGAATGACACAAGTCTGGCATTAATTAAAGAATGCGCCAAACGTGGTCATGGTGTAGCCATGTGTACACCTGCTAATTTAACCATAAGAAATAGTGTGACCAATGCGTTTTGCACTGTTATAGGTAGAATGGAAAAAATACCAAACGGATTAAAGACCTTTTATAATAAAGCTCAACTAAGAGAAGAAATGTTGCCTCTCGCTGGATTTGATGCCATTTTTTTTAGGGCAAATCCACCATTAGACCCAATAATGCTCAACTTTCTGGATTCTGTAAAGGATGATGTTTTTATAATCAATTCACTTGAAGGCATGCGTGAAGCCAATAATAAATTATACACAGCGGCTTTTGGCGATGCACATAGCAATATTATTCCAGCAACCCATGTTTCAAAAAACAAGGATTATTTAATTAAACAGATTAAAGAGTCTGAATCAGATAAAATGATTCTTAAACCATTAAATGGTTTTGGTGGTTCTGGTGTCATCCTTATTGAAAAATCTGCGATGAATAATATCAACTCCTTACTGGATTTTTATATCACTGGATCAGATGGTGTTTCAAATTATGTAATCCTTCAAGATTATATAGAAGGTGCTGACCAAGGTGATGTTAGAATTTTACTACTTAATGGTGAACCAGTTGGAGCTATGAAACGTGTTCCAGGTTCAGACGACCATCGTTCTAATGTTTCAGCTGGTGGAAGCGTTCAAAAGCACACATTAACTAAGGCCGAAAAAGCACTGTGTAAACAAATTGGGCCTAAACTGGTAAATGATGGATTGTACTTTGTTGGTATTGATGTGATTGGTGGTAAACTTGTTGAAGTAAATGTCATGTCTCCAGGCGGAATCACTTATATAAACAAAGTATATAAACCTAAAGTTAAGGTTGAAGAGAAAGTAATAGATTTCCTTGAAAGCAAAGTCATAGACAAGCTTCAGGCGTTTGATAGACGTACAAGACTTAGAAAAACAGTTGAAGACGCATAATTAGTTCGCATCTGCAGTATTGAATAATCTAAAAAAATTATGGCTAATAGTTATTTACCAAAACCTTTAGTTTCAGTTAAGTGGTTACATAACCATTTAAATGATGACAACTTGCTCATCTTTGATGCAAGTATGAATAAAGTCACATCAAATGCTAATGAAGTCGAAGTTTTTCAAATTCCAAACACGCAGTATTTTGATATTAAGCATGCGTTCAGTGATACATCTGTAACTTTCCCAAATACAGTTCCTTCGCAAGAGCAATTCACAAAAGAGGCTCAAAGACTTGGAGTAAATAATGATAGTATCATTGTAGTATATGATGATAAAGGCATTTATTCAAGCGCAAGAGCTTGGTACTTGTTTAAAGCGTTTGGTTTTGAAAATGTAGCTGTTTTAGATGGTGGATTGCCAGAATGGATTGCTAACGGTTATAGGGTTGAAAATAAAAAGAGCAATTCCAGATCTAATGGAAATTTTGTAGCACATTTTAATCCAAAAGCGTTTAAGTTTTTTAAAGAGATTAAAGAGTCATCTAAAAACAAAAATCATTTAATTATCGATGCACGTTCTGAAAACCGTTTTAAAGGATTAGCTCCTGAGCCTAGAAAAGGTTTAAGAAGTGGTAATATTCCCAATTCTGTGAATATTCCATTTCCAGAGTTATTAGATGGAAATTGTTTTAAATCAGAAGGCAATATTGCTAAGGAATTTGATAAGGTAAATGCATTAAATCAACACCTTGTATTTTCATGTGGCTCTGGAATTACAGCGTGTATTTTGGCCTTAGGATCAGAATTAATTGATAAAAAAAACATTTCGGTTTATGATGGTTCATGGACTGAGTATGGATCATTAACAACATAATAATTATGGCACAAACACACTGGACCAAAAAAGAATTAGTAGCTTATATTTTGCTTTATACAGCACATTCAAACTTTGAAGAGGATAATAAAGAAAGGAATGTCATAATCTCTAAGGTAGATATGCAAACTTTTCAAAAAATCCATGATGAGTTTGACAAGGATAACGATTACCAAAGCATTCAAAAAATTATGCAAGGTGTTAAAGAGCATAATTATGATGCAGATGATTTAAAATTTTTATTCAATGATATTAAAACCTTGTTTTTAAGCGATGGTGAATACGATATTTTAGAGCGCAATATGTTTTTATTCCTTAAAAAATTATTGAGTTGAAATGGAAAGGTTGTCCTTAGAAACTATTATCAAAAAGATTAAATCACTACAAACCTTTCATGCCGTAGCTTCAGATTATTCGTTCACTTTAAAAATCGATGAATATGTACCTTATATATGTGCTGCTATTCATGATGGCCATCAATTCAGAAAAGAACTCTGGGATAATTGTTTGCAAACAGAATATGATAGATGGTACGAAGAAGACCCTGAAACCAAAAGCATGATTATCTCACATCCAATTGTAATAGCTGGATGTGATTCGCGATTTGAATACGATTTAAACCGACCACCAGAAGAAGCTGTTTTTGAAACGGCTTGGGGAAAACAACTCTGGAAAACACCTTTATTAGAACATCAAAAGCAAAAATCTCTAACCAAACATAAAGCATTTTACAAAGTTGTGCATGCCTTAATTGAAACAATTGAAGCAAAATTTGGAGTTGCTATTGTGTATGATATGCACAGTTATAACTGGAAACGTTGGGATAGGGAAGTACCAACTTGGAATTTAGGAACTAGCAATGTTGACAATAAACGCTTTGGTGAAGATATTGAAAGCTGGAGACATAGTCTATCTAAAATTGAGCTTCCAAACAATATAAAAAGCACAGCATTAATTAACAACACTTTTTTTGGCAATGGATATTTCCTGAAATTTATTACCAATAGTTTTAAAAATACACTAGTTTTGGCTACTGAAATCGCAAAAATTTATTGCGATGAATATGAGCAAATCATGTTCCCAGAAGTCGTTAATAGTGTCGAAAAACAGTTACGAGATAAACTTCCAGAACACGCCAAAGCATTTGTGAAAAAGCACAGTAAATAATTACTTAATGAAGCAAGGGACAAGCACAGATACAGAAACATTATTTAAAATAGATAAGTATTTAGATAAGCTAGTAAAAAAGATTGAACTGCTTTCTTATGTCAATCCTGTTAATATAGAAAGTGAAAAGGAAAAATTCTTTGCTTCAAAATATTTGACTAATCCTGTTTTTCATTATCCAAACATTGATTTTGATAAATTTAACCTTCATCGTGAGTTTTTCTCATTACCAATTGAGCGCATTGAAGATGAAAAAATAAGAGATTTGTATGAAGAAATCATCTATTTCTATTCTGGTCTTATTCAAAGTATTGAAACTATTGGCAGTGGCAAGAAGTTTTACTACAACAGCCTGCATTCATTTGGGACACCAACCGAAAAAGATGTGGAAAATGCTAAGTTTATACTTCATTTTGACGCAGATTATGACGCAGAGCATTTTAAACCAAAATTTTCACCCAAAGAAACTGAAACCATCTTTAGGGAATATTCAGGAAGGTATGATTTTACTTATAATATAAAGTATTCTTCTACTATGGGAGCCATAGCAATGGTTCTTAATAACACAAAAACCTTAGTACTTAATAATAAGCACACCTTTAGTAAAAACGAAATTGGGATTCTTACCAACCATGAAATTGGAGTACACATGGTAACAACCATGAATGGTTTGTTGCATCCTCTTAAAATATTTTCGCATGGTTTCCCAAACAATGTAGAAACTCAAGAAGGTTTGGCAGTGTTTAGTGAATACATGTCTGGAAATTTAACCATTAAGAGGCTACGTGAATTGGCTTATCGTGTCATTGCTGTAAATAGTCTTGCGAAAGGTTACTCGTTTTCAAAAACATTTAGATTACTACATAATACACATGATTTAAATAGGGAAGATGCTTTTCACATAACAGTTAGAGCACATCGTGGTGGCGGTTTTACCAAGGATTATTTATATCTGTCTGGATTAAAAAAAGTGATTGATTATTACGAATCGGGAAAGGATTTGGGATTACTACTAACAGGAAAAGTGTCATTAGAACACATTGATACGATTGAATATTTAATAGATAAAGGACTAGCTGTTAAGCCAAAGCATTTTACAGATTCTTTTCAAGAAAACAAAAACACCAATAAAACGGTAGATTTTATTTTAAAATCATTAATTTCTTAGTACCCTTTAAAAGTTGTTTTAATTTTGTATAAAAATTAAGCGTGCCTCCATAATTTAATAGAGACACACTTATTTTTAAATCTGTTTTTATAAATTTAATACAACCTGTATGGAGGTGCTTTAATACCTTGCATTCTTAGTGAAACCAATGCTTGACCACGATGATGCGCAATATGTTCATAAATAAATTGGAAGCCTTTCTCCTTTGAAAAACTGGGTTGTTTAGGATCAAAAGGAATAACAAAAGTATCGTCTAAATTTTCAGCATTCATACTTTTGTAAGTTGCTGTAAGTGCATCAAAAGCTTCCGTAATTACTTTAATACAAGCTTCTTTGGATGCACCTATTTCTTTTTCCATTTTTCCAATATTCGCAAAAACTTCTGGATCGGTTGGCATGGGTTCGCCATTTATAAACATGTCCAGCAAAAATTTTGAAGACATGCCAAGATGTGCCATTTGCTCACCAAAGCTTCTTACCGAATCATGAGGTCTAAACGTGTATTTATCTGCTGGCATAGCTTCGGCAATTTCTAAAGTATAGGCTTTTACACCATTAATCTCACTTAGATAATTATCAACTGGATTATCAACTGGAGTTGGTTTTTTTTCAACATTACTAAAAGCAAGAGAGCCTACTATTAATATACCTAATGCTAAATTAAAGAATGATTTTTTCATAATATGAGTTTTTAGTTATGGTTAAAAATAGGCAAATTATTAATTTATAAATAGCTGAAATCGAATTAGTTTCAATTGTAAAAAGTAGTAATTTTATATTCAACTATTAAATTATTGGTTTTAACGAGAATATTGCTCTACAAATAAAAACCTATTTATATTTACTTCAACCAAAATAAGTGTGCTAAGATTAACTATTTACCGTGTCAATTGCGTTAGATGTTAAAGAAGCCTTAAGTTTTAACAGCTTAAGGCTTTGCTTTTGTTAAAAACTTTGCTTGAAGTTTAGGAGTTGGTACCATACATGCATCTTTTTTGCCATACCAATTGTAGCGATTTTTAGCTATATAATCGTAAACCCAATTTCTTATAAAAGTAGGTATGATATAAAAAATACAAAGCAGGTTTCTTGGAAAACCGAGTTTTGACGCAATAGTTAATGCAGCTGAAGATTTAACTTTCAAACCTTTTTTCTCAGAGTAAAGTAGTATTGAATCTGTTTTACTAGTGTCTAAATTGTACTTCTCAATTATATAATTTCCAGCCTCACCTTGCAATGGTGCAAACATAAACACATCATGTTTATCATGTTTAATGACATAATTAACACTAGAGTTGCAAAGATTGCAAACTCCATCAAAGAGTATTAATTGTTTGTTTTTAGGAAGTCCTTTTATCACATTGTAAAAATACGACTTAATTAGAGAGCATTCAAATATTCATTTAGATCTTGTCCCTTTTCCAAACCTAGTTTTTTCTTTAATCTATATTTTGACTTTAGCACACTATCAGGAAGAACATTGAGCATAGAGGCAATTTCCTTTGTTGTTAAATTCATGCGTAAAAATGAAGCTAATCTTATTTCTTTTTCTGAAATATCTTGTGCAATCGATTTAATTTTTTGATCAAAATTATTATGAACTTCTGAGAAATAGCTTTTAAATATTTCCCAATCTTTATCTTCAGCGCTTTCTTTTTTAAGAAGCAAGACTAATCGTCTAAACTCTACCTTAAACAACTCAGGAGATTTCTTAATCTTTTCCAAGTTTTCTTTGAGCTCTTGGATAAACGTGCTCTTTTGTACAAGATGCAAGGTTTGTGATGCAAGTTCCTTTTTCTTGTATTCAATCTCTTTCTTGTAAATTTCTTCTTGTTTTTCGCGTTCTATTTTATTTTTCTTTATACGTTGTTTAAATCCAAAATAGAGGAGACCAGCAATAGTCAGAAATGAAAACATTCCTATGCCATATAGTTTTTTAGTCAGTTTGTCATTTTCAGCCTGGACGTTAAGAGTTTTAATTTCATCTTCTTGCATCTTTAGTGCCGTTTCTTTTCTTTCCGTTTCATAGATAATACTTAGTTCTTCAAACTGCTGTGATTTTTTAATATTGAATAAACTGTCATTTATTTTTTTTGATTGTTGAAGACTAATAAGTCCTTCCTTATTTAAATTTAATTTTTGATAGACTTCTGATTGCATTTCTAACAATTCCTGTATGTGTGGCATTGTACCAATTTCCTCGGCAATTTCTAATCCATTGGTTAGTTGATTGATTGCTGTCGTATATTGTTTCCTTTTTAATGAAATCTTTGCAAGGCTTTTTTGAACATTAATAATACTTAGTTTGATATCTTCTTTTTCGGCAATACTTTTGCTTTCTTTAAGTACTAATGAAGCTTGGTCTAGTTGATTTTGATTAATTAAAATATCACCATAGTCTCTTAGTGCAGCCGCCAAAGTTGCATTGTCCTGATTTTTACGAGATAAATCAACGGATTGTTTTTGATAGCTTTCAGCTTCGTCTAATTGATTTAATAAGATTAGTACTCTACCAATTGCATTATAGGTGTCAGCTAAATAGAACACATCATTCTGTTCTTTATAAACGTTTATAGCATTCAAATAATAGTTATAAGATTCATTATAATTTTCTTGAAGACTTTCTAAATCTCCTAAAAGCTTGTTGGTATCGGCAGCTCTTGTTACATCATTAACTTCATTTAACATGTCCAGTGCTTTTGTTGCGTTAATGAGTGCTAATTTGTAATCGCCTTTTGCCATATATATTGCGGCTAGTGAATGGAATGAACCAGCACTAAATTTTATTTTAGCAATTTCATTTGTTTCATTTTTATCAATCAAATCTAAATTTTCGTTTAATAAACCTACACTTTCATCATAATTACCCTGACTTTGCATAATACCTGCGAGTGAATAATTAACAAATACAACTCCACGACTATGATTGATTTTTATAAATATTTCTTTCGCTCGGTTATAATAGAAAACTGCAGAATCCGAGACATTTTTATTCATATAATAATCTGCTAGATGCATATTACCCTTTGCTATACCAAATGGCATTTTAATTTTCTCAGAAATTCTTAATTCTTCTAAAGCATATTTTTTTGCTTCTTCTGGTTTTGAAAACATGATATTTTCATGAAGATGAGTCAAAATATCTACTCTTAATGAATCCTCAGCTTGATGCTTTTGAAGTAAAAGTTTTAAACTATCTATGGTTTTTTGATTTTGAGCTTGTGAAGCCATAGATAATAATAAAATAAGGGTGGAAAAAAATGATGCTTTCATAATAGTAATTTCTAGATAACTAAGTTAAACATTATTGCAAGTTATTTTACTTCAATTCCGATGTCTATCTATATAAAAAAGTGAATAGTCTATGGTTTGTCCATGAAAATTTGCTAGATATGCTATTTATTTTATTGAAAATCAATAATTTAAGTAAATTAAATATTGTCCTGTCTATAGATACTTTATGGCACGTGTCCATACTTTGTCCATGTCAAAAATTTGATTTTAGTTGCTTTCAGGTCTAGTTTTGGAGTATCGAACAATCGATATAATCAATTTTGTGGTGTCTTATTTTGGATAAGGCTGCAGACTTACCAATTTAAGATTGCTACAAAAGAAATAACCACAAAACGAAATATTATGAAAACACTAAAATTTACTTTTTTTATTTTTTTACTTTTCTTATTAATCATTGCTTGCAGTAGTGATGACAGTGTACCACAAGTACGTACAGAAACATTTACTATAAAAGCAGATTCTATTTCGGTACAAGAATTTCCTGAGACCGAAGGAGACGCTTTAGAGCTTTACGGACGAATGAGTTCAACTATTACTGTTGATGGAGAAAGCGAAGAGTTCATTTTATGGGAGAGAAACCGCGATTTTTTTGATTCTGTTGGTACAGAAGCATTCTTGATTAACTCAGAAGGTTCTGAGTATACGGTTACCCTTACAGAAGAAGAAATGCAGAATGGTGCCAAGTTCGGCTTTTATTCGCAACTATACGATAAAGATCCTGATGGTAATGACGATGATTATTTGGGTAATAATTCAGGTTTTTTTTTAGCACAAAAGTTTATTGATTTTACCGATGCTAGAAACCCATTTCCAATAGGATTTCAACTCACTGAATTTGATGGTATAAATATGTTTGTGTGGTTTTCTGTTGAGCGTATCCGTTAAGTAGTTACTCCAAAAACCAATTGAAATGAAAATACTATTTAACATTAGCAAAAAGATCTATTTATATAGTTTAGGGATTTTCCTCCTCTGTATGGGTTGTGGCGTATATCCACAAGTTCCATTACCAAAAGAAGAGACATCTGAACCAGAAATAACCGAAAATGCATTAAAGATGCTGGTTGTAACTAGCAATCCGTTTAATACGGCCAGTGGAATTGACCCTACTATTCACGATGCGTATAATGATTGTTTTAACGCAATTACTCAAGAATCCGATGTCAATATTGCCATTTATATGTGGCATTTAGACGATGCCCCAAAGGTAAAAAATACGCCAGTGGCGTTAATTGAATCATTAGTCAATAATGTGCAAGCAAAGAATGCCAATGCTGAGGTGGCTTTTGATATTGATTATATCGACAAGAAAATTATTAGTGATCTTTCAGCAAAGTTTGACGCGGGTGGAATTCAAAGTTTCTATCCAAAATTTAAAGCTCCTGGAAAGAAAGTAAAGGCGAATCCAAAGTTTCACGATAAAACTTTTTTATTCAGTAAACTTAAATTTAATAATAGTGATGTTTTAAAGGAGCTTAATGGCAAAGAGTTAAACTACGTGGTGATTCAGTCATCGGCTAATATCGTTAAAACCCAATATAGCCAAGCTAATCAGATGATTATTTATTATGGCGATAAAAGTTTCTATGATTATAACTTGAAGAAATTTAATCGTTTAAAAAAGGATATTGCAAAAACAAAATCTAAGATTAAAAATGAGTCCTTTCCAATTTATGATAATGATAAAAAATTTGGTCGAATAAAATCATATGATTTTCCGAGGCCAGGTAGATTAATGCCATCAATTCTTAACAATGTACTCGAGCACCAAGCTAAAGGTTCAGTAGATATCCGGATTGCCATAGGTGATTTTACGGATATAGAAACAGCGCAGAAGTTGGTTGATATCGCAAAAAACAAAAAAAATAATGTGATGGCCTTAGTTAGAACATTTAACCGAAAAGACGAATCTGCGAAAGGGAAAAATGGCAATAAATGGAAAAGCAACTATCTAAAAGTAGAAGAACTACTCAAAAATTCAAATGTAAAGTTTAATTATTTAAAAGCTTCACCAAAAGGAACAGGTACTGATAGGAAAATTCACAGTAAATACATGTTGGTTAATGCATATTATCCGAACGGAGCAGAGGTAAAACGCAGAAAATTGGTATTCGCTGGTTCCTTAAATTACACCAATACGGCGCAACTTAAGAATAGTGAAACCTTATTACGTATGGAAGATGATGGAGTTTATAATGCACTCTTGAAGAACTGGAATCGGCTAAGATATAAAAGTAGCATAAAGAAAATAGATGCGGTACTTATGCATCCAAATAAAGCGGCTTATTTCTTTAACGAATCAAATTATGTAAAATGGAAGCCAGTATTAGGTGTAGAAACAATTAAAACTAATAGAAGTAGAAGAAAGATGGCTAAAGATGGATGGAAATCATTGCCAAAAGACTTTCAAAATAACATCGATGCAGCCTTTACTCATCCAAATCAAAATAAGACCTATTTCTTTAAAGGAAATCAGTATTGTGTCTGGAATATTGCTAAAAAGGAAGTAACTAAGGTTGGTGTCATAGGTGTTGATGGTTGGGGAGAGTTACCGATTGATTTTCAGAAAGATTTAAGTGCCACATTAAGTCATCCAACTAATGGTAAAATTTATTTCTTCAAAGGAAATAAATACTGTGTGTGGCAACCTGGTAAAGGTTTAGTTTCAAGAATAAGAATCGTAGGAGAAGACGGTTGGAAAGGATTACCCAAAGAATTCACAATTGATATTGATGGCGTTTTGGGGCATACACCCAGTAAGAATATTTATTTTTTCAAGGATAAAAAATACTGCGTTTGGCAACCGGGTAAAGGTCTAATTTCGAAAACAAGATTGATTGGTAAGTCGGGCTGGAAGGGTTTAATGTTTGATTAAATAGTAAAAAAAGTATTATTTAGATTCCACTAACTCTAACAAATCAATATTAACGTTAGTCGTAAATAAGCCATAGTTTACTATGGCTTTGTTTTTTTCAATTTTATCAATGCTACCAATTGCTCGTCCATCCTCAAGTCGCACTCTATCACCAACTTTAAGAATTGGTTTAGGTTTTGGCTTGACAACTTCTTTTTTCTTAGCTGCTTTCTTTTTCTTTCTTATTACTTCAACCTTTTTCTCAACCTCTTTTTTAACCTTTATTGATTTTACACGCTCAGTTCTGCTTTCTTTTGGACTTAGCTTTTTACGTTTAGAGTTTTCAATCTGAATTAATTTAAAAAGCTCTGCCATTAACTCTCTCTTTTTCTTATTGTTGAAATACTTTTCAGAGAGGTCATTTACTTTTTGCCCTAAATAAATAAGTCTTTGGTTGCTATCATATAACTCTTGATAACTTTCAAGTTTCTTTTGGATTCTTTCATTAATAGCTTCTAATTTATCAGCTTCAGCCAGCTTTTTCTTTTCATTCTTTTTTAAGGACTCTCCAGTTTTTTCTAACTTAGTTCGTTCTTTCTGGAGTTTGGCAATGGTGGCATCAAAGCGCACTTTGGAGCGTTCAATTTTCTTTTTTGCCTTATTTATTAAACTATAAGGAATTCCATTTTTTTGAGCTACTTCAAAAGTAAAAGAGCTTCCTGCTTGGCCTAACGCTAATTTATACATAGGTTCTAAAGAACGTTCATCAAACAGCATATTGGCATTAAGCATGTGTTCCTTTTCATTTGCCAATAGTTTTAAATTGGAATAATGAGTTGTGATTATTCCGAAAGCTTCACGTTCATAAAACACCTCTAAAAAAGTTTCAGCTAAAGCACCACCAAGTTCTGGGTCACTTCCTGTACCAAATTCATCAATCAAAAAAAGTGTATTCTTATTACATTTTTTTAAGAAATAGTTCATTTGCTTTAATCGATAACTGTAAGTACTTAAATGGTTTTCAATAGACTGATTATCTCCAATATCACTTAGTATTCTATCAAACAAGCATGCTTTACTACGCTCGTGCACAGGAATAAGCATACCACTTTGCAACATGACTTGTAATAAACCAACAGTTTTAAGTGTGATACTTTTTCCTCCAGCATTAGGACCAGAAATGACAATGATTCTACTATCTTTTTTGAGTTCAATAGTTTGAGGAAATGTTTTTTCTTTCTTTTCTAAATTGGTTAAATAAAGCAATGGATGGTAAGCATCGCGTAAATACATAACGCGTTCTTCTGAAATCTCTGGAAGAATAGCGTTCATGGACTTAGCATATTTTGCTTTTGCTGCAATAACATCCATAGTTGTTAAAAAGGACTGGTAATTTTCAAGAAGTTCTAGAGAAGGTCTGATAAAATTTGTGATCTCCTTTAAAATCCTAATGACTTCCTCACTTTCTTCATACTCTAAATTATTTAACTCTCTTGAATGTTGTAAGGTTGCTTCTGGCTCAATATAGACAATACTACCAGTTTTGCTTCCTCCCATAATGGCACCTTTTACCTTACGTCTGTGCATAGCTTTAACTGCAAGTACACGTTTATTGTCCACAACAGATTCACGAATATCATCCAAATATTCCAAATTATGATAAGTGTTTAAGGCTGATGAAAAACTGGAGTTGATTTTTCCTTTTAGCGTGTTGATGCTCTGTCTCAACTTAGAAAGTAGCGGAGACGCACTGTCTTTTACATCGCCAAAACGGTCCACCACAGTATCCACTTTTTCTATGAGCTCTTTGGTTATTGGAATATGCGACGTGTATTTATGTAAATTCGGATAGTATTCTTCGAATTTTTTTAAAAATTTCAATATTTCATTAACCGTTAATGAAATGGAGACCAGTTTTTTAAGGCTAGGAGTTTCTAAATAGGTGTTTTCAATATTAAGTAACTGAAGTTCTTTTGTAATAGGGTCGAAGCCATGGTTTGGGATGCGGTTGTCATTATAAAAAGACGATACATATTCATGGGTTAAGTTTAGGCTCGCAAGTAAAGTTTCCTTCTTCTTATAAGGCGTAATTTCTTGAACCTTTGCCTTACCCAAATCTGTAATGCAATACTCACTAACTTGTTGCAAAACGGTTGAAAACTCTAAATCCTGAAGTGTTTTTTTATGAATGTTAATCATAATATTTCCTGCTGCATTTCGACTGTGCTCAATGTGACACAGGGAATCTCATTAATAGTTTACTTAATTTTATTTTTAAAGAGGAAGCAAAGTTACGTATTACAATTGAGATGTGGAATTTTTGGAGTTTCGCTTTCAGCTTAGGCTAGGAAAAGTTGCGATTTAGAAATCGTACTTTTCCGCTGTCTGTTATTAAGTTTTAAAGTTAGTTTAAATTTTCTATTCGGTATATTGAAGCAATTTTTTTTAACCACTGTTGTGTGTAGTTATTTTTTAATTTCATTTTCTATATCCACCAATTTCAATTCTTTATGATAGGCTTCAATTCTCGAGTGTGCAGTTCCGTCAATTAATAAGATAACTATCAGCATAGCAATAGTTGTAATGCCAATTGCTCTCCAAGTAGGTGTATTAATAAATAGGATTAATAATGCTGCTACAATAATTAAAATAGGAATTACCTTAAATACAACGTTGTATTCCTTTAAAGTGCTTTCGGAACGTTCAATTTCGGACTGATAAAAGGCAGATGCATCAGTCTTAAAATCCTTTTCAAATTGTTTTACTCTTTGAATATTTGTGTAGTTTAGACCGCTACCAATTATTAAAAGCAATAAACCTGCTACCAAGGTTGGAATAATGTAAGCCTTTGCCAAATCCGTTTTTCCCAACTGCCAAAACCCTATACTTGCAATTAAAAATAATATCGCAAAAAGGATAAAAAATCGTGTCGAGAAGACTTCGGCTTTCGCCCATTCTGTGGCTAATTTTAATAGTTCCATAGTTTAATTTAGTTTATATTTTTCTCTGTACTTGGTTGGACTTATACCTTCTTTCTTTTTGAATAATCTCGAAAAATAGGGAGGATATTCAAACCCTAATTCATAAGCCACTTCCGAAATACTCTTATTTGGTTGTAATAATATATTTTTTGCTTCATCGATTAAATGCAAGTGTAAATGTTCGGTTGTAGTTTTTCCTGTTTCTTTTTTCAAAGTATCGCTTAAGTAACGTTGCGAAACCGACATTTTATCTGCGATTTGCTCTATACTTGGAATGCCTTTTTCTTGCAATTGTCCTGACTCAAAATATTCAGTTAAATGCTGATTAAATTGATCTAACAGATTGTTCGATATTTCTTTCCTGTTCAAAAACTGCCTTTCATAAAAACGATTGGCATATTTTAACAAGGTGTTTAATTGAGAAATAATGATGTCTTTACTAAAGACATCTTGATTATTTTGATATTCAATCTCGATATTTTCTACTATAGATTCTATTTGCTTTTCTTCTTTTGGCGAAAGGTGTAAAGCTTCATTCACTGAATAGGAAAAGAATCCATATTTCTTTATTTGCTTTGCTAATTCAGTTCCTTTCAGAAAATCTTCGTGAACGTTTATTGAAAATCCTTTTTGCTCAAAAACCACACTATTATCCCATTGCAACACTTGTCTTGGTTCAATGAAAATCAAAGCTCCATTGGTAAAATCATATGTTGTTCTTCCGTAGTTTAAATCGCCCTCTACGTACTTTTTAAAACTAATGGAATAGCAATCATTGGTAATTGATGGCGAACTTTCTCGTGGACAAGGTAAATAACCTTCACCTTTAGAGTTAAAAATACTCAACATAGGATGCTCTGGTCGAGGAAGCCCTAAATAATCTAAATACGATGATAGTGTTTTAAAATGTTGCATACTACAAATTTATATATTCCATTTTACACCTGTTTCTTTTTCTGAGATTTCCCATAGTTTTTTAGAAACTACTTTATCTTTAGCGTGTGGCTCTAATTTATGTGCTCCAACTGGTCCTGTCCAATTGTTTCTTCCTGTAGGACCGTAAAAACCACTCTGGTCTAAATTTGATTCTGTAGCACACATCAATTGTGGATAAGCACCTTTTTCAGCCGATTGTGTTAATGGTGATAATTTCATTAGATTAAAGATGAATTTCATCATAAAACTACCACTTGTATTTATTAAGTTGGTTCTTGAAGAACCAGGATGACAAGCATATGCTTTAACCTCTGTTTTACCTGCTTCTTTCAATCTATCTTGTAGTTCATAGATGGCCATAATTTGTGCCAATTTACTTTGACTATACGCATTATTAGGCGTGTAATCCTTATCCCAATTCAAATCATCAAATTTGATGGTTTTAATTCCCATATCATATCCCAGACTTCCTACCGTTACAATTCGTCCTTTTGATTTTTCAATGAGCGGGAACAGTAAAGCTTGAAGTGTGAAATTTCCATAATAATTCGTTCCCATTTGACTTTCCCAACCGTCTACTGTTAGCGTTTTTTTAGGAACTTGGGCAATTGCTGCATTGCAGATTAGTGCATCGATTTGAGGAATTGTATTAAGAACCTGTTCAGCGGCTTTTTTTACAGAAGCTTGTTCTGCTAAATCCATTTTTATAGCTAAAACGTTTATTTGGTTTCCAAGTTCTTGTTTTAGAGTTTTAATAGTGTCTTCTGCTTTCTTTGGGTTTCTATTAAGCATTACAACTTTTGCTCCTTTTGAAAGCAATATTTTCGCTGCTTCAAATCCTGTACCGCTTGTAGTACCTGTAATGACGTATGTTTTACCATTCAAGTCTCCAATTTTGTCTGGTGTCCACCCTTTTTTACCAAATTGATTTGTTTTCATTTTTGCCTATTTTTTAATGATTAAAAGAATAAGACAAAGGTCGGTTGAAAGTAGCCTAAACTCCTTATACAGATTTTCGAATGTTGTATACTTTTTGGTTGGTTTTAATTAAACAACTAATTTATTACAACGAAATCTCTATGCTGTTTTAGTTGAATATTCATCCACTACAAAAACGCCCCAATCTGCAATAGACTTGATTAACGGAATTAAAGTTTTACCAAAATCAGTCAACGAATACTCCACTTTTAAAGGAGGTTTAGACGTGTAAACCTTTCTTCTAATTATTCCATCTGCTTCCAACGTCTTAAGCTGTAAACTTAAAGTACGTTCGGTAACTGTTGGCATTTCCTTTCTCAACTCATTATAACGTAGCGTACCATCAATTAAATGAAATAAAATGACCGTTTTCCATTTTCCTCCAATAACTCCCATAGTTAAACTGGCACAACATGGATATTCTTTTCCTTTAAATTTATACATATCTCATTTTATTAAGTAGAGCAAAAATACAATACTATACTTAATTACACAACTATACTTTTTATAGCAAATATTATGTTCTTTAATCAATTGATAATAAATAAATTACAAATTATATTTATACTATCATTTTTGACCGTTATTGTGAGATTTAAATACTATACATACTTTTGTCACTATAAAAAATATAGTATAATAAAACCTTAAAGAATTATGAATACACCAAACATTGCAAAAGAAGATATTTTAAATGCATTTCAATACAGACATGCTACAAAAGAATTTGATGGCACTAAAAAAGTGTAGAAGAGAATATAAATTATATTCTTAAAACAGCAAACTTATCTCCAAGTTCCTTTGGGTTCGAACCTTGGCATTTTGTAGTCGTACAAGACAAAGCGTTAAGAGAATTATTAAAACCTGTAGCTTGGGGAGCTCCTTTAAAATTAGATACTGCCAGTCATTTTGTTTTAGGTTTAAGTATGAAAGCACCTATGGTAAAACATGATGCAGATTACATCAAGCACATGATGAAAGAGGTAAAACAAATGCCAGAAGATGTGATTGACATGTATTCAAAATTTTATAGAGAGTTTCAAGAGCGTGATTTTGATTTAGATACTGACAAAAAGTTATTCGATTGGTCTTCTAAACAAACCTATATTGCTTTAGGTAATATGATGACATCTGCAGCTTTAATAGGCATTGACTCTTGTCCTATTGAAGGATTTCATCAAGAAAAAGCTGAAACTTTGTTAAGAGAAAAATTTGGAATTGATACAGACAAATACGGCTTATCTTTTATGGTGGCTTTCGGTTATCGAAAGGCTGATCCAGAATTTGCGAAAACTAGAAGATATTTTGAAGATATTGTAACTTGGAAGTAAATATAAAATGAAAAAACACATCGTCACAATTCTATTTTTAGCTTTGGTTGTTAGCTGTAAAAACAATGTTGAAAAGAATACAGATAAAAACAATGCATTAACAATTAACAAAGTTACAAATGAAGTAAAATTAGCTTCAGAAATTGAATGGGAACAATTAAATCCTGCTAGAGGAGAAAACAGTCCCAAAGCAGGAACTATTTGGGGAGACCGAAAAGCAAATGTAGCAACCGGATTTTTAGCCAAATTCACAAAAGGGTTTTCGTCACCACCACATATTCATAATGTGTCTTATCGTGGTATTGTTATTAGTGGTTCTATTCATAACGACGACCCAAATGCAGAAAAAATGTGGATGCCAGCAGGATCATATTGGACGCAACCAGAAGGTGAAGCACATATTACAGCAGCAGATGCTTCAGATAATATAGCATATATAGAAATTGAAAAAGGCCCTTATTTGGTACATCCAACTGAAGACGCTTTTGATAATGGAGAACGACCAATTAATGTGGATAAATCAAATATAGTTTGGTTAGATGCTTCAGATATTTCATGGATTGAAAATTCGGAAAACAATAGTGTTAAAGCTGCATTTCTTTGGGGAAACAAACACAACATCCAATTGTATGGTACACTAATAAAAATTCCATCTGGTTTTAAAGGTGAAATTTTAAGTGAAGGGAAAAGCTTTAGAGGAATTGTAATTCAAGGTCGTATTAACTATCAAATGCCAAATAATCCTAAAAATTATGTGTTAGATTCTGGCAGTACATTTAGTTCTACTGAAAATTCCAAACATATAATAAATACTAATGAAGAAGCAATTATTTATGTTCGTACGAATGGTGATTTTGACGTGTCTTCAAAATAATGTATTGTTTTAATTAATAGCACTAAAGTTTGATTAATAGCAGGAAGAGGCTACAATAATTTATGGCTTCTTTTATTAAAAACAGTAAAATCATTTCAAAAAATTAAATACCATGATTAAAACAATAATCATCACAGGAAGCACAGATGGCATAGGGAAATTAACAGCATTAAAATTAGCTAAAGAAGGTCATACAATTTACGTTCATGGAAGGAGTGAAGCCAAAGTAAACGCCGTTGTTTCCGAAATAAAAGAAGCTTCAAAAAACCAAAATATAAAAGGTTTGGAAGCCGATTTTTCAGATTTGGAAGCCGTTTCAAAGTTAGCAGAACAGATAAAAAATGAAATTCCTAAAATTGATATTCTAATTAACAACGCAGGAATATTCAAAACTAAAGACACCTTCACCGGAAAGGGATTGGATTACAGAATGGTTGTAAATTATTTAGCGCCTTATGTGTTGACTAATGCTATCCTTCAAAATATCAAAAATGCAGATTCTCCAAGAATTATCAATTTAAGTTCTGCAGCACAATCACCAGTATCTGAAGCTGTTTTAAAAGGAAAAGAACAAGTTTCAGAGAATAATAGTTACGCGCAAAGCAAGTTAGCATTGACGATGTGGAGTTTCCATTTAGCCAAGAAAGAACCTAATATTACTGTAATCGCTGTGAATCCAGGTTCGTTATTAAACACTAAAATGGTACAAGAAGCTTTTGGTAAACATTGGTCTTCAGCTGAGAAAGGAGTCGCTATTTTACACGATTTGGCGATATCGGAAGCTTATAAAAACGATTCAGGTAAGTATTTTGATAACGATAAAGGCAATCCAAAAGGTAATTTTGCTAAAGCGCATCCAGATGCTTATGATGAAGAATTAATTTCTAAATTAACTATTAAAACAGAAGAAATAATTAGTTAGAAATAATGCCAAGAACAATATTTGAAAATATCGTAATTCAAAAGTTTGAAGAGGCCACATTGTTAGCTTTTTGACAATACACTCTTATACGTTTTTTTGAAATTTTGCATATTGAAATGGTTCAGGAACAATTATTATCAATAATCCCAAAGTAAAATATAGTGATAACCAACAGTTTATTTTAATTCTAGTTACCAGTATAATTTAGAAATTGAAACACCAATTACAATTGAGATGTGGAATTTTTGGAGTTTTGCTTTT
>Ga0316209_1000791_pt1 | contig 44388 bp, 34 predicted proteins | sample 6monopyrite_MG_FD_204945 | JGI IMG/M metagenome (GOLD analysis project Ga0316209, IMG submission 204945) | Microbial mat bacterial communities from mineral coupon in-situ incubated in ocean water Damariscotta River, Maine, United States -... | ecosystem: Environmental > Aquatic > Marine >...
TAATAATATTTGTCGTTTATAAAATTTATTCACCCCCCGGAGAAACAGAAACGCCTGGATATGAAGGAAGTAATAACGACCCTAGTAACACATCTCCTGTAGCTCCCGCAACTACTCCTTACGGGACAAAAGTATTGAAACGAGGATCTAGGGGACCAGAAGTTACAAATTTGCAAAAACTTTGGAATGATAATGTGTGGAAAATTCCACAATTCAGACTTTCCGAAGATGGAATTTTTGGACCAAAAACAGAGCAAGCTCTCTTTGAAGCAACGGGCAGAAAATCAATCACTCTAAATGAATTTAAAAGCACGCTTAACCTTCAAGGTTCACCCTCTGTTTATGACTTGTTAGGATTGCCAAATCCCTAAATTATGGATGTAGAAAAAAAAATACAAAGCTTAACTGTTCGCCAGCTTCTAATATTCTCAGTTATACTTGCAGTCTTGATTGTTCTTGCAAGGAACTGGAATGTTGTTGAATCAAAACTCAAAGAGCTGGGCAGTTAATTCCCCTATGAAGCATAGTAAAAACCACTTGGATTTTCTCTAGGTGGTTTTTATATTTCCTTTACACCCAGTCGATAATTGTCATTATCAACAAACCCAAGGGATTTTAGATATGTGTCTGTTTGTGATATAGAATGATGTCTACATTGCATCTGTATCGCTTTTATATCGACACCGTTCTTATAAGCCTCTACTACGCCTGTGTGTTTCCATGAGTAGAGTGTTTTTCCCTTTTCTACCAACTTTATTTTCTTTAAAATTTCCGAGTGCATCCTCCCCATCCAGTTCTTACCGAGTTGAATATCGCTTGGTTCTGCGTTTTTTCCAAACACATAATAATTTTTTGGGTGTTTATTTAAATTTTCGAATACTGATAATAATGGTCGGGGTATTTCAATATATGCGTCTTTTTTGTTTTTTGAAATAGTTGCAGGAACGTATATTTTTGCCTGGTCGAGTAAAATGTTTTCTATTTTTAATCTGCCTATTTCCGCAGGGCGGAGATAGGTATAATAAATGACTTGTAATAATTTCCAGAGTGGAGGGTTTTCTTTTAGAACGCACTCTTTTATTTTTTTTACCTCCCCTGGAGTAAAGGCAATATTTTGCCGTGACTCTATTTTTTTTGGTTTATCTACATTATTAAATGGATTAGAATCAACAATATCTCTTCTTAGCATATTGTTAAATAATAATGATAGTGTAGATATATGGTTTAATGTGGTTGTTGGATTGTATTGTCTTGTAGATGTCATGTAATCAACATAACTTTGTGCTATCAGTGGAGTTATCTTCTTTACTGTGTGTGTTGGTATATTGTTTTTGGCGCAATAATTTTCAAATTTGGCGCAAACAGAAGTGAATGAAAGGTTGGTTGATCTATTCTTGCTTATAGGGTATTTCAATTCGATAATATGTTTAAAAGCTTGTTTAATACTGTATAGTTCAATAGGAACTCTGTTTTCTATCTCGGGAGTATTTTTTAATGTCAAAGCGAAAAATGGAATATTTTGATTGTACTTGCGTACTAACCATTTGCCGTATTGGGTGCGCTGTTTAATATTGTTAAAGTCTTCAAAACCCTTATATATTCGTCGTCTTACCAGCTTCTTCTTGTCTTCGTGCCATTGGTAATATTCAATATGCCAACGCTTTGATAGGTTATTACCTTGTGTTTTTAGAATGGCTTTTTTATGCGGATAAATCTTCACGGCTTCTACAATTTTTGGCGCAATCACCCCTAATTCTTGGCGCAAATTATCCTTAATAAACCCCAACACACTAGTAGTCAGTATGTTGGGGTTTTCTTGGGTAGAAGATGGGGCTCGAACCCACGACCCTCGGTACCACAAACCGATGCTCTAACCAGCTGAGCTACAACTACCATTTATTTTTCGCGACAATTGTTCATGTTGCGAGGGCAAAGATAGAGTTTTCTTTAAATAATCGAATATTCCAGCTAATAAATTTTAACTTTAGTTGAAATTTTATTGTTCAAGACAATTATGATTGATAAAAATAACCTTGTGGATGAATTTCGTCAGCGAGTTTTTGATGAATCGTACACTAGAATATACAAATGCCTATCGTTAATCGATGAAAAACAACTTTGGGATTCCCCCAATTCTAACATTCCTTCGATAGGAAATTTGATTTTGCATATTTGTGGAAACACTCGTCAATGGATATTGTCTGGAATGTTAGCGTTGCCGGATAGCAGAAATAGAGAGGATGAATTCAAAACCCATGATTCAACAAGTAAAATAGATTTAATAGGGTTTATGGAGAATTTGAGAATTGAGTTGGACATCGAGTTCCCAAATCTCAGAAATGAAATTCTTTCTAAAAAAGTCGTTATTCAAGGTTTTAAAGTGTCAGGATATTCTGCAATAATTCATGTTATTGAGCACTTTTCTTATCACACAGGGCAAATAACGCTATTGACTAAATTACATTCGAATCAAGAAACGAATTATTATTCAGATTCTAATTTGAATGAGAATAATCAACAGAATTAGGCATTCTCATTCAATTATGTTAATAAACTATTACCATTGATACCAATGTTTACCTAATTCTATCGTATTTTTGTCTAAAACTTTTTAGAATGTTAAAAATAGGAGTATTGGGGGCTGGACATTTAGGTAAAATCCACATTCGTTTGTTGCTGGAGCTGAATGATAAATTTCAATTTATTGGTTTCTATGATCCAAGTGATGAAAATGCCAAAGTTGCGATCGAGTCTTTTAATATTAAAAGGTTTGATTCTATTGATGAATTGCTCGATGAAGTAGATTGTGTGGATATTGTCACTCCAACACTTTCGCATTTTGATTGTGCATCAAAAGCATTAAGAAAAAGTAAGCATGTTTTTATAGAAAAACCCGTTACAGAAACGGTTAATGAAGCCAAAATTTTAATTAATCTTTCTCACGAAGCTGGTGTGAAAGTTCAAGTTGGACATGTAGAAAGATTCAATCCTGCATTTCAGGCTGCAGTTCCTTATATTAAGAGTCCAATGTTTATTGAAACACATCGTTTGGCTCAATTCAATCCAAGAGGCACAGATGTTCCAGTTGTTTTGGATTTAATGATACATGATTTGGATGCTATTCTTAGTGTTGTTCCATCTGGTGTAAAAAAGATAAGTGCTTCTGGAGTTGCAGTTGTTAGTGATACGCCGGACATTGCGAATGCTAGAATTGAATTTGATAATGGTTGCGTGGCTAACTTGACAGCTTCTCGAATTTCTATGAAAAATATGCGGAAGTCTAGATTTTTTCAGAAAGATGCCTACATCAGTGTAGATTTTTTAACCAAGGAACTAGAAGTGGTGAGAATGGAAGATATCGAAGGAGAACCGAATCCTTTTGATGTTGTTTTTGACATGGGGAAAGGAAAACCTGTGAAGAAAGTATTATTTGACAAACCAGACATAGAAGACTTGAATGCTATAAAAGAAGAATTATCAACTTTTGGAGACGCAGTTATCAAAGATACAGCGCCAATTGTCTCAATAGAAGATGGTTACAATGCACTTGATATTGCTCAACGCATTGTTGATCAATTAAAATCAACTTCGTCTCCTGTTTTTAATAATAAATAAGGACTTTCTTCGTTTAACATAGTAACTACACGAAATTATGAAAAATAGTTTTTTACTTATTGGTATTTTATTCCTTTTAAGCTCTTGTATTAAGAATAATCCTGACCCTTCTTGGATTTCTATTGAAGAATGGTCATTAGTTGCGAACCCTGCTTTATCAAGTGAGGAAAAAGTGCTTACTCATAATATCACAGATGCATGGGTGTTTGTTAATGGAGAAACTATTGGTGTTTTTGAACTGCCAATAAATATCCCAGTACTTGTCAGCGGGAATGCGAATATACAGGTGTTTCCGGCTGTATTGAACAATGGGATTTCAGCAACAAAAAAAATCTATCCTTTTTTAGAACCCCATGTCGTGCAAGCTGACCTAGTTCAAAATGAGACTTTGAATATTTTTCCAGTTACGATGTATTCTTCAAGTACAAAGTTTAATATAGAAGATTTTGAAGGAGCCTCTAATGTAGTTACAGAAGGACCGTCATCAAATGTTATTGCAAATACTTCTACAGATCCATTGATACTTGATCCAGCAATTAATGAAACGAAGTTTTTGAAAGTTGATATTAACTCATCAAACGATAGATGGATTGCCTCAACAAAGTTTAATTTAAGTAGTATTAATATGCCTTTACCCAAAGGACAAGAAGTTTATCTAGAGATAGATTATTATAACACCAATCAAGTGACAAGTGGTTTGATTGGCATTAGTGCAACGAATCAGGTCAACAACCCAAACGTACGTTTGAATCCGCAAGATCTTTCAGAGATTAAATGGAAGAAAATCTACATTGACCTGCGGGAAGTGGTTTCAGGTTTGGTAAGTGCTGACTATTTTGAATTTTCATTTGATGCACTTCTTGATGATGGACAAAGTTCAGGTATTGTTTGTTTGGATAATATGAAAGCAGTCTATTTTTAATGAGATCAAGAATCCTCACATTTATACTGGTCCTTATTGACTGGCTCTTTGCTAGTATTGCGTGGGCAAGCTTTTATTATTTTAGAAAAACAAAAATAGAAGAAGTTGAATTTGACACCAATGATACATTTTATTTAGGAATTCTTGTTATACCGGTTTTATGGCTGTTTATTTATCTGCTTCAAGGGACGTATCAAGATGTTAGACGATTACATCGGTCTAAGATAGTTGGACTCAGCTTTGTTGGGACAGTAATTGGAACATTCTGTATATTTTTTATCTTTTTATTGGACGATGAAATCTCAGGCTACAAACAATACTATTCTGTTCTTTTACTTTTACTAGGGATTCATTTTATAGCGACCATTGTTCCGCGATTTATTTTTGTTTCTATAATTGTAAGAGGCATTCACAAGAGAAAATCTGGGTTTAAAACACTTATTATTGGTGGCAGTCAAAAAGCAATAGACATTTTCAATGAAATAAGTGAATTGCCAAAGGGAACAGGTAATCTTTTTGTAGGTTTTATTAATATTAATGGTGTCGATAAGCAACTCGAATCTAAGCTTCCCTATTTAGGACACATAGATGATGTCGAAAATATACTAAGAAACAATGATATTGAAGAAGTTATAATAGCCTTGGAGAGCGTTGAACATGACAGAATAAAGACAATTATTTCTAGGCTTGAGGGTGGGGAGGTGAGAATTCAAATTTTGCCGGACATGTATGATATACTCTCAGGTTCTGTTGAAATGACAAATATTTTTGGAGCCTTATTAATCAGTGTAAACACGCAAGTAATGTCAGTATGGCAACGCACTTTGAAAAGAGTGATAGATGTCGTTGTTTCATTGATTTCGTTGATTGTTTTAACACCAGTTTTTATTTCCCTTGCCATTTTAGTTAAAAGTTCATCTCCAGGCCCCATATTTTATCTACAAGAAAGAATTGGTAAAAATGGGCGTATTTTTAAAATTATCAAGTTTAGAACGATGTACATTAATTCTGAAAAAAACGGTCCTCAATTGTCCTCATCGAACGATCCTAGGATAACAAAGATAGGTCGTCTAATGAGAAAGACACGATTGGATGAATTCCCGCAATTTATCAATGTATTAATCGGTGATATGTCCTTAGTAGGTCCAAGGCCAGAAAGACAATACTACATTGATAAAATTGCGGCTATCGAACCTCAATTTTTGGAACTAACGAAAGTTCGACCAGGAATTACATCGTGGGGACAAGTAAAGTATGGTTACGCCGAGAATGTGGAACAGATGCTTGATAGAATGAAATTTGATCTTATCTATTTAAAGAATAGAACCTTGTCTTTGGATTTCAAAATAATGTTATTTACGATTACGATTATTTTTAAAGGAACTGGTAAATAATCTATTTAATTTTTACTAAAAACATTTCCTGTTCACCGATAAACCCCTTTAATTCATCTCCTATTTTCACTGAACCAACGCCGGATGGAGTTCCTGTGTAGATTAAATCTCCTTTCTTTAAAGTCATAAATCGAGAAACATAAGAAATCAGTTGATCGGTGTTGAAAATCATATTACTCGTATTTCCTTTTTGAACAGTTTCGCCATTCTTTTTGAGTGAAAAATTGATGTTTGCCAATTCTAATTCACTCTTTGAAATAAATTCCTTTGAAATCGGTGAACTTCCTTCAAATGATTTAGCAATTTCCCAAGGGTGACCCTTTTCTTTACATTTTTGTTGAAGGTCTCTAGCTGTAAAATCAATCCCAAGACCAATCTCATCGTAATACTTGTGTGCAAATTTTTCCGCAATATTTTTTCCAACTCTGTTGATTTTGACAACCAACTCACATTCATAATGAACATCTTTAGAAAAGTTTGGATAGAAAAAGGGTGCACCGGGGCGAAGAATAGAAACATCCGCTTTCATAAAAAACATTGGAACAGATGGCAGTTCAGCATTCATTTCTTTTGCGTGTTCGGCATAATTTCTACCTATACAGATAATCTTCATGACTTGAATTTATTTTTAAGGGCATCCAATTTTGAATCAAAATTCTCCGGCACATTCTTCTGTTTTTTTTCTTCCTTAATTCTGTCGATTTCCTTTTTTAGACATTGTTTCGTGTATAGAGGAAAATCGGCGTTTAACAGCCATCCATGATAACCAGGTTCCGTTTTCATAACTTCCTCGACGGTCTTTCCTTTTTGTTTTCCGAAGTTATAAATTGCTTTTCCCTCTTCATTAATGGCAAGTCTCCCTGCAAAATCTAGGCGATCGACATTTCCATATTGAGAGAAGTCTGCCAGAAAGTCAACACTGCTTTCTAATTCTTCGTACTTTTCTATTTGAGCATCTAATACTTCCCAAGTTGCCTCGGCATCTGCTAAGGCTGTGTGAGCATTTTCTAAATTTTTCTGGCAATAGAACTTATACGCGGCGATCAGTGTTCTTTGCTCCATTTTGTGAAAAATATTTTGAACGTCAATGTGTTTTTTTTGAGAAAGATCTAACTTACTATCAGCGCGGAGCAATTCTTCTGCTAGCATCGGCAAATCAAATTTGTTAGAATTATAGCCCGCAAAATCTGAACCTTCAAGAAAGGCTTCTAATTCAGGTAAAATTTCTTTTAGCGTAGGTTCATTTTTAATGTCTTCATCATATATTCCATGAATTTCACTTACTTCTTTTGGAATTGGAATTCCAGGATTCACGCGTTTTAAGAAGTTTGTTCTCGAACCGTCTGTTGCAATTTTTATAATAGCAATTTCAACTATTCTATCGGAAGTCACGCTTAGACCTGTTGCCTCGATATCAAAAATGGCTAATGATCTGTTCAGGGATATATTCATGGGTCAAATATAGTGATAGAGAAGTACGAAGCAAAAAAAAATCCGGATAAACCGGACTTTAATTTTTATTCAGTTTTTAAACCTACATATTGATAAGGGAAATACTTTTCTTTATTTCTAGAATCTTTTTCATATTCAGGTCCTTGAACAACTGTTGTAACAATAACAACATTGACCTTGCCTTTGTACGCTTCCGTTTTCTCAAAGTGCGCAATGAGATCATATTTCATATTCTCTGCTCTAATCTTAGTTAACTTCTCATTTGTTCCGTAAGTTTTAGTTGGAACGTAGGAAGCAGAAGAGTAGATGTTAATAGTAATATTTGACCTTCCTTCTTCCAATTGAGCTTCAACAGCTTGCACGAAGTTCTTCAATTCTCCTCGTTTCGTTGTTAACTTATTCTTATTGTATGCGAAATAGTGCATAAATTCAAGATTCGGGTAGTCCGTTACAATAACCGTGTCTAAATCCAATGTATCTTCTGGAATGATTACGATACGTTTATCAACATCCAGTAGGAGTTCCCTGTAGATTTCTTGATAGTTAGTGTCACAAAGTGTTGTAAATGCATCATCATGCATCACCACGTCATCAGAAACATTCATGTATTCTAATTTGTAAGTCTTACAAGGATCGAGTGCAGTCATAAATACACCATCTCTTAATCGAGGATAGACTAATTTTTTTCTACTTCCTTCAGCGCAATCAACACAAACCAATCTTACGTTAATAGCAAAATCTTCAGGAATCGGTTTATCGTCAACTGTTTTAATGAGTCCTCTTAATACGGCAACATCTCTTACTCCTAGATAGTCATTATAGATTTCATATATGTCCTTTTCTCCATACCCATCTTTTCTAAAAGAAGTTAAATAACCTTTACGACCATCAAGAGTAGTTGTGTAGAAGATATCATCGTTAGTTGAATTGAAAGGATATCCCAGATTAGTTCCTTCTGTGTAAGCACTGTCATTTTCAAAATATGCTGTCATGATATCGAAACCACCAATACTTTTCTCTCCGTTCGTAGAGTAGTATAATGTTTTGTTGTCTATCGAGATAAACGGAGAATCTTCGTCGTTTGGACCATTGATTTGAGGACCTAAATTTATCGGTTTAGACCACTCTTCTGTCCCTTTTTCCCTGCGAAGCATGTAGATATCTCTACCTCCAAAACCACCTTTTCTGTCAGAAACAAAATAGAAAGTATTCTTATCATTAGACATCATACAATGTGTTTCCCAGTCTTCTGTGTTTACCCCTTCCAAATCTAGCATTGCTATATCTTGAAATTTTGCATGATAAAAATCGGTAAAGTAAATATCACCGTTACCTGTTGAATCTTCATACAAATAAATTTTTCTCTCATCGGAGCTAATTGCTATTGTTGCCTCATTCCTTCTAGGTTGGCAGAATTCAAGTCGAAGAGGAGTTGTCCAAGTGGAATCAAAATCTCTATAACTTACATAAACATCTTCAGGGTATTGATTAATTCGAGGGTCTTTAAACTCATCTGTTTCACCATTCGACCAGCTTCTTCTAGAAGTAAAGTAAAGAGCAGAACCGTCTAATGACACAACAGGACTGTATTCAGGCATGTCAGTATTAATTTCTGACCCAATATTTTTTAAATATACATTAACCGGGGCTGCCATTTTAGTTCTAGCTACTGCCAGTTGTTTTAGTCGTAGTTCCACTACAGGTAAAAGCTCTGATTTCTTTTTAGAAACAGCTTTAAATCCGAGGTAATATTCTTCAGCTTTATCAATGTTTTCATTGAGATGATAAGCAGTTGCCAAGTGAAAAAAAGCATCCGGTGGAGCACTTGTTTCTTTGGTCGAGAACATATCAAAATTGTGATCTGTATCTAAGATGGCTTTTTCAAAAAATGGAATTGACCCTGTATAATCCTTGCGAATTTCAAGCATTAAATAACCTTTACGATAATTGTAATTTGAACTCTCAGGTTTTAAAAGAACTAGCTTATCGATTAGAATTTCAGCATAATAAAGTAATCCCTCCGCAGTTAGTGTAGAAGATTCCATTAAAATTTCTTGCTCAGTTCCATTTTGAGCAAGTTCGCGAATATCGGCTTCTTTTATTTGAGAAAAAACCGATAAATTTAAAAGTAATCCAACTGTATATAACAGGCAGGATTTTAAATTGAATAGCATAGGATTTTTGTTAGTTAAATTCATTTTGTCATGTTCTCACATTACTTTACCGGATAAAGTTAAATAAATACCTCAAATGTGGAATGTTTAATAGTATAAGTTATTAATACTTAGTTCTTAATAATTCTAAATTCCGTTCTTCTGTTTGCCTGATGTTCTTCTTCTGAACAGTCGGCAACAACATCTCCCTCACAACCGCAATCGTTAACTAATTGTGATTCTCCATAACCCTTACCATAAATTCGTTTTGGATTAGTAATTCTTTCTCTAACATAAGATGCAGAGGATTTTGCTCTTCTATTTGATAAGGATTTATTGTAAGCTTTGGATGCACGACAATCTGTGTGTGAACCAAGTTCTATCTTAACCGAAGGATTGTCGTTCATTATTTTGACAATTTTATCTAATTCCTGTGCTGCATCAGGTCTAATAGTCGATTTATCTAAATCAAAATAAATTGGATTGATTTCAATTAACGTTCCGATATCTGACGGTGTGAGTAAATAGTCCAGTTCAAGTCCAGGGGTGTTCTCTAGTAGTTCATTAACAATAAAAGTCTCAGTTAAGTAGCCCTCTTTTGTTATTCGGATTTCAAATTGAGCACTATCTCCAAACTTTTTATTTTTCAAGAAATCAGAAGGAATTCGACCATTTCCATCTGTTGTAGCAGTTAAAAGAACAGAGCCATCTTTAGGGTCTAAAATTTCAACTTTTGAATTAGCCAGAAGTGCCATGGTGTTTTTGTCAGATGTTGTAATTGCTAACTGGTAATCTCCATAATAAAAAACCTTTTTAACCTCTTCATTCTCACTGTTACATTTCGTATTGAACGATTCCGTCCCAATAACTTCTTCACCTTCATAATAGGTAACTGTGTATTCTTTACATCTGTTAAGAACAGCAAAATACTTGCAGTTTTTGATTCTTGGGTACTGTACTTTTTCAGCTTCAAGTTTGCAGTCTAAGCATTCTACTTTCACTGAGAAGTTATTGGTACAATCACTTCCGTCTAGCTTAGTAAAGTTTCCTCTAAGCGTACTAATTGGTCTGTTACCTAAGTAGTCATTTCTGATTTCGTATATGTCTTTTTCACCGAATCCACCTTTACGGAATGAAGACAAGTAACCTTTAAGCCCATCAACTGTTGTAGTATAGTAAATGTCATCTCCTGCAGAATTAATGGGGTAGCCCATATTTAAAGGAGTAGACCAAACATTCATTTCATCTCTAAATGAAACGAAAACATCAAATCCCCCCATGCTTTTAGGGCCATTACTTGAGTAATACAATGTTTTATTATTGATAGCAATGAAGGGAGAATCTTCATCATAAGGCGTGTTAATTTCAGGACCTAAATTTTGAGGTTCACTCCATTCACCATTAGGCAGTTTTACTATTCTATAGATATCTCTACCGCCAAAACCACCATTTCTATCAGAAACAAAGTACATGTTTTGTCCATCAGGAGTCACAGTAATATGTGTTTCCCATGCTTCTGTATTTACTTTCTTTGCTCGAAGTTTCTCTAATTCCTCAAATTCGTTATTGCCAAAATTGGAAAAGAAAATATCTCCTCCGCCCGAAATATCTTGATAGACATATATTTTTCTTTCGTCAGAACTAACGGCAATTGTTGCTTCATTTAGCTCACTATCACAGAATGCCAATTTCATTGGTTCCGTCCACTCGCCTTCGAAATCTTGAAAACTGACAAAAATATCTTCAGGAAAATCATTCAACATAGGATCTCTAAATTGATCTGAACTTTTGTCTTCCCATTGCCTTCTAGATGTAAAATACAATGATGTTCCATCTAAAGAAATTACAGGAGAATATTCAGGTTTCCCTGTATTTACGACATTCCCGATATTTCTAACTTCTGCTGTTTTAGGATGAGCGATGTTGTATTTGGCAACTTCTAACTGCTTAAGACCTAATAAAGACATCTCAATCAAGCTAGATTTTTTTGCACTATTTTCAATAAATTGATTGTAGTATTCTTTGGCCTTATTGATGTTCTCGTCTAGGTGATAACATTTTGCCAGATAATAGAGAGCATCTTGAGGTGCGCTTTCTTCACGGGCAGAAAACATGTCATAATTTTTATCCATATTTAGAATAGCTTTTTCTAAATAAGGCATTGCATTTTGATAGTCACTTCTAGCGTCTAGAGTTAGATATCCTTTTCGATAATTGTAATTCGAACTTTCAGGCTTCATGATTAACAACTTATCAACCAATATTTCAGCGAAATAATAGAACCGTTCCTGAATTAATTGCGAACTTTCAAGAACGAGCTCTTGTTCACTTGAAGATTGGGCCATTTCTCGGACTTCTAATTCTGTTAACTGTCCAAAAGAAAAAATTGGAAATAGTAGAAATAGCAATAGTGATTTAAAGATAGTCATAGGTTATTTTTTATTTTAAATTTCTCTCGTTACATCAAATTCTTCTAAATAATCGGCGACTTTCCTAACAAACATACCGCCTAAAGCCCCATCTACAACGCGATGGTCATAGGAGTGAGACAAGAACATTTTGTATCGAATACCGATAAAATCTCCATCTGGCGTTTCAATTACGGCTGGAACTTTTCTGATAGCTCCAACTGCTAAAATCGCAACTTGAGGTTGATTTATAATTGGAGTACCCATTACATTTCCGAATGTACCTACATTGGTAACGGTATAAGTTCCATCTTGAATATCTTCGGGCTTTAATTTGTTATTTCTTGCTTTGCTAGCCAATTCATTAACAGACTTTGTCAAACCAGTTAGATTCATTCTGTCGGCATCTTTGATAACAGGAACGATTAAATTTCCTGAAGGTAATGCCGTTGCCATGCCGACATTAATGTGGGCTCTTTTGATAATTTTAGTTCCTGAAACAGATACGTTGACTCCCGGAAAATCTTTAATAGCTTTCACTATCGCCTCCATGAAGATAGGCGTAAACGTGATGTTTTCTCCTTCTCGTTCAGCAAAACCAGCTTTCACTTTCTTCCTCCAGTTCCAAATGTTTGTTACATCGGCTTCAACATAACTAGTTACATGAGGTGAAACATGCGTAGACATAATCATGTGATCCGCTATTAGCTTACGCATCCTATCCATTTCGATGATCTCATCATCAGGTCCGGCAACCACAATTGGTTCCTTAATGTTTGCTAAGAAACCGCCTCCGGTATTCGTGGCAACACTCTTAGACTTAGTGGGAACTTGTTGTGAAGAAGCTGCTGTGGCTTCTACTTTAGGAACGCCATTATTTATAAAAGCTAATATATCTTTCTTAGTAACCCGACCGTTTTGGCCTGTTCCCGTAATTGTTTCAAGGATCGTCATTGCAATGCCTTCTTTTTCTGCGATGCTTTTTACTAAAGGTGAAAAGAATTTACCTGAAGTTGATTTTTCCAAAGCAATGGGAGAACCATTCGATTTTGGAGCTTCAACATTAACCTCTGTTGTTTCGGTATTTTCTGCTGGTTTTTCTTCTCGTTTAGAAGTTTCAGTGGGAATGTCACTTCCATTAGTTGAAATAATTGCGATAACGTCTCCGACCTGCGCCACTTCATCAACGTCAAAAAACTTTTGGATCAATGTTCCTTCTGCCTCGGAAGGCAGTTCATTATCTACTTTGTCAGTAGCAACTTCTACTAATGGTTCATCCATTTCAATAACATCACCAACCTCTTTTAGCCAGTTAGTAATAGTAGCTTCGGTAACACTTTCTCCCATTTTAGGAAGTCTAATCTCAAATTGTGACATATATAATTTTCTCAATAACAGTTTCTAGTTACAAAAATAACTGAAATATTCTGTTTGTCAACACTATTGAAGAATGATTTACGAATCTAATTTTCTCCAAGCTGATATTAGAATAGAGAAATCTTTGCGCATAGAGTAATTTCTCGCATAAAGAAGGTTCAATTTTTCTTCAACTTCACTCGTTTTTATTTCCATTTCATCAATTGGAGAAAGAATACTTTTCTTAATCTTTGGAAGACGGACATCTTTCTTATAACTGTCTTCAGTGAATCCTACAAAAGATGTTTTTCCAATTAAGATCTGCCAGCAATTTTTTAAGAAAGATTGCTTTTTTTTTATGAAAAACAAAGCTATGGGAGAAATGATTATCAGAATTAGTGAGAAAATTACATCGAAAAGTCTTTTTTTACGCATGTTTTCATCGGTCACTAGATTATTTAGATTGAGAATGTACAAATCACCTGCAGTATCAATTGAATTGCTACCAATTAAATATTCTGCATTAGGAGGCGCGATTTTAAAGTCAATGTCGTCCTTCTTTAATCTTCCTATAGAATCTATAATGAACGAATAAGTTAAGTTCGTCGAAGAAAAAATAATTTCATCAACCCTGTTATTTACAGTTATTTCATAACCTTCTGAAATAGCAGAAATAGAACCAATATTGCTATCCGTTTGAAGTAAAAATGTTTTAATTCGTTCAAATTCTTTCTGATTACTCATGATTCCAAAATGTTTCTGATCTTCAAATTTCAGGCTGAATTTTTTACCCAAAGTGGCATGGAGAAATAGGCGCGAAATTAGATAATATAGAAGAACCCATCCTGCTCCAATAAAAATATATAGACGAGAAAATTGCCATGATTTTGGCAGAATAGCATAGGTGAGTAAAATGAAAACAGTACCCCAAAATATTCCTTTCAAAAACTTACTGAGCTTGTAAGGTCTGTCGTAACCACCATTGAAATAACTAGATACTAGCCAGACAAGGCCATAGATGGGGATAGAATAAATAATTAATTCTTCGGGAAAGTTGATACTTTGCATTCTCCAATAGTTTGTAAGGGCGTACAGGCCAACAATGATATAAGCACCATCAATAATAGGAAGAATCGAAAATTTTATAAATCGTACGCATATCGCTATAAATGCGCGAAGATATATGGCAGAATTGATTAAAAATGAGAATGATTTTGCGTTCTTTCCTGTGAAGTGTTTTTTTGCAAAAATGACCATTGCATTGTAGAAAACAATGACATAATTAACAGAGCTCTTTTTTGTACTTTCTCCCTTGTAATGAATGATTTTAGTATCTGCAAAATAATAATTTTTGTAGCCTGCCTGTTGAATTCGATAGGAAAGATCAATGTCTTCACCGTACATGAAAAAATCTTCATCCAACAATCCAACTTCGTCCAATGCTTTTTTTCGCATAAGCATGAATGCACCACTTAGAATGTCAACTTCGTTCGTCTCAAATTCTGACAAATGACCAAGATGGTATTGTCCCACTTTTTTTGACCTAGGAAATAGTTTTGATAATCCAAAAATTTTGTAAAAAGCGACTTTTGGTGTTGGTAATCCTCTTTTTGACTCGGGCAAGAATACACCGCTTCCGTCAATCATTCTGACTCCAAGTCCACCTGAATCTGGATGGTCTTCCATAAAAGCAATCGTCTTATCGAAGGTTGACTCTTCAATAACTGTATCAGGGTTCAATAGAAGTACATATTTTCCTTTTGCGATGGATATTCCTTGATTATTCGCTTTTGAAAAACCTACGTTCTCCTTGTTGATTATTAATTGGATTTCGGGATATTTTTTCTCCAACATAGTGAGTGAGCCATCAACAGAGTCATTGTCAATAACAATAACTTCGATAGATGAATTCTTTATTGCCTTTTTAACAGAATCAAGGCATTGATCTAAAAAAAATTCAACATTGTAATTGACAATGATTACGCTTAATTGATATGTATAATTTTCGTCCACTATTATTCTGCCATGGCTATACAAGAGATTTCCACAACTACATCCATTGGTAATCGAGATACTTCAACGGTTTCCCTTGCAGGCGGTGTTGAACGAAAATATTCTGAATATATTTGATTTACAGCACCAAAATTTGATAAGTCTTTGAGAAAAATACTGCACTTAACAACATTCTCAAAATCCATATTTGCCTCCTTTAAAAGAGAAGAAATGTTTTGTAAAACTTGATGGGTCGCTCTTTCAATGCTTTTACTCTCCAATTCTCCTGTTTGCGGATTCAATGGAATTTGCCCAGAAATATATAAGGTATCTTTGACTAAAACAGCTTGGCTATATGGTCCAATTGGTGCAGGTGCTCCTGGAATTTGCAAAGCTCTTTTCATTTTCTTGAATTTTGCTAAGTTTACACAAAAATAATAGACTTTTTGAAGCAAGTACTCCTAATAGACAATTACGATTCATTTACGCACAACTTAATGCATTACCTCGAAACATTAAATGCGTATGTTGATGTGTACAGAAATGACGAATTTTCCGGGGATTATTCTTCCTATGATGCAATTATTCTCTCTCCAGGCCCTGGCTTGCCGAAGAATGCAGGCTCAATGATGCAATTGTTGAAGGATATTGAAGGTAAAATCCCAGTTCTTGGAATTTGCTTGGGTATGCAAGCGATCGCAGAGCATTTCGGTGGTGAATTGTATAATCAAGAAGTTGTCAAACATGGAATGCAAGAAAATATTATTTTGGGGCAGTCAAAATTATTTAACGGCCTGTCTGAAAAAATTAAGGTAGGACTTTATCACAGTTGGGCTGTGAAAGAAGGGAGAGGAGAGTTTATAATTACGGCACATTCTGAGAATCATACTGTGATGGCAATCGAGAATGAGGCAAAAAAAATGTATGGTGTTCAGTTTCATCCAGAATCGATATTAACTCCAATTGGTATGGAAGTTGTAAATAACTTTTTGGAGATCGTTTAATATACAAAAAATAAAACCGTATATTTGACAAACAAAAAAATAGATATTATGCGCACGTTGTTATCAGTATTCGTTGTTATGTTATCGTTAACCACTTTTGGACAGTCTTGTGTGGGTAAATGGGTAACCATTGATGATGAAACAAATAAGAAAAAATCCATCGTCGAGCTTTACAAAGAAGACGGTAAACTATATGGGAAAATCACTTATTTGTTTCCTCGTGAGGGTAGAGAACCCAATGCCAAATGTAAGGTATGTGAAGGCGACCGTAAAGATCAACCATTGCTTGGGTTGCAAATTGTTCGTGATTTGAAGTGGGATGGTGCTGCTTGGAAAAAAGGAACAATTGTTGATCCAGAGGATGGTAAAGTATACACATTGAAAATGTGGTTAGACCCAAATAACAAAAATTACTTAAACGTAAGAGGTTATATCGGACCTTTTTACAGGACTCAGAAGTGGGTGAGGGTGAAGTAAGAATATTGTAATTAAAAATGACTTCGAGAAATTGAGGTCGTTTTTTTGAATTGAAATAATTAAGATGTTTCAAATAAATCGAAAATCAACCCTTCTATTCCTCTGTTTCCCCTCTTTTGTATCGTTACTATCTAAAGGCATTTTTTCTCCTTTAAAGTCAAAAACCAAGCGGTCTGCTTTTAATCCATGCTCTACAAAGTAATCAATGATTGCTTGTGCACGTCTTTGAGAAAGTCCATCGTTGTAGTTGTCACTTCCATCAGCGTCTGTGTGTCCTGTTACTTTTACGCGCAAGTCAGAGTGCCCTTTCACGACTTTTATTAATCGATCTAGGAACTCTTTGTGATCGGTTCTGATAGCTGATTCGTCAAAATCAAAAAAAACAGGTTCAAACACAAAATTATCGCGTTCTATTTTTCGTATGGAAGGAGAATTTAAGCCTTCACGTTGGTCAATTATAAATTGTGAAAACCAGAGCTGACTGATTCCATTCTTTTTCTCTTTGGAAAATTCAAAATCTGACTTGAACAGAATAATTTTTCCAATAACTCTTTTACAGTCGGAACTCTTAAAATTTCCTTTCAGATAACCCGATATTGAATCATAAATTAAATCAGCTTCAAAGCGACACCATTTAGTCCTTCCGCTTTGTTTAGATTTAGTAACAACAATTTGCTTAAACGACAATTCATTTTCATGAATGCTACCGGTCATTTTTTTAACTGCAAAATTTTCAGAATCGTAAATTTCTTCACGAGAATATCCTTCGAAAGAGTTACCAGATTGGTTAAATTCTGCGTAAAATAACGTCCCATTTTCAGTTTGTAGTCCCGCACGTATAATGACTCCTTGCCAGGTTCCATTAAAGTTGGCTTGAGCAAATGCTTCCGAAAATCCGAAGAGCATTATGAACGAGAAAACAATTCTTATCATCATCATTGTATTCGTATAAAAGCAAATAATGTTCCATAAAACAACTTATATTTTTTTTTCAATGAAAGCTATTAACAATTAGACATTAAAAATGTTGATAAGTTACCCTTTCTTTTCCTGATTTATCGGATAAATAAAGTATTCAAATGTTATTTTTGTGTGTTATTGAATACAGGGGAATTTGCCCCTTATGAGTAAAAAAAATATGAGCGAAGAAAATAAAAATCAAGATTACGCTGCGGATAATATTCAAGTATTGGAAGGATTAGAAGCGGTTAGAAAAAGACCTGCGATGTATATCGGAGATGTTGGAGTGAAAGGGCTTCATCATTTGGTATATGAAGTGGTTGATAATTCAATTGACGAAGCGTTAGCAGGACATTGTGATGCAATCGATGTTTTTATCAATGAGAACAATTCAATTACGGTAAAAGATAATGGACGTGGTATCCCAACAGCGATGCACACCAAAGAAAAACGTTCTGCCCTTGAGGTTGTAATGACAGTTCTTCATGCTGGTGGTAAGTTCGATAAGGATACCTATAAAGTGTCTGGCGGGCTTCACGGTGTTGGTGTTTCTTGTGTAAACGCATTGTCAAAAGATCTTTCTGTAATTGTTGAGCGTGAAGGAAAAATGTTTCAGCAAGAATATAAAATTGGGAAGCCACAATATGATGTAAAAGAAATTGGATCGTCTAATAGAACAGGTACTCAAGTTACATTTTCACCAGACGATTCTATCTTTGAAGAGCTTGTCTATAACTATGACACTTTAGCTGCAAGAATGAGAGAGTTGGCGTTCCTTAATAAAGGAATCACTATTAATCTCACAGATTTACGTGAAACAGATGAAGAAGGCAAACATTTTTCAGAAAAATTCCATTCTGAAAGAGGATTGAAAGAATTTGCAGAATACTTAGACAGAAATAGAGAGTCACTTATTTCTGATGTAATCTATTTTGAAGGTGAGAAAGACGGGATTCCTGTCGAAGTTGCTTTAACTTACAACACTTCTTACACAGAGAATATTCAAGCGTATGTGAATAACATCAATACACATGAAGGAGGGACACATCTTTCTGGATTTAGAAGAGGTCTGACTAATACGCTTAAAAAATACGCGACCGATTCTGGAATGCTTACAAAAGAAAAAGTGGAGATTGAGGGTGATGATTTCCGTGAAGGATTGACAGCAGTTCTTTCGGTTAAAGTTCAAGAACCACAATTTGAAGGGCAGACAAAAACTAAATTGGGTAACAGAGAGGTTACTGCTCCCGTTTCTCAAGGAGTTTCTCAAATGCTTTCAAGTTATTTAGAGGAGCATCCAAATGAAGCAAAAACGATCGTTCAAAAAGTAATTCTCGCGGCAAAGGCACGTCAAGCAGCTCGAAAGGCAAGAGAGATGGTTCAGCGTAAAAATGTATTGTCTGGTTCAGGTCTTCCTGGAAAACTAGCTGATTGTTCTTCTAAAGATCCTGCTGAGAGTGAGGTTTACTTAGTCGAGGGAGATTCGGCAGGTGGAACAGCAAAACAAGGTAGAGATCGTTTCTTTCAAGCAATTATGCCTTTGAGAGGAAAGATATTGAACGTTGAAAAAGCAATGCAACATAAAATCTTCGAAAACGAAGAGATTAAGAACATATATACGGCTTTAGGCGTTAGGGTTGGTACGGAAGAAGACCCAAGAGCACTTAACTTGGAGAAACTGAGATATCATAAGGTAATCATCATGTGTGATGCCGATGTCGATGGTTCTCACATTGAGACGCTTATTTTGACTTTCTTTTTCCGTTATATGAAGGAATTGATAGAGAAAGGATACATTTACATTGCAACACCACCGTTATATCAAGTTAAGAAGGGTCAGAAGTCTGCTTATGCTTGGGACGATAACCAACGAGACATTTTAGTACAAGAAATGAAAGGAAGTGGAACAGAATCTTCTGTTGGTGTACAACGTTACAAAGGTCTTGGTGAGATGAATGCAGAACAATTGTGGGAGACTACAATGAATCCTGAGTACAGAACGTTGCGTCAAGTGACCATAGAAAATTCTGCTGAGTGCGACCAAGTGTTCTCTATGTTAATGGGAGATGAAGTCCCACCGCGTAGAGCATTTATTGAGCGTAATGCAAAATATGCAAACATTGATAGTTGATTAATAAGAATATAGATTGAAAGGATGTGATGGGAATTGCATCCTTTTTTTTAACAAAAAAAACGCAAAATTCTATTCTTGAGCGTTAAATCGCATCGTTGTTCTTTATTACCCAGAGAGCTAAAGTGCTGTCACCATTCGTCTTGATGAGATGATAATTTCTAGGAAGAATAAAATCCGATGAACAATAGGTTATTATTTTAATTCCAACTGACAAGGTTTTTAACTTTTCAAACATAAGCTCTTCATATTTTCTGTGGTTCTCCCTTGAAAATTCTATCGTGTTGTCAATTACTTCGTCAATGGCTATATGTTCACAAAAGGGATTATAGTAGAAAAAAGAATCATATTCTTGAAAATCGAAGTCTCTTACGTCTGAATGAATAAAAACGCAATTGTCTAACTCTAATTTATTCGCAAGTCGCTTAGCTTCTGCAACTAAATTTTTACGAATTTCTACCCCTGTAAATGAAGCGTCACTAATTTGTGACCCAAGAACACAAAACTTCCCTACTCCAGAACCGATGTCAAGAACTCTTGAAGTAGAATTTAATTCTAGCCAATCAATAGTCAAATCAATAATTTCGTTGGATGACCAAAAAGTTGTCGATAATTTTTGAAACTCAGAATGAAGGAGCTCATCAAAGTCAATGATTCTCATTATTTCATCCCTCATAAATTCTAAGTCTTTCTCTTCTTCTTCTTAGCAGCTGGAAAAAGAATGTTATTTAAAATCAATCGATAGCCAGGAGAATTAGGATGCAATTCCAAATCTGTGGGGGGATCACCGACTCTATGTTCATAATCTTCTGGGTCATGACCGCCGTAAAAGGTCCAAGTGCCCTGTCCCATTTCCCCATGTATGTATCTTGCGGTGTTAATGGATTTTGTTTCTCCCAGAATTAAAACGTTTGATTTGATCAAATCTCTTTTAAAATCAGTTGTTTGTCCCATGAATCCATTTACTACATCCGTATGATTTTGTGTTAACATAGTTGGAACAACGTCCCATTTTGCCGAAAATTCAAACAAGGCAAACTTATCTAGACGCTCATTTCTTTTGTGAAGAGACGTACCATCTATGTCAGAATATTCATATTTTAGAGGATCTCTAACTAACTCAAAATTTTCAAATGCAAAAGTATTGTTGAAATCTAACTTGTTTTGAGCATCTCTATCTGAAGGGTCACCATCAAACATTTGTTCACAAATATCTGTCTTGTGCGCCGCTAACGCAATATCAAAACTATCTGTTCCACTACACATCGTAAACAAAAAACCTCCACCAACGACAAAATTTTTAATATTACTTGCGACAGCTAATTTCATCTCAGACACTTTGTTGAACCCTAATTTCGCTGCAGATGCTTCCAAGTCAGCCACTTGTTTTTTGTACCAAGGGTATGAACGAAAAGCAGCATAAAATTTACCGTATTGTCCTGTGAAATCCTCATGATGCAAGTGTAACCAATCGTACTCAGGTAATCCTCCAGTAATAATTGTTGAGTCATAAATTTTTTCATAAGGAATGTCTGCGTATTCTAAAACCAGAGTCACGGCATCATCCCATGGTTGTTTACCTCCAGGTGTGTAAACGGCAATTTTGGGTGCTTTTTCCAATTGCACAACCTCCATATTTACTTCTGGAGAACCAATTTGCGACTTAATACTGTTCACTTGTCCATCAGCGAGAATGTCATAGCTTATTCCTCTCAGAACTAATTCTTCCTCTATTGAGACAAGATGAGGCGTCAAAAATGAACCTCCACGGTAGTTGAGTAACCATTCTATAACCACTCCATTCTCCAATAAATAAAAGGAGAGACCATAAGCTTTTAGGTGGTTTGTTTGTGACTCATCCATGGGAATGAGAATTTGTGAGGCATAGCTATTCATTGCCCCAAAAACTAATGTCAATATAATAAGAATTTTTCTCATACTTTATTCTAAGCAAAAATCAATCCTAAAATGGGTCTTCATTGTCTGATGAGTTAAAATCTAAATCTTCATCTTCTTCCAAGGAGTTCATTTTACTCTGTATTGTAATTGTTCCTTGATTCTCGAAACCACTATTTGCAGTCATTCCTGCTCCCAATTGCGGAGTCCCTTCCTCTTGAAAACCTTCGATATTATCAAAACGAGCATATTCTTTAATGAATCGTAATCGTACATTTTCCAAGGCGCCGTTTCTATGTTTGGCAATGATTATTTCTCCAACGCCAGCGTTAGAATTACCTTCCTCATCTTGCAAGAATCCGTAATATTCAGGACGATAAATAAAAGAAACGATATCAGCATCTTGCTCAATCGCACCTGATTCACGGAGGTCAGAAAGAATAGGTTTTCTATCACCACCACGTTGTTCAACAGAACGACTTAATTGCGAAAGAGCAATAATTGGGATGTTTAATTCTTTGGCAATTTCTTTAATTGAACGAGAAATACTTGAAATTTCTTGCTCACGATTACCGCCCCCACCTTTGGTGTTAGTTCCCGCTGTCATCAGTTGTAAATAATCAATGATGACCATTTGTATGTCGTATTGCATTTTCAATCTTCTGCATTTTGCACGTAAATCGAAAATGCTAATACCTGGAGTATCATCAATATAAATCGGAGCTGTAGCCAAATTTCTTATGCGAGAATGCAGTTGTTGAAATTCATCATCTCTAAGGTCACCTTTTCTCAATTTTTCTGCTGGAATTCTAGTTTCAGAAGAAATAAGTCGTTTTACTAGCTGAACAGACGACATTTCCAATGAAAATATAGCTACACCTTGGTTGTGATCGACAGCTGTATTTCTTGCCATGGATAAAACAAATGCCGTTTTCCCCATTGCCGGTCTAGCAGCAATAACAATCATATCCGATTTTTGCCAACCAGCTGTTATTTTATCAAGCGCATAAAACCCACTAGGCACTCCAGAAATACCATCAGAATTTTGGGCCGCTTTTTCAATTTCCTGAATCGCATCTTTGATGACATTTTGCATGACATCAACTGCTTTACCCATATTGTTTTCTGCAATCTTAAAAAGGTCACCTTCCGCCTTATTGAGAACATCAAAGACATCGTTAGTATCATCATAGGCATCTTTCATGACCTCGTTGCTCATTCTAATCAATTCACGTTTAATGTGTTTTTCAGAAATAATTCGAGCGTGATATTCTACATTGGCTGTAGATGCAACACGACTTGTCAACTGTGAAACATACGCCGCACCACCAGCAGCTGTTAACTCTCCGTTCTTCTTTAGAAGATTGGTAACTGTTAAAATATCTATGGGTTGTGTACTAGCAAATAAATCTTGAATAGTGGAAAATATGTATTGATGTTTTGGGTCGTAAAAACTTTCTTTTTTTAAAATATCGATGGTGTCAGTAACGGCATTTTTTTCTAACATCAATGCACCAAGTACAACCTTCTCCAGATCAACTGCTTGTGGAGGGATTCGTCCCAGTTCAGTCTCTAAATTTGGAGCTCTGTTTATTCTGGTACCTGTTTTGGTTATTTTGTTGGATTTATTTTCCATTCTTCAAAGATACAGAATCAATGCGAGGAATTTATTTTTTTGAATTTCTTTATTTAAAAAGATATGAATACAGGTTATGAACAATTGTTAGTTTCGAATTTTCAATGATTTGTAGGAGATGAGTAGGATGATTGTTTTATTCAGAATACCTGATGCATAGGAAATCGAATGGTCAAAATAGTTATCTTTCCGCTATGAAAAAACATCTTGTAAAAACGGCGGATGGTTCATCAAGTATTTATATACCTGAAATGGACGAGCATTACCATTCGTCTAATGGTGCCATTCAGGAAGCCTTACATGTATTTGTGGAGAACGGAATTAAGTTGTCAGATGAGAAACAGTTAAATATTTTCGAATTGGGCTTTGGAACAGGTTTAAATGCTTTGATTTCAATGATTTATTCTGAAGGAAATGAAAAAATAAAATATCATTCGATAGAAGCGTATCCTGTTGATAATGATCTAATCGAAGGGGTTAATTATTGTAGTTTATTGGGTTTAGAGTACCAAAAGACATTTGAATTAATGCACAGATGCAGTTGGGATATGGAGGTTGAGATTAGCGAATACTTTAGTCTGAAGAAGATTCATTCAAAAATTGAAAACTATGTGTTACAAGAAAATTATTACGACTTCATTTTTTATGACGCTTTCGGACCTCGTGCACAATCAGAAATGTGGGAGCTAGATGTTCTAGAGAAAATGTATTCTGGGTTAAAAATAGGAGGGAGCTTAGTCACCTATTGTGCTCAAGGCCAGTTTAAACGAAATTTAAAGACTTTAGGTTTCCAAGTCCAAGCAATGAAAGGTCCACCGGGAAAAAGAGAAATGACCATAGGAATTAAAAAGACTGAACTCGAACACAAAGCACTTGATTGAAGTTGTAACAACTAAGTGTTTTGTAGATATGACTAACCAACATTTATTTTTACCTTGCGTCGGTTAAAATGTAATGATGGAGGTTAATTTTAAATTTTCAAAAACATATAGATATCAGGTTCTCAATGAGGATAAAAATGCGAAAACTGTATTGTATGTTTTACATGGCTATGGTCAACTAGCAAAGTTTTTTATCCAGAAATTCAAAGAAGTGAACCCTACTATTTTGATTGTAGCTCCAGAAGGAATGCATCGGTTTTATCGAAAAGGTAATGCTGGAAGAGTAGGGGCGTCATGGATGACAAAAGAGGCCAGAGAAATCGACATAGAAGACAACGTCTTGTATCTTAATGAATTAGATAGATTAATTTCAAGTAGTTATCCTATAGAGAATAGAATCTTGCTTGGTTTTTCGCAAGGAGCATCCACAGCAATTCGCTGGAAACAAGATGCAAGAGTGACATTTAATTCCCTGATTGTTTGGGCGAGTGATTTCCCTCCGGACATTGAATGGAATAAGAGATTTAAAAATGAAATGTACAATTATTTTATGTTAGGCGATAACGACGAATTCTTTAATTCAAAAAAAGCATCAGAAGTTTGTGAGCAATTTCTATCTTTGGGGTTCAATATTGAAAAGTATGAAGGAGTCCATGACATTGACGTAAAGATGTTGAATGAAATACTTAAAAAGATTAATATTTAACTCCTTTTGGCACAGTTTCTGATTAACACTAGAAAAATATACACATGAAAATAATTATTACACTTTTAGCAATTCTTTCATTGGCCTCAGTTTCTTTCGGACAGAGTGGTTCTCAAGCTATATTGGATAGACTTTCTAGGAAAATGAAAACGCATAAGTCGTTTTATGTAGAATTTAGTGCTACAACTAAGAACGCCACGACTGGAGCAAATACTAGCGATACAGGAAAAGGATGGGTGAAGGGAGATAAATTCTACGCCTCATTTGGAGATAATACGATAATTTCGAATGGTTTGAAAACATGGATGATTGTTAAAGAAGAGAAATCGGTTTATGTTTCAGATGCTGATGATGACGAAGATTTAATCAATCCTAGGAAGTTGATGACGATTTGGGAAGATGGCTTTAAGAATAAATTGGGTAAAGAAACTACAATTAATGGGGAAAAGGTGCATGTCATCTATTTGTATCCGAAAAACCCTGCTGATGCAGAGTACCATACAGTTATTCTTTACATTTCTAAAACAACAGAAGATTTAAAGAAGGTTATTATAAAAACAAAGGACGCAACTGTTATGACTTACCGTTTGAAAGTTTATAAAGCAAATCCTGAAATTTCGGATTCTAAATTTGTTTATAATCCGAAAAAATACCCTGGTTATACATTGATAAAAGACTAGGCGAGTTCAACCAGAAAAAAGAAAGACGTTCATTTGATGAAGGTCTTTTTTTTTTAATATTTCATCAATTCATCGATAACCTCATCCAATCTACTTTTTGCTAAAAACTGATTTTCTAGTTGCCCTGCAAAAGGAATAGGAGTATCAAGAGATGCAACTCTTTTTACAGGTGCATCCAAATATTCAAAGCAATTTTCGGAAATTAGTGCTACAATCTCTCCACCGATACCTCCTGTCATGCAATCCTCGTGAAGAACAATTACTTTTCCGGTTTTCTTTGCTGCAGAATAAATAGCTTCTTTATCCAATGGCAATAACGTTCTTAAGTCTAGGATTTCTAGACTTAGCTCAGAATGTTTTTCTGCATAATCTCTTGCCCAGTGAACTCCTAATCCATAGGTGATAATGGTTAGATCTTCTCCTTGATAAATAGTGTTTGCTTTACCGATTTCTAGAGTATAATAATCATCTGGAATATCCTCTCTAATGCTTCTGTACAAGAATTTATGCTCAAACACCAGCACTGGATTGGGGTCTTCAATTGCTGCAGTCAATAATCCTTTAGCCTCATAAGGAGAAGAAGGATAGACAATTTTAAGACCGGGTGTATGGAAAAACCAAGCTTCATTGCTCTGAGAATGAAAAGGACCAGCCGCTGCACCTGCACCAGTCGGCATTCTGACAACCACATCTGCATTTTGTCCCCAACGCCAATGCATTTTTGCTAAATTATTGACTATTTGATTAAATCCACAAGTCACGAAATCACCAAATTGCATTTCTACTACTGCTTTCATTCCCGCAATCGACAAGCCGAGCCCAGCACCGACAATAGCTGATTCACAAATCGGTGTGTTTCTTACTCTGTCTTTACCAAACTGCTCAACAAAACCTTCTGTTATCTTAAACACACCTCCATAGTCTGCGATATCCTGGCCCATGATAATTAAATCATCGTATTTTTCCATTGATTGACGCAATCCATCTTGAATGGCATCTACAAATCGCTTTTCAGTTTTTGATCCTGATGCGTCTTGTATTTTTTGTATATAGGGTGCATATAAGTCTTCAAATTCAGACTGAATATTTGGGGTTACGTCGGGTTCAGCATATGCAACATCTAAACCATCTTGAATTTCTTTCTTAATGTCTTTGCGATAATTTTCTTCAATTTCCTCAGTAAGAACACCTTCGCTTTTTAAGAAAGTTGTATAGTTTGACAATGGATCAAATTCTTCCCATTCATCTTGAATTCCTTTGGGGTAATATTTTGTTCCTGATGCTTCCTCATGACCTCTCATTCTAAAAGTCATTAATTCAAGAATAACGGGTTTGGGATTTTCACGCATTTCTTTCGCAAGTTCCCGTACTGTAGAAATTACCTCTAAAATATTGTTTCCATTTATTTGTATAGCTTTCATTCCATAGCCTATTCCTTTATCAATAAATTGTTCACACCTGTATTGCTCATTTGAAGGAGTAGAAAGTCCCCATTGATTATTCTCTATGGCAAAAATTACGGGTAAATCCCATACAGAGGCTACGTTTAGTGCTTCGTGAAAATCACCTTCACTTGCTCCACCGTCTCCAGTGAAAACGAGTGTTGCTTTCTTTTCACCTCTAATTTTTGATGCAAGGCCAACCCCTCCAGCTAATGCCAATTGTGGTCCTAGATGAGAAATCATCCCTACAATCTTGTGTTCTTGTGTTCCAAAGTGAAAGGAGCGATCTCTTCCTTTTGTAAAACCAAGCATTTTCCCTTGAAATTGAGCAAATAAACGACTTAGAGGAATTTCTCTAGTGGTAAACACCCCAAGATTTCTGTGCATGGGGAAAATATATTCTTCTCTATTCATAGCTATTGCTGATCCCACAGAAATTGCTTCTTGTCCCCAACCAGAAAACCACTTAGAAATTTTCCCTTGACGAAGAAGAATCAACATTTTTTCTTCAATTAATCTAGGTCGAAGAAGTTTTTTATAAATAGAAAGTAATTCTGTATCATCAAACCCTTGACGATTGTATTCAATTTTTCGTTTATCTAGCACAGTCATAGTTACATTTAATAATGCATAACAAAACTAACAATTAGTATTCTTAGAAGAAATAAAAAGACATAAAAAAAGGTCAGCAATGTTGTATTGCCGACCTTAGTATTAATTGGTTTTAGATTATACTAGTCCTTGATCTAACATTGAGTCTGCTACCTTTATAAAACCAGCAATGTTAGCACCTTTTACATAGTCAGTATAGCCGCCAGTAGATCCATGCTTGACACAAGCCTCGTGAATTGAAACCATAATTCCGTGTAATTTTTCATCCACTTCTTCGGCAGTCCATGAAAGGCGCAAAGAATTTTGAGACATTTCTAGCCCTGAAGTTGCAACTCCACCAGCATTAGAAGCTTTACCTGGGGCAAATAATATTTTTGCTTCTGCAAACTTTTCAATCGCTTCAGGAGTAGATGGCATGTTTGCTCCTTCCGCAACACATATACATCCGTTTTCCAATAAAAGAGTTGCTTCTTCACCGTTCAATTCATTTTGAGTGGCACAAGGTAATGCAACATCACACTTGATGCTCCACGGTCTTTCCCCTGGGAAGAACTCAATCGATTCATATTTATCAGCAAGTTCTTTGATTCTGCCTCTACGTACATTTTTGAGTTCCATGATGAAATCCAAATGTTCTGAATGCAGTCCTTTAGGTGCATGAACATACCCTGAGGAATCAGATACGGTCAATACTTTTCCACCTAGGTGAATTACTTTTTGTAATGCATACTGAGCAACATTTCCTGAACCAGATATTACAACAGACTTACCATGGAAATCTTGATTTTTGGTTGCTAACATTTCTTTTGCGAAATAAACCGTTCCATAACCAGTTGCTTCTGGTCTAATAAGCGAGCCACCCCAATTTCTTCCTTTACCAGTAAGAATTCCGGTAAATTCGTTTCTTATTCTTTTGTATTGTCCAAACATGTAACCGATTTCACGACCACCAACTCCAATATCTCCAGCAGGTACGTCAGTATTAGGACCAATATGTCTTGCTAGCTCTGTCATAAATGATTGGCAAAACTTCATAACCTCGTTGTCCGACTTTCCTTTTGGGTTAAAATCAGAACCACCTTTACCACCACCCATTGGTAATGTTGTTAATGAATTTTTAAATATTTGTTCGAAACCTAAAAACTTAAGAATAGATAAATTTACAGAAGGATGAAATCTTAAACCACCTTTATAGGGGCCGATTGCAGAATTAAATTCTACTCGGTATCCTTTATTAATCTGCACTTCACCTTTATCATCAATCCAAGGGACACGGAACATGATTGTTCTTTCAGGTTCAACCATACGTTCTAGAATTTTTGCATTCTTGTATTTAGGATTTTCTTCAATCACGGGGATTACAGCTTCAGCAACTTCAAGAACTGCTTGTAGAAACTCAGTTTCATGTCCATTTGACGCTTTCATTTTTTCCATGAATGCATCAATTTGTGCTTGGTATTTATCTGACATTATAGTTCAATTTTTTTTGTGGCAACAAAGTTATATTTTTTTTGAAATAAAAAGGACTATTTTGAGTCGTTAATTATCCAGGGGTAATAAAATAAATATGTGACCTTATAGATGCTTATTTTTTATTTTTTCTTTTTCTTTGTAAAAAGAATACAAGAAGACAACCAAAACTAGTAGAACAACGTCTATTGTACGAATTAAAGATATTACATAGATGAGAAACTATATTTGTTTAACTTTCCTACTTTTAATAAACAACTTGTTTTCACAAGCCCCTGGTAATATTTGCTTAGGTACCGATGTTAATGTTTGTATTGGTTCAACGGTAACAATTGAAGATTGTAACCCCGGAAGTGGAGGGAATTTTATAGCACTTTCTAGTAATTCTACTTTACATTCATTATCGGATGATGTTTATTCGAATATAGTAAATATTGGATTTCCTTTTAGTTTTTACGGTAACACTGTTAATCAATGTGTTATTGGTTCTAACGGAATTATATCGTTTGATATATCTAAAGCTGGCGGTTATTGTCCTTGGTCGCTTGCCGGTGTTGCCCCTCTACCGAACACGGCATTTACCGAAGCATTTAATTCGCAAATGCCTGCGTATATGGATATTAATCCTTCTATTTTTGCTTCCCCAAACGGTGAAATTAGGTCAGAAACAATTGGAGTTGCTCCGAATAGAAGATTTATCATTTTATTCAAAGATATCAACGCTTTTGGAGCTCAGGCTGGTGAGTGTAATTACATGGCAATTATAATGAATGAAGGTTCTAATAGCTTTGAATTTCACCTTGGAAATAAGCCAATTGTTGCATCGTGGAATAATGGATTGGCTATTCAAGGTGCTGAAAATATGACAGGGACCGTTGCTGACATGACTCCTGGTAGAAATAATTCTGTTTGGACAGCTTTTCAAGAAGCAAAAATTTGGACTCCAACGACTCCAATGAATACTTCCAATTATACAATCAATAGCATTCCTTATATAACTATTATTAGTCCTACTTCAACATTTGCTTGGGGCAATACTTTTGACAATACAACTCAACCATACAATAATGGTATTTTAGTTGTTAATCCTGTTTTACCAGGTACAACGGGCTATTTCTTAACTGCTGCAGCAACTGGTTGTGGTCCAATAGGTGGCACTTCCGATACTACTTTTATTACTGGTGTCTCATCCTCTGTAATAGCAACAGGAATTGATGATATTTGTACCGCTGGAATTGGTCAAGTTACAGCAACACCAACAAGTGGCTCTGCTCCTTATACTTATGTGTGGCCAACTCTGGGAGGAGCTACAACTCAAATTGTAAATGGCGTGACAGCTGGAACATATCAAGTTCAAATGACAGATGCCATGGGTTGCCCATCAATGGCTTCAGTAACTATTGGTGATACACCGGCAGCTTATAATAGTTCTTCCACTGTGGTTTCTTGCCCAGGTGGAAATGATGGAACGGCTTTCGCTGAAATGATTCCACCATTGGGAAATATCACTTACCTATGGGATGATCCATTAGCTCAAACAACACAAATAGCAGTAGGATTGACAGCAGGGACATACAATTGTACAATTACGTCAGATATTGGCTGTTCAAATACCGTTGCAGTTGTTGTAACAGAAATTTCTGGAATGATAGGGCCAATTGTTGCTCAATCTGATGTAACATGTAACGCAGGAAATGATGGAATGATAGAGGTGAATGTAACACAAGGTACAGCACCTTATTCATATTCTTGGGATAATTCTATCTCAATTGATTCGATTGCGACTGATTTAGCAGTAGGTCCTCATACGGTAACTGTAACCGATGCAAATGGTTGTATCATAACCATCGCAGGAATGCTAAACCAACCTACTGCATTAAGTATTGTGAATATTACACCAGATACGCAAATTTGCCCTGAGGATAAAATAATGCTATCTGCAACTGGAGCTGGAGGTTCTTCGGCTTATATTTACACATGGTTTAACGGAGCAGTTGAAATAGGTACAGGAGCGCAAATTGAAGTCGATCCGGATGTAACAAACACCAACTATTGCGTTGAACTTTCTGAAGAATGTGGTTCTCCCTCAATTCAAGAATGTGTGCGCATTTATTTCCCGACACCAATTGTTCCCTTGGCTACCGTAGATCAAGTTGCTAAGTGTGTACCAGATACATTTTATTTTGAAAACATATCTTCTAATGGTCAGGAAGTGGCTTCTACTTTTTGGGAATTTGGAGATAACATTACGCATTTTGCCTTAGAAAATGGATTGGACCCAACTGAACACTACTATTTAACAACAGGACCACAAGATATAACTATGACTGTAACGTCTATTTTCGGCTGTGTTTATGTGGATACTCTAAAAAGTTTTATTGATGTTGTTCCTTCTCCTATTGCTAACTGGAATTTCTCAAATAATCCATCTACTATTTTTGAAACAGTTGTTCAAATGTTTGATAAATCAACTCCCGATGTTGTGGACTGGCAATGGTACAGTCCAGGGTCTCAGCCCACATCAAGTAATGTAGAGAATCCTATTTTTGTTTATCCAGAAAATATAGTGAATGATTATCCAGTTACGCTCATTGTAACAAATCAACAAGGATGTATGGACTCGTTAACAATGTTGGTTAGTATAGTAGAAGATATTTTATTCTTCGCCCCAACTGCTTTTACACCTGATGGAAACGAATTAAATAATACTTGGAGACCTATTGTCTCCGGAATTGACATATACGACTACGACTTATTTGTTTATAATCGTTGGGGAGAATTGATTTGGGAAAGTCATGATCCCTCACAAGGTTGGGATGGGACCTATAAAGGAAGAATGATAAAGAATGGTACCTATATCTGGACAGCTACAGTTAAGAATCCTTATGCAGATGAACGAATTAACTTTAATGGACACGTTTCCATACTTAAAGGGGAGCAAAATTTTGTTACTGAGTAATTGTTAGCGCTTTTGGTCTCATAATTGCTATTAGAAAAGAAATAGTTATTAAGTTTACAAAAAATCAAAAGCATGAAAAAAGTATTTTTATCTATAGGTATTATTGCATCATTGGGATTATCTTCTTGTGATGTTTTGAATGAAGCAGCAGGAGTTATTCTTACTGAAGATTCAGGTACATCTGCACCTAGCTTAACAAACACAGAAGTTATTTCAGGACTTAAAGAAGCATTGACTGTTGGTATTACCAATTCTGTGAATCTTACTTCTGTAACAGATGGCTTCCTTAAAAATAATTCAATAAAACTCCCATTTCCAGAAGAAGCAATCAAAGTAAAGCAGAAAGCTATTGACTGGGGACTTGAAGGACAAGTGACTAAATTTGTAACGACCCTTAATAGAGCTGCAGAAGAAGCTTCTAAGGAAGCGTTACCCATTTTTAAAGACGCAATTATGAAAATGAGCGTGCAAGATGGCTTCGCTATTTTGAATGGGGGAGACGGTGCTGCAACTAAATTTTTGTCGGACAACACAACTTCAGCATTGACTGCTGCGTTTTCACCAAAAGTGGAAGCGGCAATTTCTAAAGTGAAATTAACCGACGTTTGGAATCCAATTATTACGAAATACAATACAGCTATGAATTTCACAGGTGGAACCAAACTGAATCCTGATTTGAATCAATATGTTACAGAGCGTGCAATTGCTGGGATGTTTAAAATGGTCGCTTTGGAAGAAAATAAAATCAGAAAAGACCCATTGGCTCGTGTAACCGATCTTCTTCAGAAAGTTTTTGGAAGTATTGGTCAGTAACTCGATTTAGTATAATTTTCTTAGACGTTACCGATATGGTAACGTCTTTTTTTATGTACATTGTTTCTTCTAAATTTTTAAGAGAATATATAATACACATTTTACTATGCAATATCCACCATCAGAGCTCGTATTGAATGATAAAGGACTGGTTTATCACCTTGGATTATCTCCACATCAAATTTCCCTTCAAATTATTTTAGTGGGTGATCAAGATCGAGTTGATTTAGTCGCATCATTTTTTGATAATGTAGAGCATAGCTCTCAGTATAGAGAATTTGCTTGTAAAACGGGCACGTATAATGGGAAAAGAATTTCAGTTATCTCAACTGGGATTGGAACGGACAATATAGATATAACTATTAATGAGCTTGACGCATTGGTAAATATTGACTTAGAATCTAGAGAAGATAAGAAATCACTCATGTCACTAGACCTTATACGAATTGGAACATGCGGAATTTTGCAACCAGATGCTCCGATTCACTCTTATATTCTTACTACATATGCTTTTGGATTGGATAATGTGGCGCACTTTTACGATATTCAACATAAAGCAGACGAAGTTGCATTGAATAAGGCGATTAATGATTATATCAATCTTCCAGAACAAATTGTAACGTACACAACAAAAGCTACCAGTGAATTGTTTAATAAACTTTCGTCTGAAAAAACAGTTGAAGGAGTTACTGTAACGAGTAGTGGTTTTTATGGTCCACAGGGAAGACAGTTAAGGTTGAAGAATAGTACAGTAGCATTAGGTGATAAGTTGACAACTTTCTCTTATGAAGGACATAAGATTACGAATTTTGAAATGGAAAGTTCGGCACTTTTTGCCTTAGGAAAAGCAATGGGACATAACTGTGCGACTATTTGTCTGGGAATTGCTAATCGTCCGACAAAAGATTTCTCGAAAGATTACCATCCGCATATGATGGGGTTGATTGAGTATGTGTTGGATAGGATATAAATCCACTTTCTTTTTTTTCGAAAAAAGAAAGTTCGCAAAGAAAAAGCTCGTGGCTACAATTGTTCATTTCTTCCATCTTTTTAAAAAGTGACACTTTCGCGAATCCTATCAGCTAGCTCTAGTGTTCGCACTTTTTAATTTGATTTCATCATTCACAATTGAATGCCACTTAGATTATGCACTGATTTATTATTAGTGTGGTATGATTATGGTTTTGCTTCGTATCTTTCGGAAATGATAAATTCTTTTTCAAAAAAGACAGCGGTTGGTTCAATAGCAATATTGGGATGTGGTTGGTTGGGAGAAAGAATAGGAAAGTCATTTTTAGAAAAAGGCTGTATTGTGAAAGGTTCTTCAAGAAATGAAAAACGTATTGAGGAATTATACAGTTTTGGTTTTCAGTCGTTTAAAATTGATATTGAAGAATTGGGAAGCATTAATCACGACTTCTTTGATGTTGATGTATTGATTGTTGCAACGACGAATAAGAATAAGTTTGCTCATCAAAATTTGCTTAAAATCATCACTAGTAGCCATGTGAAGAAGATTTTCTTTATTAGCTCCACTTCAGTTTACATGCCTTCTGTTCGGCCTATAACGGTACATTCGGAGCTAAGTGACTCTCCTTTAATCGCGATCGAAAAAGAATATTTAAAACTTGAAAATAGTGTAATTCTAAGGTGTGGTGGCTTAATCGGTGACAATCGGCAACCTGGCAACTTCTTTAAAAAAGGTGCTACGATCAAAAATCCTGAAGCTTCTGTTAATATTATTCACTTTAAAGAAGTTATCGTTAGCATAAATTCATTGGTAGAAAAAACGTGTGAATTCAGGATTTACAATCTAATTGAAGAATCACAGCTAAGTCGGTACGAATACTACAGTAAGGCTTACGAGACTTTGCAAGGAGAAAGCGGTGAGTTTGTTAGTTGATATTTACTAGAGTTTAAGTAGTGTTTTTAATAATAGTATACGAGAGAGTCGCACACAGGCTTTAAGGTTATGGATTTATGTTATAAAACCACTCGAAAAATTTACATGGTAACTTAGGGTTTTTTATTGTTTACATTAAAGAAAAACCAACAATTATAAAGAAATACAAAATAAAAATGAGATTTCCGATAATTGCTACTATAGCTTTCCTCTTGTTTTTCTTTCTTTCTGCAAAACCAAAAATAAATCCAGCTAAATTTATTCCGAATGTAAAAATCATACTTATCGCTAACCAAACAGTTTCATCATTTGTAAGGCCTAATTCTAACCAAAATGTTGCAATAAGAAATGTTAGAGCAATAATAGCTCCGCCCAAAATTAATAAATTAATAGACCATAATTTTCCACATCACTACATATTCCTCCTATATTGTCCACCAACTTTAAACAGAGCATTGGTAATTTCACCAATCGAAGCATATTTACACGTTTCCATTAATTGCTCGAAAAGATTATCGTTCTGAACAGCTGCTTTTTGAACTTTCTCAATACCTGTAGTTGCTTTTTCGCCAAAAGTAGTTTGAAGTTCTTTCAACATGCCAATTTGGTATGCTTTCTCTTCTTCAGTTGCGCGAACAACTTCTTTAGGCAGAATCGTTGGAGAACCATTCTTGCTAAGAAAAGTGTTTACACCAATGATTGGAAATTCCCCAGTATGCTTTAAAGTCTCGTAAAACAAGGATTCTTCTTGAATTTTTGAACGTTGGTACATTGTTTCCATTGCGCCAAGAACTCCGCCTCTTTCTGTGATTCTGTCAAATTCTGTTAAAACTGCTTCTTCTACAAGATTCGTTAATTCCTCAATGATGAATGCTCCTTGTAATGGGTTCTCATTTTTCGCTAAGCCTAATTCTTTGTTGATAATCAACTGAATTGCCATTGCTCTACGAACAGATTCTTCAGTGGGAGTTGTAATTGCTTCATCGTACGCATTGGTGTGTAAAGAATTACAGTTGTCGTAAATTGCATAGAGGGCTTGCAAAGTCGTACGAATGTCATTGAAATCAATTTCTTGCGCATGAAGCGAACGCCCAGAAGTTTGGATGTGATACTTTAGCATTTGCGCTCTTGAGTTAGCACCGTATTTTTTATTCATTGCTTTGGCCCATAATTTTCGTGCAACACGACCAATTACAGCATATTCTGGATCGATACCATTGGAGAAAAAGAAAGAAAGATTGGGACCAAACTTATTGATGTCCATTCCACGACTGAGGTAATATTCAACATACGTAAAACCGTTTGCTAAAGTAAATGCCAGTTGAGTAATTGGATTTGCGCCTGCTTCAGCAATGTGATAGCCAGAGATGGAAACTGAATAGAAATTTCGAACTCCGTTTTCAATAAAATATTCTTGTACATCTCCCATTAATCGCAGTGCAAATTCGGTAGAAAAAATACAGGTGTTCTGTGCCTGATCTTCTTTGAGAATATCCGCCTGAACAGTTCCTCGAACTAGGGTTAATGTTTTTTTCTTAATTTCTTCGTAAACAGCCAATGGTAATACCATGTCTCCTGTTGCACCCAGCAATAATAATCCTAAACCATCATTTCCTTCTGGTAAATCGCCTTGATAAGCGGGTCGTTTTGTTCCTTTCGTTTTGTAAATATTGGCAATTTTCGCTTCAACTTCTTTTTCTAATCCGTTTTCCTTGATGTATTTTTCACAATTCTGATCGATTGCCGCATTCATGAAAAAACCAAGCATCATAGGTGATGGACCGTTAATTGTCATAGACACTGAAGTCATAGAATGACTTAAATCGAAACCAGAATAGAGTTTTTTCGCATCATCTAAACAGCAAATAGAAACGCCTGAATTTCCAATTTTCCCATAAATATCAGGTCGTTCGTCGGGATCATTTCCGTACAGTGTCACAGAATCGAAAGCTGTTGAAAGTCGTTTCGCTGGCATTCCCTTACTCACATAATGAAATCGTCTGTTCGTTCTTTCTGGACCGCCTTCTCCTGCAAACATTCTTGTTGGATCTTCGCCCTCTCTTTTGAATGGAAATAAACCTGCAGTATAAGGAAATTCACCAGGAACATTCTCTTGTAAAGACCATTTCAAAATGTCACCCCAGCCGGTATATTTTGGCATTGCAATCTTCGGTATCTGAGAGTGAGAAAGAGATTCTGTATGCGTATCGATCTTTAATTCTTTTTCCCTTACCTTAAATTTAAAGACTGGATCAATGTATAATTGTTTCTTTGCTTCCCAGCTTTGAATCAATTCCCAATTCTTCGGGTCAAAGTTTAATTTCTCTTTGGCAAATGCTTCTTTAATACCTTTTACCAGTCTGTCTCTATCGTCAATTTCAGAATCTTTTAATGATTCAATTGAAGAATTCAAGCCCCATAAGCGATCTGCAACAACAACTTGCTCTTTCACCCATTTATCATAGGCTCGATTATTTTCCGAAATTTCCGATAAATAACGTGTTCTCTCTGGCGGAATGACATATATTTTTTCGGACATCTCTCGTGTAATTTCAAAAGCAGATTTCAAATCAGCACCTGCTTTATCTGATAACATATCCATGATTACTTTGTACAAAGTATTCATTCCAGGGTCGTTGAATTGAGATGCTATAGTTCCGTGCACTGGCATTGAGTCAACATCATCTTCCCATAAATTATGATTACGTTGATATTGTTTTCTCACATCCCTCAATGCATCTAGAGCTCCGCGTTTGTCAAACTTATTCAATGCGATTACGTCAGCAAAATCTAGCATGTCAATTTTCTCCAACTGCGTTGCTGCTCCATATTCGGGAGTCATAACATACAAAGACATATCAGAATGATCCAGAATTTCTGTATCGGACTGACCAATTCCTGAAGTTTCTAAGATAATTAAATCGTATTCCGCTGCTTTGAGAATTGTTAATGCTTCAGAAACATGTTTCGACAATGCTAAGTTAGACTGACGTGTTGCCAATGATCGCATATATACGCGTTCATTCTTAATCGAATTCATCCGTATTCTATCTCCTAACAATGCTCCACCCGTTTTTCGTTTAGACGGATCAACGGAAACCACAGCTATCGTTTTTTTGGGAAAATCGATTAAAAAACGTCGAACTAATTCATCTACCAGCGAAGACTTACCTGAGCCACCTGTTCCAGTTATTCCTAGAATAGGAATTGAAACTTTGCTTGCTATTTCATGTACTTCTTTGATTACATCTTTGGATTTTTCTGCAAAATTTTCTGCCGCTGAAATCATTCGAGCAATAGCTGGAGCATTTTTTTCCTTAATATCAGTAACTGAACCAACTAATTGATCACCAACTGGGAAATCGCATCTTTTGATTAAATCGTTAATCATTCCTTGCAATCCCATTGCACGTCCATCGTCTGGATGATAAATCCTTTCAATTCCGTAATCTTCTAATTCTTTTATCTCTGTAGGAAGAATAGTTCCTCCACCTCCACCAAAAATCTTGATGTTTGGCGCACCTTTTTCCTGTAACAAATCGTACATGTATTTGAAGTACTCATTGTGTCCGCCTTGATAAGAAGTCATTGCAATAGCTTGAACATCCTCTTGGATAGCACAATCAACTACCTCTTCTACCGAACGATCATGACCCAAATGGATTACTTCACAGCCCGTACTTTGAATAATTCTACGCATAATATTGATCGCTGCGTCGTGCCCATCAAATAAAGATGCTGCGGTTACTATTCTAACTTTATTCTGAGGCTTGTAAGGTTCTACTCTTTCCATCATAGGTGTTCAATTTGATGCTTTTTGTTGCATTGCGAAAGTACGGATTTTAAGGCAAATTTATTAGAATGAAAAGTGATTTTTTTGTTAGCTCTTCTTTTGGAGCACTTTTTAATTTGTGAGATTAATAGAAGATGTTGAAATAACAATTAGTGAAGTAGGTTGCCATCGAATTAAAAATACTTCATTCTTAATACTTAATTCTCTATCTTTGAGCCCGCAATGAATCAATACAAAAAAGTCGCATTTTATACGCTTGGCTGCAAGCTAAATTTTTCTGAAACTTCTACAATTGGTAGATCTTTTGAGAATGCTGGATATGCAAAAGTCAACTTTGATGACACACCGGATATTTATGTAATAAATACGTGTTCTGTTACAGAAAATGCTGACAAAAAGTGTCGGCAATTGGTAAAAAAAGCGAAGAAAATAAATCCGAATTGCTTTGTCGCAATAATAGGTTGTTTTGCACAATTGAAGCCGAAAGAAATCTCAGAAATTCCGGGTGTGAATATTGTTTTAGGAGCGAATGAAAAATTTAATATTGTCGAGCATATTGAGTCTTTCGATTCCGATGATGTTGTCATCTCAAACGAAAGTATTAAGAAAACAAAAGAATTTGTTCCAGCATTCTCAATGGGAGATAGAACACGATCGTTCTTAAAGATTCAAGATGGTTGTGATTACTTCTGCACTTTTTGCACAATACCTTTAGCTCGTGGTAAAAGTCGAAACGCTACTATTGCGGAAACAGTTGCTCAAGCTAAGAAAATTGCTCAGACAGATGTAAAAGAGGTTGTTTTAACTGGAGTGAATATTGGTGATTTTGGACAGGGAGGAGAGGAAACTTTCTTCGACTTGGTAAAAGAATTGGATAAAGTAGATGGAATTGACCGTTTTAGAATTTCTTCGATTGAACCCAATTTACTGTCAGATGAAATCATTGAATTCTGTTTGACAAAATCCAAACGATTTGTACCTCATTTTCATATTCCTTTGCAAGTTGGAAATGATCGTTTGTTAAAAGCAATGCGAAGAAAGTACAGACGCGAAGTTTTTGCAGATAGAGTTCGTAAAATAAAATCACTACAACCAAATGCTTGTATTGGTGTTGATGTAATTGTTGGTTTTCCTGGTGAAACGGATGAAGATTTCATGGACACTGTCAATTTTATCAAAGAATTAGAAGTGTCCTATTTACACGTTTTCACGTATTCAGAAAGAGCCAATACAACAGCGATTAAGTTAGAAGATTCTGTGCCAATGAATATTCGAAAGGAACGCAGTAAGCAATTGCACATTCTCTCTTCAAAGAAAAAAAGAGCTTTTTATGAGTCGCAAATTGGTAAGAATGAAACAGTTCTTCTTGAAAATGAAAACAATGAAGGAACGATGTATGGTTTTACTTCAAACTATGTTAAAATCAAGACCCCATTCAAGGCAAATTTGACGAATACCTTCCAAGAAATCAAGATGACAGAAATTGATAGAGATGGGATTGTGAAGTGTGAGTTTGTTAATTGAGATTGTATCAGATTTATTCTTTATTTTTCTCTTTTTGCACGATTTTTGCTATAAAGCGAATTCATTCCAAATCAAAATGTACATTTGTCTCCATGTATAAATTTCTACTGAGCTTTTTATTTTGTCTTCTAGGACTCTGTTCCTCGGTTAGCTTTTCTCAGGAAATTACAGTGACCGATGAGGTCACGCTTGAACACATCCCAGGTGTTAAAATTTATTCTAAAAACCCTAAAGTTCAACTTGTAGCAAATAGTGAAGGTCGTTTTAGAGCAGACGCATTTAAAGGTTGTGATTCTATTTTCGTTTCGTACCCAGAGTATAGAACACTCGTTTTTAGTTATCTTGAATTATCAAAGCTCACCGGAATTCAACTTTCTGAAAGTCATTTAGTGGTTTCTGAAATGGCTGTTTCGGCCTCTAGATGGGAGCAAGATAAGGCAAAATCTCCCACAAGAATTACAAAGTTACATTTAAAGGATATCGCTCTGCTAGAACCACAAACCACAGCTGATTTGTTGGAAGCTAGTGGCTACGTTTTTATTCAAAAAAGTCAATTTGCTGGAGGCTCACCACAGTTGAGAGGATTTGGAGCCAATCGCATAATGATTGTAGTGGATGGGGTAAGAATGAACAACGCTATTTTTAGATCAGGTAATTTGCAAAACATTATTTCTCTTGATCCCAATTCATTAGAATCAGTTGAAATACAATTTGGTCCAGGCTCTGTTCTCTATGGTAGTGATGCGATTGGTGGAGTGATGAATTTTACAACTAAAATGCCCATTTTTTCTCCAGACACATCAAAAACTTTGACAAAAACAACAGTATTCACTCGTTATTCTTCTGCAAGTAATGAGTCAACATCGCATTTAAGTTTTAATCTTGGAAAAAAATCATGGTCAACGGTGACGGATGTTTCATTTTCTCGCTTTGGTGACTTAAAAACTGGAAAATATGGAAATAACTATTTTTTAAGACCAACTTATCAAACGTCAATCAATGGGGTAGATACTACTCTTGTGAATGATGATCCTCGAAGACAAATTAATTCGGGTTATTCTCAGTTTAATATTCTTCATAAAGCTCACTTTAAGTTGAATGAAGATTGGCTTATTGGTTATGATTTTAATTATTCTAATTCCTCGAATGCTCCGCGTTATGATCGATTAACTTTAGATAAAGATGAAGACGGCAAATTGGATAACGCAGAATGGTATTATGGTCCACAAGAATGGATGATGCACCGATTTTCACTCTTGAATAAACCTTCAAAAAAAAGATTTTACAATCAGTTTCGTGTCAATTTGGCCTACCAGAAATATAACGAAAGTAGAAATGATAGAAAAACAGGAAGTAACCTAACTAGAAGGCAATTTGAAGAAGTGAATGCTTTCTCTTTGAATATTGACTTCAAAAAGGAGTGGACCAAAACAACAGGTTTGGTGTATGGATTGGAAGGTGTAATTAATCAAGTTAATTCAAATGCTTACAAAGAAGAAATAAATAGTAGCCTCCAAACTGCTGTAAATTCTAGGTATCCAGATGGTAGTATCTGGCAAACGTATGGTGCATATCTTAACCTTAAACATTCATTTTCCGAGAAATGGACAGTGACTACTGGAATTCGTTATAGTATTTATGATATTCGGGTAGATTTTGACACTTCGCTTTTTGCTTACCCTGTTACAAGTCTTAAAAACTCAAATGGTGCGTTAAATGGAAGTGCCGGAATAGCATTTAATCCATCTAGCCGAACTCAACTTTATTTTAATGCTTCAACAGGTTATCGAGCTCCTAATATTGATGACATTGGGAAAGTTTTTGATTCAGAACCAGGCAGTGTCATTGTGCCAAATGTAAATCTCAAACCAGAATTTGCTTATAATTTTGAACTTGGATTTGTTAAAGCCATTAAAAGTATTTTGAAAATCGATGGAGCGACTTATTTCACTTATTTGAAAGATGCGTTAGCGAGATCATCATTTCTGTTTAATGGTCAAGATAGTATTATGTATGAAGGTTCTTTAAGTCGTGTTATGGCCATTCAAAATAGTAGTAATGCCTATGTTTTTGGGGCTCAAGGTGGAATAGAATTTGTACTAGGAAAAGGATTTAGTGTAAAAAGTAGTATCAGTTATCAAAAAGGTTTTGAATACAGAGTTGACAGTGTTGCTTATTTCCCAAAATCACACGTTGCACCAATTTTTGGTAGGACTAGTTTTATTCTTAAAAGAAAACATCTGCATCTAGAAGCTTATATTGTTTACCAAGGCAGAATGAAACCTGAAGATTTACCTCTCCAAGAAAGAAATGACTTGGTCTATGCACAAGATGTGAATGGTGATCGATTTACACCATCTTGGTACACTATTAATTTTAAAGGGGCCTACTTTTTTAATAAACATCTTTCTTTGAATGCAGGAGTTGAAAATATCACCAATCAATTATACCGTACATTCGGATCAGGTATTTCTTCACCAGGAATTAATTTTACAGTGTCTATTAAAGTTGTTTTTTAGTTATAAACCAACGAATGTCTTGCAGTCGTATTTAACTTGCACTCATCACTCCCTAATCTTTCTTCGTAAAATACTTCCGCTGTTTATCATTGTAAAACCATCGTCGCTCAAGAATATCAGTCTTTTTAATTTCAGGGTCAAAGTCATACACTTTAGAAGGGTCATCAAATTTTACTTTCTCTAATTCTCCCGAATAAATAAGAATATCTTTTGCAAGCGAATAACTTCCTTGATCATATTCAGTTACAATCGAGTGGTTTTCCATATCACCAAGTCCATCGTACATCATTATTTCGAAAGTTTCTGTTAAAATACCATCGTATATTGTTAAGTAACGCCTAAATGAGGCGTTATCTAATTTATAATCAATAATAATGTCTTTGTAGGCTTCTGTTCTAATATTCTCAAAACTGATTGTTAACTTAGCCTTAGCACTTGAGGAAACCGGATTGGCAACTGATATTTCTTTGCTTGCCCCATCCATTATGAAAAAGTAGTTATATCTACCAGAGAAACCTGTTTCAGCACGTTTTGCAAGACGATTTCCAGCAATGGCTTTCTTCATGGCTCTGTCCAATAGATTAACAGTGATCACCATGTCTATACTGTCGTCATTGTCTAGATGAGATTCATAGGTTTCATACGTGTATTCTTCAGTTGCTGGAATTTGCAAATTAGCCTCAATATGATGTACGATTTTTTGCTCAATCGTTTCAATAATAACCCCTTTATCCACATCTGAAGGATTGTCTTTGATTTCTTGAGTACAAGAAAAGAGGAGTAGAGATAAAAATAAAAAAAGAATTTGTTTCATACTTCAAATTTAATCTTTCTGTTCAAAAAACAGCTATTTTTGTTTCATGGAGATTAGATTGAATGATTCTTGGGCCTCTATTCTTAGAAATGAATTTAAGAAAGATTACTTTCAGTCATTGCTTCGGTTTTTAGCTTTGGAAAATGAAAAGTTTCCAACTTCCATCTTTCCAAAAGAAGAAGATATCTTTCGGGCATTAAACGCGTGTTGTTTTGAAGAGGTGAAAGTAGTTATCCTCGGGCAAGATCCTTACCCAACAAAAGGTCATGCTCACGGTCTCTGCTTTTCAACAGAAAAGAGTGTGATGCCATTGCCTAAGAGTTTACAAAATATTTTCAAAGAGTTGAATACTGACATAGGTTCAAAAACTTCAAGTAATGGTAATTTACAACACTGGGCTGATCAAGGAGTTTTGCTCCTAAATACTGTTTTGACGGTGAGAGAAGGGGAGGCAGACAGTCACTCGAATAAAGGTTGGGAACAGTTTACAGATGCCATAATTAACGTTTTAAACGAACATGCTGAGAATATTGTTTACGTTTTATGGGGTGCAAAAGCACAAAAGAAGGCGAAGAGTGTCAATGAAGACAAAAACTTAGTGCTAAAATCTCCACATCCTTCTCCATTGTCGTCGTATAGAGGTTTTTTCGGTTCAAAACCATTCTCAAAAACGAATGACTACCTAGAAAAGCATCATAAGAAGAAGATTGAATGGTAGGGAGAAGTGAAAATTTCCAAATCTTCCTATCTTTGCGCTATGAATTTGGACAATGACTTAATTTTAAGAGCGGCAAGAGGAGAAAATATTGAACGATACCCTGTTTGGTTAATGCGTCAAGCAGGTAGAATTTTACCTGAATACCGTGCTGTTAGAGC
>Ga0316209_1000792_pt1 | contig 44324 bp, 39 predicted proteins | sample 6monopyrite_MG_FD_204945 | JGI IMG/M metagenome (GOLD analysis project Ga0316209, IMG submission 204945) | Microbial mat bacterial communities from mineral coupon in-situ incubated in ocean water Damariscotta River, Maine, United States -... | ecosystem: Environmental > Aquatic > Marine >...
TTAAATGAAGAACAATTTACGGATGGTTGTACACGTTGTCATGACTGTGTAACGGCCTGTCCTGAAAATATCATTATTAAAGGTGATGGTGGCTTTCCCGAAATTAATTTTAACAAAGGTGAATGTACCTTTTGTACAGACTGTGTGAAAAGTTGTTCTGAAAATTTATTTTACCCGGTTGAAGAAGTGCCCTGGTCTTTAAAAGCGCAAGTGACAGAAGCGTGTTTTACGAATAAAAAAGTGGTATGCGTTGTTTGTAAAGAGCAGTGTGAAGTAGAAGCACTAAAATTTACACCTAAAGTAGGTGGCGTAATGGACATTGAACTAGCGCTTGAGCTTTGCACAGGCTGTGGAGCCTGTGCAAAGCCATGTCCGGCTAATGCTATTCAATTTAACTATATAAACGAATTTGAACATTAAGAAAGCGGAGAGTATGCATGAATATTAGTGGTGTTTTAGTCCATGTGCAGCCACAACGAATGGACCAGATTAGTAAAGAATTAAAGGCTATCGCAGGGGTCGATGTTCATGCTGCGGAAAAGGGTAAACTCGTTGTAACGGTAGAAAATGAAAAATTGAATGCGTTAGCTGATCAAGTTATGGCTTTCCAACATATTAAAGGTGTGATGTCTGTGTCAATGGTTTATCACGAAAGTGATGATGAGAATATTGATATAGAAGAGGTGCTTGCTGAAGTAACGCCAGCCTGTGCCGTTAACACTTGTAATGAACAACTTTCACAGGAGGCGTCATCATGAAGCTTAACCGCCGGAACTTTATCAAAACAAATGCCATTGCTGCTACTGCTGCGGCTGCAGGAATTACCATTCCCGGTATTAGTGCGGCTGTAGCCAAAAACGGTTCGAATAAAATACGCTGGGATAAAGCGGCATGCCGTTTTTGTGGCACAGGCTGTAGTGTTCTCGTTGGTACAAAAGACGGCCGTGTTGTTGCAACGCAAGGCGATCCGGATGCGCCGGTAAACCGTGGACTCAATTGTATTAAAGGTTATTTCCTGTCAAAAATTATGTACGGTAAAGATCGTTTAACCAGGCCATTATTGCGTATGAGCAATGGTAAGTATGATAAAGACGGTGATTTTGCTGAAGTGAGTTGGGATCAAGCCTTCGATATTATGGCCCTTAAGTTTAAAGAGGCACTGAAGAAAAAGGGCCCAACCTCAGTGGGTATGTTTGGCTCAGGCAGTGGACTATTTGGGAAGGCTACGCGGCATCTAAATTATTTAAAGCAGGTTTACGCACCAATAATTTAGATCCTAATGCACGTCACTGTATGGCTTCTGCTGTAGGGGCTTTCATGCGTGCCTTCGGTGCAGATGAGCCAATGGGCTGTTATGACGACTTAGAACATGCCGACGCCTTTGTTCTTTGGGGGGCTAACATGGCGGAAATGCACCCAATCCTTTGGTCTCGTTTAAGTGATACGCGTTTAACCAAAGAAGGCTCTGAAGTACATGTATTATCAACCTTCAAACATCGTTGTTTCGACTTAGCCGATAACGGCATGGTGTTTACACCACAAACCGATTTAGCGATTGCGAACTATATCGCGCACTACATCATTGAAACCAGGTCATATAATAAGGATTTTATTGGTGACAATGTTAACTTCACTAAAACGGTAACGGATATTGGCTATGGTTTACGCCCCGAACATCCTTTAGAAAAAGCCAAAACAGGTAAGGGGGGCAAGTTAACTAAAATTAACTTTGAAGAGTATAAAAAATCGGTTGCAAAATATGACCTAGAATATACTTCAAAATTAAGTGGTGTGCCAAAAGAAAATTTACTGAAACTCGCAAAAATTTATGCTGATCCGAATAAGAAAGTGACCTCGTTCTGGACTATGGGGTTCAACCAGCATACACGTGGTGTTTGGGTTAATGGTTTGGTATACAACATTCATTTATTAATGGGGAAAATTTCAGAGCCCGGTAACAGTCCATTTTCTTTAACCGGCCAGCCTTCTGCATGCGGTACTGCTCGTGAGGTCGGTACCTTCGCGCATCGATTGCCTGCTGATCTGGTTGTGAAGGTAAAAAGCCATCGTGATTTTGCTGAGAAAGTCTGGAAGTTACCTGAAGGAACTATTCCACCCAAGCCGGGTTACCACGCGGTATTACAAAACCGTATGTTAAAAGATGGCAAACTCAATGCATATTGGGTTATGTGTAATAACAATGTACAGGCAGCCCCTAATTTCAATGAAGAAACCTATCCGGGTTATCGTAACCCTGAAAACTTCATCGTTGTTTCCGATCCGTATCCAACCGTCACGGCAATTGCAGGTGATTTAATTTTACCAACAGCAATGTGGACGGAAAAAGAAGGTGCCTACGGTAATGCAGAACGTCGTACTCAATTCTGGCGACAACAAGTTAAGGCACCCGGCGAGGCGAAGTCTGATTTATGGCAACTGGTTGAATTTTCAAAACGTTTTAAAGTTGAAGAAGTCTGGCCTGCTGATTTAATTGCTAAACAGCCAGGTGTAAAAGGTAAAACATTATACGAAGTGTTATTTAAAAACGGTCAGGTAGATAAATATCCAAAACAACAGGTAACCGATAGTCGGGGAAATAAATACGATAACGATGAAATGGATGATTTTGGTTTTTATTTACAAAAAGGTTTATTTGAAGAGTATCGTCGTTTTGGTACTGAAGGTCCTAAGAAAGGTCATGATCTGGGTGAGTTCGATGCCTATCACAAAGCACGTGGCATGCGTTGGCCTGTCGTCAAGGGTAAAGAAACATTATGGCGCTATCGTGAAGGTTATGATCCTTTTGTCAAAAAAGGTGAAGGTGTTAAGTTTTATGGTAAGAAAGATGGTAAAGCGAATATTATCTTTGCACCATACGAGCCTCCTGCTGAAAGTCCGGATAAAGAATATGATTTATGGTTATCAACCGGTCGCGTACTTGAGCACTGGCATTCTGGTTCGATGACGCGCCGCGTACCTGAGTTATATCGTGCCTTTCCTGATGCGGTCATGTTTATGCATCCTAATGATGCGAAGAAACGTGGCCTGCGTCGTGGTATGACGGCTAAAGTGGCAAGTCGTCGCGGTGATATTTCTTTGAAAGTTGAAACGCGTGGACGCAACCGCCCGCCAGAAGGTCTGGTTTTTGTACCCTGGTTTGATGCGGGTCGTTTGATTAACAAGGTAACACTTGATGCAACCGATCCATTATCTAAAGAAACTGATTATAAGAAGTGTGCTGTTAAGGTAGAAAAAGCGTAATAAAGGAAGCAACTGTGTTTGATCACCTATTGAGCCGCAGACGATTTATCGTCGAAACCGCGAGAACCGCAAGCGGTGTGGCTTTATTGGGTATCGGACTCGGTTTATATACAAAAGAGTCAAAGTCATTACCGGTATATGCACTGCGACCACCGGGTGTTAAAAGTGAAGATGATTTTTTATCTGCCTGTATTCGCTGTGGTTTATGTGTTCGTGATTGTCCTTATGACATTTTAAAACTTTCAAAACTAGCTGAGCCTGTTGCATTAGGCACACCTTATTTTGAAGCGCGAAAGGTGCCCTGTGAAATGTGTGAAGATATTCCTTGTGTCAAAGCTTGCCCAACGGGTGCTTTAGATAAGGGGCTCACAAATATCGATGATGCCAGAATGGGGCTTGCTGTTATCGTGGATCAGGAAACATGTTTGAATTACTTAGGTTTGCGGTGTGATGTTTGTCATCGTGTTTGTCCGCTGCTTAATGAAGCCATTACATTGGAACCACGGCATAACCAACGTAGCGGCAAGCACACTTTATTTATTCCTGTTGTTCATTCGGACAAATGTACGGGTTGTGGTAAATGTGAGCGAGCTTGTGTATTAGAAGAAGCAGCCATAAAAGTATTGCCGTTAGACCTGGCAAAAGGTGAATTAGGTCATCATTATCGCTTAGGTTGGGAAGAGAAAGAAAAAGCCGGTGAAAGTTTAGTTACCCCTGACAGGGAACATAAATATAACCTGCCAGAAGGCCTGAAATATGAGCATGATGGTAAAGGTTTATTGAAGGATACACGCTGATGTTGGCAAATTTACCTGAGAAGGTTGGTAAAGAAGCCGTGTTAGCAAAAGGGTGGTGGCTGGCAAATAAGTGGTTATTACTTCGGCGTACAAGCCAGCTTTTAGTAATAGCATTGTTTTTAAGCGGACCTTTGTTAGGTGAAGGTTATTGGATTGCAAAAGGTAATTTAACATCAAGTTTAACCTTTGATATTTTGCCGCTAACCGATCCTTATGTTTTATTACAATCATTTTTTGCCGGGCATGAAATTATTAGCCAGGCATTAATCGGTGCAGCGATTGTAACGGTATTTTATTTTTTAGTCGGCGGGAGAGTTTTTTGTTCATGGGTATGTCCGGTTAATATTGTTACTGACACAGCCGATGGATTACGAAGGAAGTTTAATATTAAAGGTGGAGCAAGATTCTCACGTAACGTACGTTACTGGATACTGGTAATGACATTAATTGTTGCAGTGATCAGCGGTAGTATTGCCTGGGAATTTATTAATCCTGTTTCAATATTGCACCGGTCAATTATTTTTGGCTTTGCTTATGCGGGATTCGTTATATTGGCCATTTTTATCTTTGATCTTTTATTAAGTCGACAAGGATGGTGCGGACATCTTTGTCCGGTCGGCGCCTTTTATAGCTTGTTAGGGCGCATAAGTATTATTCGAGTAAGTGCAGCAAATAGAGATAATTGTGATGATTGTATGGACTGCTTTTTAGTTTGCCCTGAAAAACAAGTTATTAAGCCCGCATTAAAGGGCGCTGAACAAGGAACCGGACCGGTAATAATGGATAAGAACTGTACAAACTGTGGTCGCTGCATTGATGTTTGCGCCAAAAATGTTTTTAATTTTTCAAATCGTTTTAACAACGGCATGTTAATGAATGAATCTAAAAAAGAGGAGGTTGCGCCATGAAAAGGTCAACTGCAATGAGTATCTTAATGATGTTGGGTGTTGGTTTAGTAGCGAACCAGGCCTGGGCAGAACATGTTGAATCTTTACGGGGGGCTAACCCAATGGCTGAGCCTGCGAAGGCGCCACAAGCAATGAAGTGGCAAAACGATCGCGAACCGATTACCCGTGATTATGTACAGCAACCGCCTATGATTCCGCATAAGACAAAAGGCTATAAGATAAATAAAAAATTTAATAAGTGTTTAACATGCCACAGTTGGGCAAATTATAAAGAGTCCGGGGCAACAAAGATTAGTCAGACGCATTTTAGTGACAGGGATAATAATGTCTTGGCCAATATTGCTCCACGCCGATATTTTTGTAATCAGTGTCACGTCCCCCAGGTGACAGCCAAACCTTTGGTTGAAAATACCTTCAATCCATTACAAACAATAAAGCGCCACTAAGTTTAGAATTTTAAAAGGATTGAGATATGAGTTTATATAAAAATTCAAAAAAACGTCTTCAGCTTGTCTGGATGTTTTTAAAAAAACCAACAGCAAAATACTCGCTAGGCACTTTATTGGTTGTGGGATTTATTTCGGGAATCATTTTCTGGGGTGGATTTAATACGGCAATGGAAATGACAAATAATGAAGAATTTTGTATTTCCTGCCATGAAATGCGTGATTATGTTTATGAGGAGTACAAAGATTCTGTTCACTATGCTAATCGAACGGGAGTAAGGGCAACCTGTCCGGATTGTCATGTACCTAAGGAATGGACTTACAAAGTTGTCAGAAAAATTCAGGCAACAAATGAATTATTCCATAAGGCACTGGGAACAATTGATACGCCTGAAAAGTTTGAGAAAAAGCGTTTAAAACTTGCGCGAAATGTATGGAAAGCGATGAAAGAGACAGACTCCAGGGAATGTCGTAACTGTCATGATTATGCATCAATGGACTATGCTGAACAAGGCCGGCGCTCTATGCAACAACATGCAGAAGGACTTGAAGCGGGTAAAACCTGTATCGATTGTCATAAGGGGATTGCTCACTCTTTACCTGCAATGTATGAAGTGGATCCAAGTGCGGCAGTAGGGAATTAATTTTTCAAACGATATAAAAATTAGTATGATTTTTTATTGCTGCTTAATGCCTGACAGAACGTAATCAATGGAAAATTTATAAAATTGTAAATTATTGAACGGTTTAAATTTCAATAATTATTCTGGCACCACCTAAGGTGCTTTCTGTTATATGCATTGAACCTTTGTAAAGCAGCAATATATCATTCACCATTGCCAGGCCAAGACCATGACCGGGCGTGTTTTGATCCGCACGTTGCCCCCTTAATAGAATGCGTTCCCGTTCCTCTTTATTAATTCCCGGTCCATTATCTTCGATTGAAAGATGAATTTTTTCATTTAATAGTTCAGCACTAACAGACACTTTGCTGTCACACCACTTATACGCGTTTTCGATAAGATTCCCCAGTAATTCAAAAAGATCGCCTTCGTCAATTTTTATAGTTAATGAGGAGGAAATATCAATATGAATATCAATTTCCTTATCTTTATATACCTTGTTAAGCGTCGATATTATTTTGTTAGTGACAGGTAGCAGAGGGATTGTACTGGCAGATTGAGAACGGCCTGCTGTAGCTGCACGTTGAAGTTGATACTTAACAATATCGTTGATTATTTTTAACTGCTCAATGGCTGTATTTTTTTCTTTGATCGCTGTGCTGTCGATAATGTTTTGTAATATGGCAAGAGGTGTTTTTAAACTGTGTGCCATATTGCCAAGTGAGTCACGATAACGTGTCAGTTGTTGTTGAGACGAGTCAATTAATTGATTCAGATTTTTACTTAGCGAATAAATTTCTTTTGGATAATGGCCACTTAAATGTTGTTCTGTTCCTTTTTCTATTTTTAACAAATCATCTGCAACACGTCGTAATGGTTTTAATCCCCAGGCCAGAATAAACATTTGTATAATAATTAAAATAAAACTTACGCCCGCTAACCAGACCCATAGATTTTTTCTGAAGGTCGCTATTTGCGTATTTAATACTTTTATATTTTCCGCTACCTGAAAAATATAGGCTTGTTCACCTTTATCAGTAATCCAGAGTGTGGAAAAGTTTAATATGGTAAAATAATCCTGTTTTATCCTATGTTTGGAAAAAGAAAAGTCCCCCGTTTTTATTTCGGGTGGAAGGGGCAGGTTTGTATTAAGCATAGACTTTGATTGCCATACCAGTTCTTTATTTATTGTGATGATACGTGCTTGCAGGCTGGATTCAGCAATATTCAAACGCGGTTCAGTAATTTCTTCAGGAAGTTGTAACTGATTATTTTCATCAAGTTCTGCTGTGGCTAACAGGGTATAGATTTGTGTGCGTAAATTTTCTCGTTGAGAATTTTCAACACTATTACGAAATGCTTTGTCTAACACCACACCCGTTAATCCCATAAATAATATTAAAATTATTAACGCAGAAATCAGAATGCGTGAGTGAATTGATGCTGTCATTTGGCGTCAGAGTCTTCAGGTGTATTCGTTTGACTTAAACTCCAGCGGTAACCGCGTCCTCGTAAAGTTTCTATAGGTTTGAGTTTGCCATCGGGGTCAAGTTTTTTGCGCAAACGCCCCACAAAGACTTCAATCACATTACTGTCTCGATCAAAATCTTGATCATAGATATGTTCAGTCAGCTCCGTTTTTGAAATAACTTTATCCGGATTCATTGCTAAGTATTCAATGACTTTGTATTCATAAGCGGTAAGTTCAAGCGGGTTGTTATTAAGGTGTACTGATTGGCGTGAAGTGTTAATGTGGATTTTGTCAAATTTAATAACGGGTTGGCTGATACCAGCCGAACGTCGTAATAAAGCCCGTACCCTGGCTAAAAGTTCTTCAACCTGAAAGGGCTTAACCAGATAATCATCAGCACCGGCTTCAAGGCCTTCTACTTTATCCTGCCATTTATCGCGTGCAGTTAAAATGAGAACAGGAAACTTGAGTTCAATTTCGCGCCATTTTTGAATAATCTCGATACCAGAAAGTTTTGGCAGGCCTAAATCGACAATAGCCAGATCAAAAGGGTATTCGCGCCCTGCATATAATCCGGCCTGGCCATCTTCAGCCACATCTACCGCGTAACCTTCTTTTTGCAGGTACTGTTGTAGTTGCGAGCGTAAGTTAGGCTCATCTTCAATAATTAATACTCGCATAATGAAATATTACTGTGCAGAGACATGGAATGTTTTAATTTTCCCGGAGGGCAACAAAACTTTAATTTTGTAAATGCGGCTACCGTCATTTTTATCAACTGTTTTAGCGGAAAGTATGCGTCCCTCAGTCTTATTTTTGATAGTTTGTACCGCATTTTCCAGACCTTCGTCACTATTTGCCAGCTGTATATAGGGTAAAAAATGGAGTTGGTCTGCCTGGCTGAGTGGACCTATAAATCCTATTAGAATAAAAATTATTATTGAAACGAAGGTGTTTTTCATTGCCTGTATCCGGTCTGGTCATAATTGTTGCAGAACGGGCAAGCATAAAACTTGCCCTTTCTTAAAGGATAACCAAGCTATATATATTACGCCAGATTTATTCTGGCTTTAATGACGTGCCAGCGCATTGCCGACCAGTGCGCCAAAAATTGCGCCGCCGAAAATTGCATCTGCATTCCCATGGCTGACGTCGTTAGCAATGGCTGAGCCAATTAAACCACCTGCAATAGTGGGTAAAGCATTTTTAGAATGAAGATGCGTATTTATTGAAATTCCCGGCGAACGGTATCGGGGCGAAATATAAGACTCCTGGTAAATGCGTTTTTCTACGCGGTATTCCCGTTCCCAGCCAGAATAATCTCTGCGGATGCGCTCATATGTTCTGAAATGGCGCCTGGCAGGATTATTGTATCCGTGATGCTTACGAAAATGATGTTTTGCACGGTGTGATCGTTTCCAATGCTTGCGCTGTTTAAATTTACGGTAATGGCGCTCATGACGGGGGTTCTCATAACCACGGGAGTATTCACGTTCGTAACTATACTCTCGTTCATCACGATCATCGTCGTCTGCCTGCACGGTACTCATACCAAACAAGGCGGTGACAATAATAACAACAGTTGCTTTGATGCTTTTTTTCATAATGGTTCTCCTTTTGTGATCCACAGCTTTTATGGCTGTTATGGAGAACTATAGTAAGGTGAAGCTGAACCTAATCTGAACGAATGAAATTAAAAAAGCCGCCCTGTTGTGACACAAGGGCGGCTTTTCAGACAAGCTTAATATTGTTTTGTTAAATTAAGTCGTCTGATAATACAGGTTTTGTGGGTGATTTGCCTGAGCAAAGAAGAACCAGCGCTCTGCAATCAAGCCGATGTATTGAATAATGAAGGCACCAATTAATGTTCCGGTGCTGCCTGATTCCATACCACTCCAAAGTAAGATAATAGGTAGCGGGAAAACTAAAATCATAAAGCTCCATTTCATTATCTTCATAAAGTCAGCCGATTTATGGTGGAAAAAATCACGTGTGTTCACTGAACCACCCTGCATCCCCATCGCTTTTTGTTGGATCTTTGGGTGACGAATACCAATCGCAGATTGAATAGTGGATTTTGCTTTAATGCGTGCGTTACGAATTAAAGAGCCACCACGTGTTATAAAGGCTGCGGCAGTAATAATAATCGCCCAGTTGCCATACAAGCTTAACAGATCAGGTGCATTTGAACTGGCAAAAGCCGCGGCTAAGGTAAAGCCTGATGCTGTACCGAGTAACAAATAGTTTGCTACCGTTAATGCGCAGGCCCATTCCTGCAAGAACTTAATGGTTGCGTAAATCATGCTGGTGCAAATAAAAAGTAAGAACGTTGCAACCATTGCAACAGCGCCAACCACTAAACTTAGTTGTAGAGTTGTTCCTGCTTTACTGGTATATAAAACCGTATCCCAGCCAAAGAAATGCATAAGACTGTAAATAAAAATTAAGCCCATCACCGCAGGTAAAACAATAACCTCACGTGATAGCCATGATGTGCGCCACATAGAGGCTGCACGCCAGGCACGTTCAGGTCGACCAAGGTGGAAGACAGAAGCGATTAAACCCGCCACTAAAAAGGCAAAGGCAATCATCGCGCCGGTACCATAAAATGCTGTGCTGTCCTGCACTGGAACAAGCTGTACAGCGGAGTAACTTTGGCCTGTGAACAAGGCTAAAAATAAACCCTGACCTGCGCCAATTAATGTTGTTAAAAAGATAACTGAAAATGCCGGATGCATATCTGTGTCTCCAAAAGTATTGTTATTAACGCAAAGGACGCAGAGGCGCAGAGGACGCAAAGGTTTTAATATATTTCCTCTGCGAACTCTGCGACTTTGCGAACTCTGCGTTGAGCATGAGTGTATCTATTACCAAGAAGTACTGTCGTCGAGCGTTGTTCCTTCGACCGGACCGCTTGGACCACGTTGTTCCTTGTTCAATGGATTATCAGCACGCTGCAATTCATCTTCATGAATATGCATATGTGTTTTACGACGTGGTAAATAATGATTAGATGGGTTTGTTCCCCATTCAGGCATTAACTGGTAACCACCTTGTTCACGAATCTGCACGGACACTTCTGAGTCAGGATCGTGAACATCACCAAATAAACGTGCGCTCGTTGGGCAAGCCAATACACAGGCCGGTTTGCGTTCTGCTTCTGGCAAGGATTCATCGTAAATTCTGTCAACACATAAAGTACATTTTTTCATGACCTTTTGTTGTTCATCAATTTCACGCGCACCATAAGGACAAGCCCATGAACAATAACGACAACCAATACACTTGTCATAATCAACCAGAACAATGCCGTCTTCTTTACGCTTGTAACTTGCACCCGTTGGGCAAACAGGAACACAAGGCGCATCTTCACAATGCAAACAACTTTTAGGAAAGTGAACGGTTTCTGTTTTTGGAAACTCGCCTACTTCATAAGTTTGTACACGGTTAAAGAAAGTACCGGTTGGATCTTTACCGTACGGATTTTCATCTGTCATGAAACCGGCGGGACCCGAGGTATTCCATTCTTTACAACTTGTTACGCAAGCATGACAGCCGACGCAAACATTCAAATCAATAACTAAAGCTAACTGAGTCATTATTTGGCTCCTTTAGTAAATATTCCCGCAAAGAAACCCTGTTTCTTACGGCGCTCGCCCGTGCCGGGTACGGCGGGCATTTCATCAAATTGAGGATATGATTCCTGTGGCTCATCATCTTCTGCTTTATAAACGCGAACGCGAACATCAAACCAACCTGCCTGACCGGTAACCGGATCAGAGTTTGAAATATGCTCACCGCATTCATTTTTAGGGAGTTCTTCAGAGATCAAATGATTTAACAGGAAGCCTTTTTGTGATTCATTGGCATCACCATCAAGATTCCATGCACCTTTTGCTTTACCCATGGCGTTCCAGGTCCAGACCGTACCGGGTTCAACCGCTTCAGAGTAACGCGCTAAACAACGCACTTTACCGTGCATGGATTCAGCCCACATCCAGCCGCCGTCTTCGATGCCTTGTGCTTTGGCCGTTGATGGATGAATGTGCATATAGTTATGCGCATGAATCTGACGTAACCACGCGTTTTGTGAATCCCACGAGTGATACATCGCCATTGGGCGTTGCGTTAACGCCGCTAAAGGATACTTCTGCTTATCTGTTAATTGCACTTCTAACGGTTCAGCGTAGAACGGTAATGGATCGAAATGTGTCTCAACACGACCACGCAAATGTTCCGGTGGCTGTTTACCTTCTGACTTACCCTGTGCGGCACGACGGAATTTCATTAACACTTCAGAGTAAATGTGAATGTTAATCGGCTCTGCATAACGTTGTAATGAATGTTCCTGTGACCATTTTAAGTAACCGCGATTCCAGTTACGCATATACTGGTAAGACTTCGGTAAATGATGATGGAAAACACAGTTGTTTTTCTCGTACATTTCCCACTGGTTTGGATTCGGTTCACCTTTCATGAACTTCTCGCCACCTTTACCACGCCAGCCGGATAAGAAACCAATGCCAGAACCCGGTGCTGTTTCATAGTTAACAATAAAGTCAGGGTAGTCACGGAATTTACGTGAGCCGTCTTCTTTAGTGAAAGCGGGTAACTTCAAACGTGAACCCAGTTCGATGAGCACTTCCTGGAAGGGTTTACATTCCCCTGTCGGTGGAACAACAGGAATACGAACCGAATCAACCGGGCCTTCAAATTCAGAAATCGGACGATCAAGCATTGAAATAACATCATGACGTTCGAGGTATGTGGTATCCGGCAGTAATAAATCTGCATACGCTGACATTTCAGACTGGAATGCATCACAAACAATCAAAAATGGAATTTTGAAAGTCCCGTCTTCATTTTTGTCATTGAGCATCTTACGCACTTCAGACGTATTCATGGTGGAGTTCCACGCCATGTTCGCCATAAAGATGAGTAAGGTATCAATGTCATACGGATCTTTGTTAACGGCATTGGTGATCGCATTTTGCATCATACCGTGGGCTGATAATGGGAACTCCCATGAGAACGCTTTATCAATACGGACCGGCTCACCTTTATCATCAACAAATAAGTCATCAGGTTCAGCAGGCCAACCTAGCGGCATACCATCTAATGGCGTATTCGGTTTAACACCTTCTGGTCCTTTTGGCGTTTTCGCACAAGGTGGAATAGGACGTGGGAAAGGCGCTTTGTGGCGGAAACCACCCGGGCGATCAATTGTACCTAAAAGACTCATTAAGATAGATAAGGCACGAATCGACTGGAAACCATTTGAGTGTGCTGCTAAGCCGCGCATCGCATGGAATGAAACAGGGTTACCTGTTACCGTATCGTGATCTTTACCCCATGCATCAGTCCAGGCGATAGGCAATTCAATCTGCTCATCGCGTGCCGTGATGCCCATTTCATGCGCCAGCGTTTTGATTCTGTCTGCAGGAATGCCTGTTACTTCAGCTGCCCATTCGGGGGTGTATTCTTCTACTCTTTCTTTTAATAATTGGAAAGCCGGTTTTACCTGGCGGCCATCCGGCATAGTGAATTCACCTAATAAATAAGGATCAACACTTTCTTCACGAGCATGCATCGGTTTGTCGCTGGTGCGATCCCACCAAACGCGATCTTGAGGATCAAAACAATCAGCGTCTTGAGGAATATCGGTGCGAACAAATAAGCCTGCATCATCACTTGCATCATCGGTACTGACTAATTCAGCTGAGTTTGAATATTGAACCAGGAAGTCACGATCATAAAGACCGGTTTTGATTAATTCATGGATAAGCGCAAGAATTAACGCACCATCAGTACCCGGTTTAATCGCAATCCATTCATCTGCAATGGCAGAATAACCGGTACGTACAGGGTTAATTGAAATAAAGCGGCCACCGTTACGTTTGAACTTCGATAACTCAATTTTCATTGGGTTAGAATGATGATCTTCAGCCGTACCGATCATAATAAAGAGTTTTGAGCGCTCCAGATCCGGACCACCAAATTCCCAAAAAGAACCACCGATGGTGTAAATCATGCCCGCCGCTAAATTAACTGAGCAAAAACCACCGTGGGCTGCATAGTTTGGCGTGCCATATTGTTTTGCAAACATGCCGGTTAAGGCTTGCATTTGATCACGGCCAGTAAACATGGCGAATTTCTTCGGATCGGTTTCTCGTAAATGGCGTAAGCGATCTTCCATAATTTGGAAAGCGTCATCCCAGCTGATTTCTTCAAATTGGGCTTCACCGCGGTCAGCGCCTTCTTTACGTTTTAACGGCTTGGTTAAGCGGGCTGGAGAATATTGCTTCATGATACCCGATGCGCCTTTGGCACAAATAACACCCTTATTTAAAGGGTGTTCAGGATTACCCTGAATATAACGAACTTCGTTATCTCTCAAAGTAACGCGAATGCCGCAACGGCATGCGCACATGTAACAAGTGGTATTTTTAGTTTCGATTCTGCCTTCAGGAGGCTGAATAGGGTCATGTAATACGGTCATATTGTGGCCTTGATTACTGTGATCAGTAGTGATAATTAAACAAAGCGCGCGATTATAGGTGTCAAATCGCGCAGTGGCTAATCAGGTTTACTTGGTGCATTATAAAATCATTATATACTAAATTACTAAGAGATTTCATCTACCCCAAAAGGGTAAGATCAAAATTAAGTATTATTTTTTTAATAAACCTCTTTAAAACAAAGGGTTATGTAAAAACAAAGTCCGCTTCATACTATAGACAAGATTGCTTCTTTTTCCAGATTGTTATAGCGGCAGCAAGGTATTTTTCATTAACGATAGAAAAATTTTATATATAAAATAGAATATTTCTGAGGCTAGTGCTTTTTTATGAGTTTTCTAAGAAGCAGAATCAAGCTGAATCATAGAGATTTTTTGGGTATATCTTGATATTGCCAAGGGCATGATTCATGATGAAGACCATATTATATATGTGCAAATATAAAGTAGTTCATACGCCGGCAAAAGAGTGTTTTTATTAATAATAAAAGTTGAGGTCGAGATGAAAAAGTTTAACCCCCGTTTATTTTTAATGTTTATTTTTACCATATTGATTTTTAATTCCTCAGCGCATGCCATCGAGACTCTGCAGTGGGCGGGTTGTGGTATTTCCAAAAAGGCCTTTATGACAGAGTTATCTAAAGCCTATACCAAAAAAACAGGGATCGAGGTTAAGTTAAGTGGTGGTGGTGCGACAAAAGGGATTCGCAACACCGCAAAAGGTTCGATACATATTGGTGGTGCTTGTCGCGTTTCATTAGAGCAACACCCGGAAGAGCGTGATGCTTTTCAGATTCCGGTTGCCTGGGATGCATTAGTGGCTTTTGTGCACAAAGATAATCCGGTCAATAATGTTAGTTTTAAGCAGTTAAATAATATTTATCTTGGCAAGATAACCAACTGGAAAGAGTTGGGTGGAAATGATGCGCCGATAGAACTCTACGTGCGACGAGGCAAATTATCCGGTGTAGGCCGCACACTGCGAGAATTAGTTTTTGCGAATTACAATCAGGAATTTAAAGCAACTTATGTTGTTAAGTCGTCAGGCCCGGTTGAAAAAGGGGTGGTAAAAAATGTTAATGGATTGGGCGTTTCCGGTATTAGTAGTGCAAAAAAACGTCAGCTAAAATTATTAAAACTCGACGGAAAGGCACCGACATATGAAAACATTAAAAATGGTTCTTACGCGTTATACCGTCCGCTTTATCTTGTGATCAAACGGGGTAATAAAACACCTTTAGTTCGTGACTTTGTCAAGTACGCCGTTAGTGATGAAGGCCAGGCTATTATTCGCTCCCAAGGTACTGTGCCTTATGCAGAAGCACTGCATTTAGTGATGAAACAGCTTGATCAATATGAGCGTGCCAATACAGAAGGTTTATCTCAAACCAAAGCACAATAAAAGAACAAATAAAGGGGCGTAAGCCTCTTTTTTTATGGGAGTACTCTTTTATTTATCTTCCGCCAGTGGGCTTAAAACGCTCCGTTTTTTACTTTAAAGCAGGCAATAATATTGCGTTGTTTTTATGCTCATTCCATAAGGACTACTTTTCTGAAATAGAGGCGCTCATTTTTCGCAAAAGCCATACTGGATACTATTCAGGCAAAAAAGTAGAGGGTATAAATTTTTTGAATGGGGGGGTAATGCATTCGATGTAGACGCTCACTCATTTTAGGAATATTCTAGTCGGCAATTAATTTTGGGGGTTTTCAATTGAGGAAGCTCTGGTTCAAGTCGCAATAAAATTTTGAGGATAACAAAATGTTCATGACCAACCCTTTTGACGCACTTACGTCATTAATCTCAGTCGATGTTATGCAGATGTATATCATCGTCATGGCTGTACTTGTCGCCGGCGGTACAATCTTAGATATGATGCATAAGAAAAGTGCCAAGTACTTTTTTGAAAATGCAGAAAAAGCAAAAGCAAGTGCGACACGCACCGTTAGCGCTGGTGAAAAAGTCGGCCTCGCTGTAAGTACAGTCGCAAACGAAGTACTGACTTCCAGTGAATTTTGTAATACAAAGCGCCGCATTTCACATCTTTTGACGATGTACGGTTTCATTATCTTCGTTGTGACATCAGCTCTGATGATTTTTGAATGCGACTCAATTGCGACATCGACTCTGGCACAACTTTGGCACATTGGTGCGATCATGCTTTGTGCTGGTGGTTACTGGTTCTGGTTCTTCATCCGTGTTGATGTGAACTCAGAAGGGGCCAAGTGGTATAAATTAGTGCGTGCAGACATCTTTATCGTTTCACTCTTTACAACAGCAACATTCGGATTAATCTGGTCTTATCTACAGTCTGGTGGTGCTCATGGTGCGGTAGCGGATATGGGCTGGACTACATTGTTCTTCGTTTTATTCGTTATTTCAAACACGACACTTTTTGCCAGTGTGCTGTGGTCTAAATTTGCACATATGTTCTTCAAACCTGCTGCTGCTTACCAGAAGAAAACAACGATAGCGGACGGTTCAAGAGAGAATTTACCGGGTGATTTCGATTTATCTTCTCCTGAAGTGCAAGCAAGATTCCCGGATATCCCTGAATATATGGGCAAAAATCCGGAAAACATGGGGCCTGGTATTCGACGCGAGCCTGCAAACCATTACTAAATTTAATCTAATAACAATTATTTAAGAAAAGAGAGAATATATTATGCCTACTTTTGTATATATGACTCGTTGTGATGGTTGTGGACAGTGCGTTGACATTTGCCCATCTGACATCATGCACATCGATAAAACATTACGCCGTGCTTATAACATTGAACCTAACATGTGTTGGGAATGTTACTCTTGCGTAAAAGCCTGTCCACACCACGCCATTGATGTTCGTGGTTACGCAGATTTTGCTCCATTGGGTCACTCTGTACGTGTACACCGTGATGAAGAAAAGGGCACGATTGCCTGGCGCATCAAATTCCGCAACGGCAAAAAAGATATGGAATTACTCGCGCCAATCACAACTAAGCCCTGGGGCACGGGTTACCCTGATTTGGCAGCAGCAGCAGCACCAGGCAGTGAGACGGTAAACAGCGAATTATTATTTAACGAGCCTAAGTATGTTGCGATGAATGACAGCGCATTAGCAACGCTTGAGTCAAATGGCTTGGAAATTAAAGAAGGGGTGTACTACTAATGGGCTACAAGACAATTATTGAAGACGATATTGATATCCTCGTCGCAGGCGCCGGTCTGGGTGGTACAGGTGCTGCGTTCGAAGCAAGATATTGGGGTAAAGATAAAAAAATCGTTATTGCTGAAAAAGCAAACATTGACCGCTCTGGTGCAGTAGCACAGGGTTTATACGCGATTAACTGTTACATGGGTACGCGTTTTGGCGAAAACAATCCTGAAGATCACGTACGTTATGCGCGTATCGATTTAATGGGTATGGTTCGTGAAGATTTGGCCTTTGATATGGCGCGCCACGTTGATTCAGCGGTACATCAGTTTGAAGAATGGGGCTTACCTATTATGCGTAATACCAAGACAGGTGCCTATCTTCGTGAAGGTCGTTGGCAGATTATGATTCACGGTGAATCTTATAAGCCAATCGTTGCTGAAGCGGCGAAAAAATCAGCAGATAAAGTCTTTAACCGTGTTTGTGTCACGCATTTATTAATGGATGAAGCGAAAGAAAATCGTGTTGCCGGTGCTGTTGGTTTCAACGTACGTACGGGTAACTACCACGTCTTTAAATCGAAGACAGTAATCTGTGGTGCAGGTGGTGCTTCAAACATCTTTAAACCACGTTCAGTGGGTGAAGGTGCAGGTCGTGTATGGTATGCACCATGGTCATCAGGTTCTGCCTACGGTCTTATGATCGAAGCCGGCGCGAAAATGACGCAAATGGAAAACCGTATTGTATTAGCACGTTTCAAAGATGGTTACGGTCCTGTTGGCGCATACTTCTTACACCTTAAGACCTATACGCAAAATGCTTACGGTGAAGAATACGAATCAAAATGGTTCCCTGAGCTTCAGGAACGAGTGGGTAAAGAATACCTGGATCCAGAAGCTTCTCACGCAACGCATCGTCCTATTCCGACGTGCTTGCGTAACCATGCAATTATCTCTGAGGTGAATGCAGGTCGTGGTCCTATCCACATGGTCACAATGGAAGCCTTCCAGGATCCGCATTTAGAGGAAATTGGCTGGCATAACTTCCTGGGTATGACAGTGGGTCAGGCTGTATTATGGGCGGCAACTGACGTTGATCCTAAATACGAAAACCCTGAATTAACCACTTCAGAACCTTACGTAATGGGTTCACATGCAACAGGTTGTGGTGCATGGTGTTCAGGTCCTGAAGATGTTTCTCCGGAAGAATATTTCTGGGGTTATAACCGTATGACAACAGTTGAAGGTTTATTCGGTGCAGGTGATGCGGTTGGTGGTACTCCACATGCGTTCTCATCAGGTTCTTTCACTGAAGGTCGTTTATCCGCTAAAGCCGCTTGTAAATATATCGACGATGGTAAAGCAGAAGGTATCCGTGTTACTGATGCTCAGATTGCTCGCCGTAAGGAAGAGATCTACAAGCCAATGGAAACCTATACTGTAAGCCGTAACGAAATTGTTGCAGGTTCGGTTAACCCTAACTACATCAACCCACGTCAGGGTCTGGATCGTTTACAGAAATTGATGGATGAGTACTGTGGTGGTTTTGGTGTTAACTACATGACGAATGACAAGCTTTTAAGCATTGGTCTTAAGAAAATGGCGGTTCTGGGTGAAGACTTAGACAAAGTGGCTGCTGAAGATGTCCATGAGCTGTTACGTGCATGGGAATTGAAGCACCGCTTCTTAACGTCTGAAAGTGTATTCCAGCATACAATGTTCCGTAAGGAAACGCGCTGGCCTGGTTACTACTACCGTGGTGACGCAATGAAGGTTGATGATGAGAACTGGCATGTATTAACAGTATCCCGTCGTGATCCTAAAACAGGTGAGTACACGATGGAAAAAGCGCCTCTGTATCACCTTGTAGGTGACATCGAGGACAAAGACCTGGCTAAACTGAAAGCAGAAGGTCATCACTAAGTAAATTACCGGCTTGATTGGGTTCAGGCCAGTAAATTTGCAACATAAAAAAGGACTGGCATGTATAATGTTGGTCCTTTTTTTATCTAAAGTAGAGTGTTAATTCCCACTTTAGGTACAGATAAGCTTAAGAAACACTGGTATTTTATTGAGAAAGTTAAATGAACATTATTGAAAACACAGATGACGAAATTTTAGAACATGCACACCCTATGTGGGCAGATTTGGTTAAATATTCGAACGAAGGAAACTACGGTGCTTTTACACGTGAGTTCTCGGCGTCGTTTATGAAAGGTGCAAACGAAATTGAAATGGGCAAGCAGTTTGCCAGAAGCGATTTGGCAAAAAATTTGTCAGAAGATTATTCTTATCTTGGTATGATACGCCGTGGTGAACACGTTACCGTTCTTTATAAAGTGATTCATAAAGAAAGCAAAGCCGAATGGCTGGGTCGACTTGTGCTGGGTTATGAAAAAGAGAAAGTAAAAATTTTTGGCGCGACGCTTTTCTAAACAGCTGTGCAGAACAGCGCTGCATTTATGCTATGTAGGTCAGACTTTCACCCTCCAACTAATTTAAATTGTGGGGCACTATGAGTCTGACATGTCAGGTTAATACCCTCTTATTGTGGTTCTAGACGAACCTGACCTACAATATCCCTGTGTTGCTAAAGTACAGGGCACAGGTTTAGAAAGAAACAGGTTAGATTATATATGTCAGATACAATTGCAGACGAAAAATTCGTCGAACTAAATTATAAAGTCGTCGATGATAAAACCGGCGATGTGCTTGTTACCGTTGATTACCCGATCGGTTATGTTCATGGCGTCAATGATGTTATGTCAGAAGAAGTGACTAAACACCTTTATGGTAAAAAAGTCGGTGATATTATCGAGGTACCGGTAGATACAAAGTTATTATACGGTGAGCGTGATGAATCACTGGTGTTTACCGACCATATTGAAAATGTGCCGGAAGAGTATCGTGAAATCGGTATGACCATCACCATGGAAAATGAAAAGGGTGAGCCAAAAAATTTTATCGTGACGCGTTTTGATGATAAAACTTTAACCGTTGATGGTAATAATCCTCTGTGTGGCAGAGACGTCACTTTCATATTAGAGGTTTTAACGGTGCGCGAAGCCACGGATGAAGAAGTTGATCTGGGTGGTGCGGTTGATGCCAATCCAGATTTAAATGACATACTTGAACGCGCAGAATAAAGTACTCGCAATGAATTACAGTAACCCATATATATTTTATCCCGACAACCGCGCGCTTGAGCGTGCTATAGCTTCTTCACTGAGGATACTTGGAGGAGATGCGAACACCCTGGCCGCTCCGGATACCGCGTCAACGGTTGTGGATAATTTTATTCATACACGGGGTAATTTCGAACAGCAACGATTTAACACAAATATTCTTGAGCCGATGTCTGAGGCGCTGGAGACCTTACTGACCGCTGAATATCGCGAGCAGGAACCAGCAGGCTGGGCCGAGGTACAGAACCGTCTTGGTCTCACCCTTGCGGCTCTGGGGCAGCAGCAACACGATGTTGCACTGTATGAAAAGGCGATTGCGTGTTTTAACCTTGCGCTGGAAGAGTTGAGTCAGGAAAGTGCACCTCTTGAATGGGCGGCCACACACACTAATCTAGGTGCGGCATTGCAGGCCTTAGGTCGGCTGCAGTCTGATTCAGGTGTATTAAATAAGTCAATCGATGCATATACCAGTGCGTTACTGGAGTGGTCCCGCAAAGAAACGCCCGAAGAATGGGCGCTCACCATGCATCAATTGGGCGCGACCTTTCATGCCTACGGCAAACTGCTTAAAGGTAATCGGACTTTTCAAAAGTCCGTTGTTTCTTATAAAAATGCACTGGCAGAATTCGATGCCGATAATCACGCTTTAGAGTTAGCCGCGACACATAATAATCGTGGTGCGGTGCTGCATAACCTGGCTGAATCAGAAGAAAATCCGGATCGTTTGATCGAGGCAATCCGGGCCTATGAAACCGGTTTGACAGTTTGCATGGAGCAGCAGCTGCCGATTCATCATGCAGTATTGTGCAGGGTGAATAAATTTTCTGCACAAAGTGTTATGGCTGAGTTAACCGGCGACACCGCTCTTGCCGATGAAGTGGCGGATGAGTTTGAAATTATTCTTGAATGTTTTCCGCATGCATTGCAACCACTTTGCGCAAAGTATTGTGAAGAGCAGATGAATAAGATGCGAAAGATGGCTGCAAACTCTGCTGCATAACCTTTTATTGTGAAAGCCCCGGCTTAATGATCATTAGACGGACTTAAACCCGCTCAGATAGCTCATAATCAATGTTAATAAAGGCACCAATATCTGCACAAAATCTGATGATACGTGCGCCAAACCCAACATCGGGCTTTGTTTCATCTTTATCAATCGACAGGGTGAGCACGACCCCAATTCTTGGAGACAGGTTATGGCTTTTGCAAATTTCGATAATTTTGTCCTTAGCAGGTTCAATTTTTTTAAGAATTTCATCGTCGATTAATTTGTAAATATCCAGATCCTGCATATCAGAATCAACGGTTTCTGTGGAAAATTCCCATGAGCTAATGACCGGTTTATCCAGGCTACCGCTCATGCCGGCATTATTGGTTGATGTGGGCTCGAGACCAATGAATTTTGTCACCAGATCCGGGTCGAAGTGATAACCAGAGAGTCCGAAAAAAGCGCGTCCTTTATTAGATGCCACGGATAGAGTCCTCAATTATGATAGTTGATACGGTGCGTGATTATAACTGATAGCCCGAATTGATACGGTACTTAATTTAAAAATAAAGCAGGGGGCTTGTTTGTTAACCATTGATTGTGGAAAAGCTTTTGATTAGATATAAGTATACCCGCTTAAAAAAATATTATAGATCTACCCTATTATGTTTCTGCTCCAAAAGAGGTAGAGTTAGGGTCTGCTAGAGAGAGGTTTTAGGTTTGTCAGCTGAAGTAAAACAAGAAAAAAAGCGAGACCCCAATAACCCCTGTCTGTTTTGTACGGACCCCAGAGGGGTGTCTCTGCAAAATGAGCTTGCTTACAGCGCCCGCGATAGTTACGGGGTAAGTCCGGGTCATACTTTGGTGATTCCACGCCGACATGTGGCAGCATTTTTTGATTTAACACCAGCAGAAGTGGCCGCTTGCATGGAGTTGATCAACGAGGAACAAAAGCAACTGGATAAAGAGTTTAAGCCGGATGGCTACAATATTGGCGTTAATATTGGGCAGGCAGCCGGACAGAGTATTTTCCATGTCCACATTCACATCATTCCCCGTTACAGTGGGGATGTTGAGAATCCACAAGGTGGGGTGCGGCATGTGATACCAAAGAAGGCGCACTATACGCGCTAGAGCAGTATAATTTGGTCAGTTTACTGGGAGGGACTGACAACTTTGTTTATATTCCTCCCGCTATTATTACAATTAAGGAGTTAGTATTATGGGTGAGTTTACACGACCTAAAGTTCCAACAGGCGTAACAGAGTATGTGACTACGACACAAAAAGAGATTGTACCTGGACAGTTTCATGTAGGTTATACAACTGAATGGAAAAGTTTCCAAAAAGAAGTACCGTACCAAACGCCTAAGAAGCCTTAAGGTAATCAGCCGCACCTATCTTTACGGTAGGAGGTAAAGCTGAATTTACATTTAGCTTATGATAAGCACGCTTTTATAGCGTGCTTTTTTTATATTATTTGCAAGCTATCATTATTGTATGCAGGCTAGTGTCAGGTAGAGTGCTTACGGTTAATGACTTTAATAAACAGTATATTGATGCCTATTTCACGAGCGGAATATATATATTAAATGTTGTACCTTCACCAATAATGGATGAGAAATCAATCGCGCCTGCCATAGATTCTATCATCTGTTTAGTGATAGCAAGTCCAAGCCCGGTACCGCCTTTTGCACGGGTTGCTGAAGCATCATTTTGAGTAAACTTATCAAAAATGGTATCAAAAAAATCTTTTGGAATACCTTCTCCCGAGTCTATGACAGATATTTTAGCATAGGAGCCTTTAATCGTTGTGCTAATAAGAACAGAAGTATGTTTATAAGAAAATTTTACTGCATTAGATAACAGGTTTGACATAATTTGATCGAGACGCTGAGGATCTACATTTATCATCAGGTTGCTGTCAGTTTCAATAAAATCTATATTGACATTATGCTGCCCGGCATAAATTATGTTCTCAGTTATGACTTTATTCATTGCTTCAGTGAGGTTGACTTGTTTGATGTTAAAATTTAATTTTCCCGCATCAATTTTTTGCATATCAAGCAAATCATTTATTACGTTCATTAAGCGCTCTGTATTATTGTATGCAGTTGCTAATAACTCCTCTGTCTTATCGGGGTTTTCTTTAAGCACCCCGCTGTTTACCAAACCTAAAGCACCGCGGATAGAAGTTAAGGGCGTGCGTAATTCATGACTGATATTACTAACAAACTCAACCTGCATTTTATGCGTTATCTTACGCTCACTAATATTTCGAACAATACAGTTATACATTATACTATTGTTAATTATCATTTCATTTAATGTGATTTCTATCGGGAAATTTATCCCTTTTTTGTGGAGTCCTTGTTTCTCGTAAAATACATCGCTGTTTATTTTTACGCCTTTAAGATCAGAAATAATAAAATTTATTTTTCTGTTAACAGAATCCCTTAACGTATAGCCGAAGATTTTAGTAATAGCAGAATTAATTTCCTGAATATGAAAATCATGGCTTAAAGTAATAATGCCATCTGACATAGATTCTAATATAGCGCGGTGTTTATTCTCATTGTTTTTCAGGACGCTGGCTTGCTCTTTAACCATGCTTTGTAAATTTGTATTTAATCGTATTAATTCTTTTCGTGAATGAGTAAGAGTTTCTGATTGTTGTATTAAAGAATGTATTTTCTCCTGAATTTTACTGGCCAGTTTATTGTAAGATGTTGCCAGGGCAGATATTTCATCTTTTCCTGACTCAGGGATGCGGATACTATAATCTCCTAAAGCGAGTTGCTCTGCATCATGTTGTAATTTTGTAATCGGGTTTAATATTTTTAGTTTAATGATCGCTAACCCAGCAATAAAGAATAAAATATAGATAAATAATAATAGTAAAAATATATTCTGAAGTTGTTGTTCTGCTTCTGTTGAGCGCTCAAGAGAACGTTTGCTTATGTTATGTGCCTGGGACAACATGGTTTTGATATGATGTTGTATTTGTGCATCTATTAGCTCTTCTTTATATTTTATTGTTGATGTGTTGTTGCCACTCAGACTGGTTATGATTTTTTCAACCTGAACGTTATTGGATATGATTTCCTCCAAAGATTTTACGTCATTATCAGTATAAATCTTACTGGATATTTTAGTGAGCAATATTTTAAGCGTTGCCTGATTGTTTTTCCATTGCGTACCCATCTGAACACTTTTATTGTTTAAGTATTCATTTGTAACACTCTCAAACTCAAATATATTCTGCGTTAGCGTTTGCGTGAATTTATTTATTTCACTTTGTGTCTGCAGATCTTGTGATGTTTGCCAAAATGAATAACTAAAAATAAACGAAACAAATATAATAACTAAAACAAAAATTTTAAGCTTAAAATACATAGTCATTTTTAGTAAGTGTTGCTGAAGGGTTCTGGGTTAAGTTTTTTTGAAATTGCCAGGTGAAAGATGTTGAGATGGTTTGATGAAATATTTTGAGGGCAATCCATGCCTCGTTGCGTTTTATTTTCTTGTTTGAATATAGTTAACCCGTCAGGGGGCGAGGCAGCAATTTCTGTGTTGATGTTTTTAACTATGTGTTCTAATGTGTTTCTATCGGAGTCAGGATTTTTAATGTTTCGGCATACCCCCACTTTTTTAAAGTAGTTAAGCATTGTTAGTAACGGCATTGTTGACGGTGTCGCGCTGATTTTTGACATAGGTACCACGTTGACAGAGTTTATGGATTTGTTATTTGGATATAGAGACAGTCTTAAACCTGGCATAAAAAATAAGGCTAATGAAGAAGTTGCCATTAGTCGTTCCTTGGAGAAATTAATTGTAGTTATATTATTAGTTACTTTACTTTAAAGTATCGGCTTTCAGGGAAGAAACTTTAATGATGGACGGTGTTTATTTGTTACATCTATACAGCGAAGTATCTTTAACTAAAGCTAATTATGCATTATTTTTTGTGGCAGGTGAGTAATAAAATATTAGAAAGTAGTGATGTTTTATTTATACAAAATTATTTGTTTAAAGGTTTAATGAATATTACAAGTTAGTTGTTTTTCCTTACTTTTAGTGAAGTAATCATTGCTCATGAATGGATTGGGGCCTAAAAATTATGTTGAAATATGGTGGAAAACAGAAGTTTTTACATTTTGTTGCCGTGTTTTTTTTATTTTTCTTCGTAACGACAGTTGCTGCTTCATTAAATTTAACCAGGGAAGAAAAGGTATGGATAAAAAAAAATACACAACTCATTGTTGCTAACGAAATGGATTGGCCGCCATTCGATTATACAGAAAATGCTAAACCAGCAGGTTACTCTATTGATGTTATTCGTCTTATTGCAGATAAAACGGGTCTGCAAATGAAGTTCATTAATGGTCATACCCGGCAAGAACTATTGCAAAAATTTAAAGCGGGTGAAATAGATATTTTGCCTGCTATATCCATCAACAATGAACGACGTAAAACGATTTCATTTAGTAAAAGTTATTACGCGCAACCCTCAATCCTTGTTGTCCATAAAGATAATAAAGACATTGCCAGTATTGGAAATTTAACGAATAAGCGGGTTGCCGGTGTTAAAGGTTATAGCATTAGTGCGGCGATTAAAAAAATAAAACCGACCGTTACGATGGTAGAGGTCAGCAGCATATTAGACGGATTAAAATCGGTTTCGCTTGGATATGCAGATGCCTTTATTGACAGTATTGGAGTTATATCTCACTTATTAGATAATAATTACATCCCTAATCTTAAAATTATTCATCAGGTTGAGCATCCTGAACTCGTTAATCCCGCCCTTCATATGGGAGTGGCAAAAGAGAATACGCTGCTGACTAATGTTTTAGATAAAGCGCTTGCAGCCATTAGCAGGGATGAAAAGCGTACATTGGAAGATCGTTGGTTTTATGTTTCAAAAGAAATAGAACAATCAGACTCAGTAGGCCGGTTGGATTTATCTACAGAACAACTTGAGTGGTTAAATCAACAATCAAAAATTCGTATTGGCATTATGAATGCCTGGCCGCCAATGGATTATGTTGATACAAAGGGGGAGCCTGCCGGGATTGGGGTAGAGTTTATTAAAGCTTTGAACCGCCGTTTAGATAATAAGCTTATTATTATCCCCGGATTATGGAAAGATAATTTTTCTGCTGTTAAAGAAAAACGACTCGATGCTTTAATGGATATTACACCGCGCCCAGAACGCGAAGACTTTATTCATTTTACCAGACCTTATATTGAAGTTCCTCACCTGATTTATACACGTAAAGATGAAGCACGTATAGATTCCTTAACCGATCTGAAAGACAAAATTGTCGGTATTGAGAAAGGTTTTTTTATCGTTAAAGTATTACGTGAAAAATATCCCGGCATTAAAATAAAACAATATCGTACCACCAGCGATGTACTTGATGCGTTATCCAAAGGTGAGGTTGATGCCTATGTCGGCAATCGCGCAGTGGCCAGTTATATTATACACAATGAGTTAATTACAAATGTCATTGCACAGGGAAAAATCAGAGAAACATCCTCGATTAACGCAATTGGTGTGCGTAAAGATAAAAAAATATTACGTGATATATTGCAAAAAGGACTGGATGATATAAGCGCAATAGAGCGCGCCCAGATCATAAATCCGGGTAAAAAATTAAATAATTTATCAGAATTAAAGTCAATATTATTTAACAAGCTTTCTAAAAAAGAACGTAACTGGTTAACTAAGCAACCAACTGTTCATCTTGGCGTTGACCCTGGTTGGCCCCCTGTTGAATGGATTGACAAACAAGGTAACTACCGGGGCATGACTTCTGATTATATTAAGTTTATTGCAGATTTATTGGGCTTGAAATTTGTAATACCTGAACGTATGGCCTGGACGGAAGTTTTAGAAGGAGTAAAAAAAGATAAAGTTGATATTTTACCTGCTGTTGTCCGCACAGAAGAACGTAGCAAATTTTTAAATTTTACCAAACCCTATATAAAATTTCCTTTTGTTGTTTTTACCCGGGATAACACCGAATTTATAACGGACATACAGGATCTGTACGGTAAACGTGTTGGCATAGAAGAGGGGTATTCATCACAAGAAGATTTAAAAAATGATCATCCACAACTGAAACTTGTCTCTTTTACAACAACAAAAGATATCTTGTATGCATTATCTGTAGGTGAAATAGATGCATATATTGGTAATTTAACCGTAGCGGTGTATTTACTTAAACAGGAAGGTTTAACAAACATAAAAGTTGCAGCACCTACCAAATATAGCTTTGAGCTTTCTATCGGTGTGCGAAAAAAACTGGGTGAACTTTATACTATAATGGAGAAAGCACTATCCATGATTGATGAAGTGCAGAAAAACGAAATACGTCAGCGTTGGTTAAAAATCAATTATAAGGTTGGTATCGAATATGATCTGGTAATAAAAATATCTATTATTACAGCAACGGTTATTGTATTGATTTTATTATGGTTGTTTGCAGTTGAGCGACAGAAGAACAGGATTAGTGCGGCTAAAGAAGAAACCGACAGAGTAAATACTAAGCTAAAAGAGCTCGATCAGCTTAAATCAATGTTTATTGCATCGGTTTCTCATGAATTACGTACACCGTTGAATGCTGTTATTGGCTTTTCCAGTGTTATGATGAATGGGCTTTATGGTGAGTTGAATGAAAAATATCTGGATTACACCACCCGCATTAACAAGTCCGGACAACACTTATTATCACTTATTACAGATATTATTGATATTTCTAAAATTGAATCGGGTAATTTGGATATAGAAAAATCAGACTTTGATCTCGGTGAAATAGTTGAAGAGGCCGTTATCAGTTTAGAACAACTGGCTTCGGGTAAAAATTTGCTTTTAACTAACAGTGTTCCGAAAGGGATTTATTTGCATACGGACAAACGTAGATTATTTCAAACTATTCTTAATTTTGTGAGCAATGCGGTTAAATACTCGGAACAGGGTGAAGTAAAAATATTCACAGAGGTTAATGATAACACCGTTACCTTAACGGTAAGTGATACAGGAGTGGGGATTGATGAAGAAAATATGGACGGGTTGTTTGAGCCTTTTGAAAGGTTTGAGTCGCATATTAGTGTAAAAGCGGGTGGTACAGGTCTTGGACTTTATCTGACAAAAAAAATAGTCACCGATATGTTAAAGGGTGAAATTGGCGCTAAAAGTAAGTTAGGAGAAGGCAGTTCATTTTGGATAAGGATTCCTAAAGTCTTGTAATAAAATTGATGTTAAGTTTTATTCTTTAATAAAGGGAAAGAAAATGGAAACGGCATTGGTCATTGAAGATAACCCAAATAACATGGTGCTCATTTGCGATATTCTTGAGTTTAATGGTTATTCTGTTATTCAGGCCGAAACGGGTACATCAGGTTTTGAAGTTGCTAAAACGCATCATCCAGATTTTATAATTCTGGATATTCAACTTCCCGATATTAATGGCTTTAATGTACTGGAGAAGATAAGAGAAAATACTATGACTAAAGATATACCTGTAATTGCCATGACATCCTATGCCATGGCGGGGGATAAGGCTAAATTTATAGCCGCAGGTTGTGATGGCTATGTAGAAAAGCCAATAGAACCAGGGTTAGTGATTAAACAGATTCAAGAGGCACTTAAAAAATCATAATGAAAGTTCTTGTTGTAGAAGATGTTGAAGATTCAAGAGTGCTTCTTGAAGATATTTTAGTTTCCGAAGGATATGAGGTAACAACAGCTGCCGATGGTTTGGAAGCATTACAGCAGGTGAAAAAAATACAACCAGATTTAATTATTTCAGATATCCTTATGCCAGAAATGGATGGTTTCGAGCTTTGTCGTCAATTGCAGCGTGATCCAAAATTTAAATCGATTCCTTTTATTTTTTATACCGCAACATATACTGATGCGAGCGACGAAAAACTTGCTTTATCGTTGGGTGCCAGTCGTTTTGTTATCAAACCTGAAAATCCTCCCAGATTACTTGAAATTATAAGAGAGGTTGTTGCTGAGCACCGTGCTAATGTTTCAGAAAAGCGTGCAATTGATAAGGACGGTGACCATAGTTTTGAAATGTCATATTCAAAAACACTGAGTAAAAAATTAAACAAAAAAGTTGAGGACCTTGAAAACCAAAAAGAACAACTGAAAATTATTACAGATAGTGTGCCTGCACTGATTTCAGAGATAGATGAAAAGGGTTGTTATTTATATGTTAATAGCGCTTATGAAAAGTGGTTTAATCTTTCCAGGGACAAAATTATTGGAAAAAATATTGTTAATATTGCCAATAAGACATTATATAACGTTGTTCAGCCGTATATTGAAAAAGCACTTAAGGGAGAAGAGGCCGTTTACGAAGGTTATGTAAAAGACGTCTATGGCAATGAGCGTTATATATTAGCGCGTTATATACCCTATAAAAGAAAAAACATGAAACATTATCATTGCTTTTCATTTGTTAATGATCTTACAGAGAAAAAACAAGCAGAAGATGAAAAGCAGAAACTGTTAATACAATTGCGTCAGTCTCAAAAAATGGATGCTATAGGTCATCTTGCAGGTGGTATTGCACATGATTTCAATAATATTCTCGGTATTATTCTTGGTTATGCTGATCTTATGGCTTTAGCAGAGTTTGAAAACAAGGGCGGGCGACTTGAGCTTTATAACCAACAAATCAGAACAGCGGGGCTTCGTGGAAAAGAACTGGTTAGTCAAATAATGAAGTTTAAACGAAATCCAGATGAACAGTCAGAATTCTCCGTTGATATAAAACCACTTTTAAAAGAAGTTATTAAACTGGTTGAAGACACCTTTCCTGCTACAGTGGCTATAGATAGTGATTTGGATGAAAATATCTCACCTGTTGTTATCGAACTTTCGAAACTGCACCAGGTTCTGGTGAACCTGCTGATAAATGCACGCGATGCTATCAATATCCATGGTCAAATACGGGTTAAACTCACGCAAGAAAAAATAAATTCTGCGCGTTGTCATTCATGTAAACAAAGTTTTTCGGGAGACTTTGTTGTTCTTAGCGTTAGTGATAACGGAGAGGGGATTGACTCTAATTATCTGGAAAAAGTATTTGAATTATTTTTTACCTCTAAAGAGATTGGTAAAGGCACCGGAATTGGATTATCGATGGTGCATAGTATCGTGCATGAGTCGAGAGGGCATGTATCCGTTGAATCTGTTGTTGGAGAAGGAACAACGTTTAAACTATTTTTTCCGGTTTCAAATTTAAAAGAAAAGATACCCAAAGATAATATTTATGAGAACATCCATACAGGAAGAATCGAAGGTAAACAAACGATCATGATCGTCGATGATGAGTTGTCGCTTGCAGAATATCTCGATGTTTTATTAACGCAAAACGGATATCAAACAAAATTTTTTATTGACAGTAAAAAAGCATTACAGGAGTTTGAGTTAATGCCGGATGGCTATGACCTCATCATAACTGATCAGTCTATGCCTAACATGACAGGCAGTGAGTTGGCTGAAAAAATAATGCGAATACAACCTAAGCTACCCATTATTATTTATTCTGGTAATCTCTCACGTTCAGACGATTTTTTAAACAGGATTAATGTACGGAAAGTATTGCAGAAACCTGTAGCGGCAAAGGAACTTCTGCATGCGGTAAAAAAATATCTTTCTTGATTTTATACGGTGTTCTTTTGTTCTATTTTTGTATTATTACAAAAAAAAACCGGAGCCATTTTCATTACCCCGGTTTTTTGCTTTAGTCAGTGTTAAATGATTTAAAGAGTTTGATAGTAATCAATTAAGATTTTAGCCACTTCAGGACGCGAAAATTCTTTAGGTGGTGCTTCACCGTTACCTAACATTTCACGAACTTTAGTACCTGATAACAAAACAAAGTCTTCTTTTTCATGATCAGGTGCTTCACACATCATAACAACTTTATTGAGTTTCTTTGACCAAGCGGTGTGATCGGCTTTGAAAATTTCAATGTCCATTGCACCTGCAGGTACTTCGTCTTCAAAAATAGTTTGTGCATCGAAAGCACCGTAGTAATCACCGACACCGGCATGGTCACGACCAATAATGAAGTGCGTTGCGCCCATGTTTTGGCGGAAGTAAGCATGTAATACCGCTTCACGAGGACCGGCATACAACATATCAAAACCGTAACCCGTTACCATTGCGCTATTGGGTGGGAAATAAACTTCAACCATTTTGCGAATCGCGGCATCACGAACCGGAGCAGGAATATCACCTGGCTTCAATTTACCGAGTAACATGTGAATAACCAGACCATCACAGCCTAAACGCTCCATTGCCATGTGACAAAGTTCTTCATGCGCTAAATGCATCGGGTTACGTGTCTGGAAAGCAACAATTTTTTTCCAGCCACGTTCAGAAATTTCATTGCGAATTTCGACGGCAGTACGGAAAGTATCCGGAAATTCTGTTTGGAAATAACTAAAGTTTAATACCTGAATAGGGCCGGAAACAGCAGTCTGCCCCTGACTATTAAAGGCAGCCACACCAGGGTGCTCAGAGTCATCAGTGCGGTAAACTTTATCGGTCATGGTTTTCATTTGGGCATCTGAAACCTGTTCGATTGCTTCAACGTCCATAATGGCAAGTACCGGGTTACCATCAACATTGGGATCGCGAAGCGCAATACGTTTTGCGTTACCGATGGCATCAGCATTTTCAAGCAAGCACATTACCGGAACAGGGAAGAATGAACCGTCTGTTAAGGTCATTTTTTCTGCTGCACCCATGGCATCAGCCACATTCATAAAGCCCTTTAATGGGTTGAAGTAACCACCGCCCATCATGACTGCATTACCGGCAGCTTGTGAGCTGATCACAACAGATGGCAAGCCTTCTGCCTCTTTGCTCAGTTTATCATGTTCGGCATCGTCATAGACGAAGCGTGGTTGCAACTCATCGGAACCTATTGGTTTAATCATGTTTTTCTTCCTCGAATAAAACGACGCTCGTTGAGGTCGTAAATAGTTAAAATAAATTCTTTTTATTATTCAAATGGCTGCTGCTTATTTGTCACAAAGTTAATCTGAAAAGTGTCAAATTTTGTAGGCTAAATAATAGTGCATAGCACTATACAATATTATTCATCAGTCAGAAAAAAAGGGTAATTTATGAGGGCATAGATTGTGGTGCAGTAGGCATTTTTAGCTTGCTTAACGCAAAAATGCCCGTGAGAGGGCATTTTATGGCAAAAAAGGATGAATTAACCTTTAGATTTTTGCCCATGAATCATGAATACTATTTGCCAGCGCCATTGGATCAAAGGGCTTGGCGATAACATCAGCGACATTGAGTGATTTTAGATATTCGACTTCTTGTGGTTGTACCTTGGCAGTCATAAACATCACCGGTGTGCTCGCAAGTTGCGGAATTTTTCGTAATTCAGTCAGTGTTGTTGGGCCATCCATTCCGGGCATCATAACATCAAGTAACAGTAAATCGGGTCCAAATTCGGCTGCTTTTTCAAGTGCTTCTGCCCCTGAGCTACACACGCATAATTCGAATCCACCAACATTTTCCAGGGCAACACGTGCGATCATCTGAATGTCTGGTTCATCTTCAACATAAAGAATTTTTTTTAACTCTGCCATAACTTAATATATCCGTAATTATATAATGGTTATTATCCTGCCATTTCCCTTTTAGCGAGCGACAGTTGTGGTATATATCGGTTGATAAATTAAAAACTTAAATATATATCTACACCATACTAAATTATTTGCCCAGAGGAAACTTACTGTAAGAATAAAAACAATGAGCCATTACCGCGGCGAATATTGATCAGCAGGCTATTATTGCTTTCAATTGCACTTTGTAATTCAGCAATGTTTTTAATATTTTTACGGTTTGCCGAGGTGATGATGTCACCACGGCGCAACCCCATTCTTGCTGCGGGACTACCATTTTCAACCTTGGCAATAATGACCCCCTCGATACGACCGTAGAGTTTAGAGTTGGGTTGAATATTTTGCAACTCAGTGCCGGCTAAATGGTTGTGTAGTTTTTCGCCGTTCACACTGTCTTTTTGCTCGTCTTGTTCAGCCACTTTTGCAGTGAGTATGAGTATTTTATTATCGCGTAAAACCTTCATTTTCACACTTTGGCCAATACGTAATAAGCCCATGTGGTTGCGTAAGGTATTGGCATTTTTCACGGCTTTGTCATTAATTTCGATAACAATATCGCCTGGCTTAAGACCAGAACGGTCAGCCGGGGAATCTTTATCGACATGCGAAACGACCGCGCCGCGACGGAAGGGAATATCGAATGCTTTGGCAAGTTGCGGCGTGAGATCCTGTGCCTGGGCGCCAAGCCGTCCACGTCTTACTTCACCATATTGAAGTAACTGTTGCATGATGTCATTGGCCATATTAACGGGTATAGCAAAGCCGATACCTTGTGAACCGCCACTTTTTGAAAAAATAGCGGTGTTAATGCCAATCAATTCGCCGCGTAGATTTACCAGTGCACCACCTGAGTTACCCGGGTTAATGGAAGCATCTGTTTGTATGAAATTTTCATAACCTTCAATCCCTAAACCGCTGCGTTCTATAGCACTGATAATGCCGGAGGTGACAGTCTGGCCAAGGCCGAAAGGGTTACCAATGGCAATAGCAAAATCACCCACCTGAAGATCTTCAGAGTCAGCCAAAGGAATAGCGGTAAGGTTTTCAGCTTTAATTTGAATAACAGCAACATCGCTATCAGGGTCACTACCAATGAGCTTAGCGCTATATGTTTCACCATTATGTAAGGTAACGGTGATTTTATCGGCTTTATCAATAACGTGATTATTAGTCAGAATGTAGCCTTTTTGCGCGTTGACGATAACACCGGAACCCAGGCTTTGAGTCTTACGTTCACGTGGGCGTGAAGGTTGTTCAAAAAAATGCCGAAAGAAAGGGTCGTTAAAGAGCGGGCTCTCTTGTACCCGTACTGTGCCGCTGGTGGCAATATTTACCACGGCGGGTGTGGTGTTTTTTAGCATGGGTGCCAGACTGGGTAACGGTGTACCCTGACTATCTATCGCAGGCAAAGAGGCAAACGCAGGTGAAAGCAGAGCACTTATTAATGCAAGGCTCATTAATTTCAGCAGTAGGTTACGTCTAAGTATCATCGTCATATCTTTCTCTCGGCATGTTTTATAAATATTATTGATTAACGTTAATGCAATGCTTAGTTGTTTAATCATTAAAAAAGTTCACTTTTATTAAGTACAACTTTAATACTAAACCGGAAAAAATAACCCCGGAGAGAAACATTTGTTCACCGGGGTGGGGTAGCAGGGAAAATTATTTATTTTCTGTGTTGGCTTTAATTCACCGGAATTTTACGCGGCTGAACTTTTTCCTGTTTAGGAATCGTAATTTCCAAAACACCGTGATGACTTTGTGCACTGATTTTATCAGCATCCGCTGTGTCAGGCAGACTGAAACGGCGATAAAAACTTCCTCTTTGACGTTCAACACGTTTATAACCATCACGTTCTTCATTTACTTCGGAATCACGTTCACCCTTAATGCTTAGCATACCGTTTTCCATATGCACATCGATCTTGTCAGGGTCGACACCGGGAATGTCTGCGTGGATGATAAAGTCTTTTTCCGTTTCTTTAATATCGACAGCGGGAATCCAGTCGCTGGTGGCGATATTACTTCCTTCTTCAGTCGAAGATTGGTTATCAAACATACGCCCCATTTCATGGCGTAGTTGCTCTATTGAATTCCATGGTTGATAGCGTACTAGTGACATAATATTTCTCCTCTTACATTATTTACAATAGCTATATGGGTTCAAAGAAAGTCATGTTCAAGGAAAAAGCGAATATTTTTTTACACATTTTTTAAAAGAAAAATTTAAAAATAAAAACGGAGTCGTATCGTCAGGCTTGCAGGAAGATGACCAAACTCGGATTGTGTTTTTCCGGAAAGGTTTAAGCCCTGTCCATTTGCTAACAGATAAGAAAATAAAATATCGGATTCATTACTAACCGAGTAGCTTAAATTAAGTTGGTGTAATAGAGATGTTGTTTGTTGGCCGTCTGGTTTTTTTATTGGGCTGGCGAGTAATATATAGCCGCTATTAAAAAGAGGTGTTATTTCTTTACTTAGGGAAAAACCGAGAACACGTTGGCTCAGATGCTGCTGCAGGCCATACCTTATATATGTGTCCGTTTGCAGCTTACTCAGTGAACCCGCATTTTCTGCGCCACGACTATTTTCATACCATTCTGCTGTCAACAAAGTTCCATTAGCAAACTGGTAATCAAGTCCGGCAATCCAAAAAAGCGTATTTTCATTGCTTGTTTTAAAGTTTGTTTGTCGTGCTTCAAGCCGCCAGCCAATGCCTGACCACGTGCTTTCAAAAGAAGCACCGAACACGGTGTTGTCAATAATGCTGCCTGCAAGTAAAGAAAATTCAGATTGTTCACCAGCCTGGCTTTTATAATAAATGGCTGCACTTACGGTATTGTCGACAGCGCTATTGTCCTTTGCCGAAAGGGCATAAACTGCGGAGAGTGATGAAAAGTTTGTTGGAAACCAGTCGATACGTGTTGCATCGATTCCCGCTTTATAATCAGTATCGAGGTCGGTTGGGGAAAATGAACCAAACACATTAAGCGGTTGCCAAAATCGACCACTGCCCCAGTCTATTGCCTGCCGACCAAGTGAGAATGTCGCATTTTTAAAACGTTGTTTATAAACAGCGCGATCAATTTCATAACCAATTAAGGTTGTGTTATTGGATTCTTTTTCTTCTGACCAGTTTGAAGAAAGTTTGTTATAACGAAACAGGTCGCTGGCGTGTTCGCTGGAATATAAAATATCGGTAACATGAATTCTTGCGGACTTTATATGGATTGACCATTCATTATCTTTAGATGAGTCATCTAACATTAAACGTAGACTTTGTTGATCGGCTGTTAATGTATTGTCTTTATTAACGTAACCCAGATCGCCTTGTGTTGCTTTTGCTGTTGTTCCCTGCATTGAAAAGCGACCGGTTAAGTCCGCTGACCATGTGACTTCCGGTAAGAGTAAAAGCAAAAAAAAAGAAAATTTACTTAGTCCGTTCATGATGACGATATCAGAGGTTGGGATGTTCGTGATGATGGCGTTCGTCACTGACAATTTTTCCATCTTGTAAGGTAATAATTCTTTCGGCGCGATCCATTACACGGGGGTCGTGTGTTGAAAAAATAAAGGTGGTTTTTTCTTCGTGTGAAAGCGTGTGCATAATATCAAGCAGCGCGGTGGCATTTTCTGAATCAAGATTAGCGGTGGGTTCATCGGCTAAAACTAAACGTGGCCCTGCTGCCAACGCGCGTGCAACGGCAACACGTTGTTGTTGTCCGCCACTTAAGGCAGAAGGACGACGATGAATAACCTCTTTTAGACCCACCAGTTCAAGATAATGTTTAGCGCGTTCATTCGATTCTTTTTTATCTCTGCCTTGCAATACCATAACGAGCTCAACATTTTCCAGTGCGCTTAATACAGGTACTAAATTATATGACTGAAAAACAAAACCAAGTTGTAATAAGCGAAAGTCAGACAACTTTGATTCATTCAGCTCACCAATATCAATGCCGTTTAAATGCGTGCTGCCTTCTGTTGCCGCATCCAGTCCTCCAATGATATTAAGTAAGGTTGTTTTACCTGATCCAGAAGGTCCAACCAGCGCAGCAAACTCACCTTCTTCTACCGTTAGGTTGATATCTGTAAGTGCATTGAATTCCAGTTCACCTTGTCGGTAGCGTTTGTTAATGCCTTGTAATGTCAGTAATGCCATTATTATTACTCCGATTTATCAATCGAAAAATTTTTTAATTAAGTTCGCAGTGCTTCAACGGGTGTAATACGTGCGGCTTTAATCGCAGGATAAATACCGCTGGATAATGTTGCGACAAAAATAATAGTCGTGAGTTGAGTCACTCTGTCCCATGACAATTCGGTATAAACGATGGGATCCATAAAGGTACCCATCATCACGTTTCCGCCTTCGCCCATAATGGCAGTAAAGTCGATACCCTGTTGAGAAAACCATAAATGGATTCCACCTCCGGCTATCCAACCGACAATGATGGCTAACAGTCCCATTAAAAAAGATTCAAAAAACACCAACGTAAGTAAGTTGCGACGGCTTAATCCCAGTGCGCGTAATAAACCAAACTCACGCGTTCTTTCCAGCACACTCATCAGAACAGTATTGAGAACACCAAATATCACCATAATTAAAATGAGAATGAGAAAGATATAGTTACCCGCATCATCAACAATAATAAATTGTACTAACTGCGGCATCATCTCCTGCCAGTCCATTGCGATAACGTATTCGCTTTCAATGGCAAATTTAACTTTGTCCTTCCAGTCATACAAACTATCGGGATCATCAAGGAAAATAGCAAAACGGGTTACTGGTTGCTTTAAAACATCAGCACCTTCACCCTGAAGAAAGCGGCGTGAAAAATGAAGATCACTAAAAATAAGGTAGTCATCCATTTCGGGGACCTGTGATTTAAATATGCCCCGAACCCGACCGAGTTGTGCTTGTGAATCGCCGCCTTTTTTACCGGCCATAAGTACAACTTTACTGCCCAATTTGGCTTTGAGTTTACTTGCCATGCCCTCGCCAATAACAATGCCGCGATCATCTCCGGTTTTGATCCATTCACCCTTAACAAGTTGTGGCTTGAGCATGTCAACACGAGGATCACTTTCGCTACTGAGTCCTTCTAATACCACACCAACAGAGTTATTCGCCGTGCTTGCAAGCACTTGTAATGAAATGCGTGGTTCGATACTGCCGGCGACGTGAAGCGAGGTTAACTTTTTTGATAGTGTGAGACCGTTGCTAAGATATTTATGATTTGCGGGTGCCTCAATATAACCACGTGGTTGTACGGTGAGGTGGCCTTCGCCCAGTTTTATCGCATTACGAATAAGTGAGTTATGGTGGCCATCCTGAATACCAATAGATAACACTGCCAGACCAAAACCAACCGCTATAGAACTGAGTGTTATGATAGTACGTTTGCGGTGGCGCCATAAATTCCGCCATGCCAGCATTAACAACATCCAGAAGGGAAGGCGGCCATGTGTTTTAATTTGGTTCATTTCAACCTCATTATAAACATCATTCTCATCATCGCATCACTTCCGCCGGTTTGAGACGTACTGTCTGCCATGAGGGAATCAGTGAGGCTAACATCGTAACCACAATCATCATCAGACAGGCATAAAGAATGTCTATTGGTTCGAGGTAACCTTTCATAATGGGTTCGAAGACCATGCCGGCCCAATCATAGCCATCGGGCATAGATTTGCTAAAGTCGATGCCATGTTCTTCAAAATAATTATTAACAATAAGTCCAAGAACAGAACCAACAACAGCAGAGACAAGTGAAAGAAAGAGTGACTCCAGCAACACCATCAACAAAAGCCAACGGCGTTTCATGCCGATAGCGAGTAAAATCCCAAACTCATGAGTGCGCTCATGCACGGCCATTAACATGGTATTCAACATGCCGAGGGAAGCGAGGCCAATGATAATAAAACCAACAATGTAGACCAGCGCTTTGCTCATTTCTAACAAATCAGCAATCGCCGGTGAAAGTTGACGCCAGTTACGTACAACCGCTTGTCCACCCATTTTATCAAGAGGTTGTTGCGTGCTGAGCTGATTAAATTTATCGATAATGGCTGTCTGAACTTCTGTTAGCTGGTTGGCATCGTTTGCTTTAATGGCGAGTTCATGAAAACCATTTTCCAGGTACATCAATTGTTGATAGGCCTCAATTGACATTAACACGCCCATACGATCAAAGTTGGGTTCGAGTGGTTTCAATATCGCAGCAACCCGATAAAGCGCATTCCCTATACTGCCATCTGCTGCCTGAGTCACTAATACCAGTTCATCACCCGGTGCCACATTGATATTTTTTGCCAGCTGCGCACCAATTACCAGATTGTAACGAACGATGCCTTTATCTGTGGTGTTGGCGATACCAAGATCAAGCGTACCGTGACGCACATGCTCGAGCATTTTGGTTACGCGGGTTTCACGTTTTGGATCAACCGCTTTTATTAAAACACCGGTTGATGTTTCTGTTGAGCTGGCAAGAGCGGCCGCATAGAGTCTTGGAGAAATTTTAATGTCAGGAAAGTTTTTTTCAGTCTCATTTATATATGACCAGGGCAGGGTTGCATAAAGATCCTGATCATCGATGAAAGCCTGTCGATGAACCTGAATGTGTGAAGTAGAAATTTCGGTGGCAAAGCGCACCATTTGTCGCGTCATGCCCTCTAACAATGAGGCGTAGAGAATGACCATGATCAAGCCGCTTGCCAGCGCAGAAATAGTCAGTGTGCTGCGAACAGGGTTACGCCAAATATTTCGCCAGGCAACAAAAATCAATATGGGCAAACGACTTAAAGCAGATGTTTGATTGATGTTTTCCATCATTGTCAGTTTCAGTGACGACGTTGTAAATTTTGTAGTGAAAAGAAATTTTCTTCTATCGGTACATCCAGCACAATCTCTTTATAAACTATCACCGTAGACTCATCCGGCTTGTCTTCGGGTTGCAATGTTAAACGCATGGGAACGGTGAGTTTGTTGATTTGTTGTGGTTGATCAAAGGTCAGCGTTCTAATCAGCGATCCTTCTTCATCGTAGTAGAAGGCACGTTGCGGAGCTAATGTTTTTTGCTCGATTTGCATAATCACTTTTCCCCAGACAACGGCAGCATTTTCTCTGGGGACTGAAGTAACTTCATAAATATTGACGCCATCTCGCACACCTTCAGAAGTTATGCTGGAGTTATAGTCGTCTTCAAAGGTGCTTTCTTTGACCAGATCATCATTGGTGAAGTGGCTGCCCATCCATGAACCCGACATCATGCTCGAAGGCACCTTGGTGACACGATCAATTTTAGGCAGGTAATTCCAGATATTTTCCTTCACCTTGAGTGTTGCAATATCTTTGTCTTTAATGGGCGCACGAATTACCACCAGTGAATACTCTTTTCCCTTCGACCAGGCCTCCATTGTCATACTGCGTTGATAACGCTGAGTTTTGACCGTCATCGACATCGCGGCACGCGACGTCTCGCCACGCCACAATTGATCAATATGCTGAATAAGCTCTTTTACTTCGATGGCAGAAACTGAAAATGAAGAAAATAATAAGGGCAGAAGCAAAAAAAGTTTTAGATATTTTTTTATAATAAAATATTTAAGTAATCCATTGTTTTTATTGTGTTTTTTTTGTTTCATATTTTTATCCGCCAGATTATTCCTGCTTAAATATTCCACATTCCTGATATTTTCTCAATTCTACGGCCTGTGAAACCGTGTTGTATTGCGCTGAGTCAAAAGAACGAACAAAAAAAGTCTTTATGTAAGTAACTCCTAACGTGCCAGATCGCACTATTACAAGTATATTAACAACACAATATATAGTAATTTAGCTGAAATTAATTTAAATATTTTTTTCTTATTTTTACACTAATAAAACAACTTAACTTATTGTATTTATTAATAAAAATAACATATTGTGAAGATATAAATAGTGTTGACAGTAGGGTACCATTCGCAATATCCTAGACGCTTAACACAACATGTAGTGGTTAAGTGAAGTTAGCTCCCTAATGTGGTGTTTTAGACAGATTAGATTTGCGTCAAAAGCAAAATGCAGGTCGGAACATAAAGCAAAAATTGACAAGAATTTTTCTTTATTTTCCTTTGAATTCAAAATGTTAGTCACTGTTCTCCTGCCCCCGAATGAGAGAACAGTGTTGCTATTTTTATAACAAATATAATTTATTGAGTAGAGGGATCGAATCGATCATGAGCGCACAGTTAAAAGCACTTAAAGAGAAAAAAATACAAAGCATTCCTTTTCAAGATGCATCTGTTGATATTTGGGATAAAAAATACCGTTTAAAAACGAAAGACGGCGATGATGTTGATAACAACATGGATGAAACCTATCAGCGTGTTGCACAAGCGATAGCTGAAGTAGAAGACGAAGACAAACGTCAGGAATGGTATGAAAAATTTCTTTGGGCCTTACGTCATGGCGCTATTCCAGCAGGACGCATTATTTCAAATGCCGGCGCCTTAGAACATAAACCGGCCACCTCAACCATTAACTGCACGGTTTCAGGCACGGTTGAAGATTCAATGGACGGTGTTTTAGCCAAAGTTCACGAAGCCGGTTTAACCTTAAAAGCCGGTTGTGGCATTGGTTATGAGTTTTCGACTTTACGTCCCAAGGGCGCCTATGTATCAGGTGCAGGCGCTTACACGTCTGGCCCGCTTTCGTTCATGGATATCTTCGATAAGATGTGTTTCACCGTATCTTCAGCCGGTGGCCGTCGTGGTGCACAAATGGCAACTTTCGATGTCGGTCATCCCGATGTGATGGATTTCATTCGCGCTAAACGTGAAGATGGCCGCCTGCGTCAATTTAATCTTTCTTTACTGATCACCGATGAGTTTATGAAAGCCGTTGAAACAAACGATGACTGGAAACTCACTTTCCCCGTGACCGAAAAAGGCGTCAAAGACGACGAACTCGACTTAAAAAATCCGGATCAGGTTATCTGGCGTGAATGGCCAGTCACCGAAGGTTACGTCACCAACGATGAAGGCCTGGTGGCCTGTAAAGTGTATAAAACCATTAAAGCCTCGCGTTTGTGGGACATGATCATGTCATCCACTTATGACTTTGCCGAGCCCGGTTTCATTCTGATTGATAAGGTCAATGAAATGAACAACAACTGGTTCTGTGAAGACATTCGTGCCACCAATCCTTGCGTAACAGCGGACACATGGGTGCAAACACAAGCTGGACCACAACAGGTTAACGATTTAATAGGCTGCTCTTTTACTGCTTTAGTTGACGGTAAGTCACATGCTTCTGGCAAAGAAGGCTTCTTTAAAACGGCAACAAAAGCGGTTGTACGTTTACAAACCAAAGAAGGTTATCAGCTACGTTTAACGCATGATCATAAGGTAAGGCGTGTCACTAACTTATCACGCGCTCAGACGGAAACAGAATGGTGTGCAGCAGGCGATTTGACTGCAAGCGATAAAATTTTATTAAATGATCATCGTGCTCATGCGCAATGGCAAGGTGAATACGGCTGTGAATACACAAAGGAACAGGGTTATTTATTAGGTTTGTTGGTGGGCGATGGCACATTAAAAAAGGATGCTGCTATTTTATCTGTATGGAAACCTGCAGCCATTGCAAATGGTGTTGATGCTATTTTATCTGGTGGGGTTTCGGCTGTTATGGCAGAAGCATTAACAGCAGCAGAAACATTACCACATCGTAGTGATTTTCAGGGTTGGTCTGAAGTATCGGGTAGAAATGAATACCGTTTAAAGCTTTCAGCATTAACTAAACTTGCCAATGAAGTCGGCATGCAGGCAGGTGACAAAGCGATTACCGCTAAAATTGAGAAAGCATCCAGTGAATTTTATCAGGGCTTCCTGCGTGGCTTCTTTGATGCCGATGGCTCTGTGCAAGGTACCCAGGAAAAAGGTGTCAGCGTTCGTTTAGCTCAATCAGATTTGCCCCGACTTGAAGCGGTTCAAAGAATGTTACTGCGTTTGGGTATCGCATCTAAAATTTATAAAAACCGTCGTCCTGCTTCAACAAGTATGTTGCCAGATGGCAAAGGTGGTAATGCTGAATACAAAACAAAAGCACAACATGAGCTTGTTATTAGCGGAGAAAACTTAATTCAGTTTAATAAACTTGTCGGTTTTGCTGATACAGATAAAACAGAACGTCTACAGAAATTATTGGCAAACTATAAACGCCAATTAAATCATGAACGTTTTGTTGCAAGAATTGAAAGCATCACCGAAGACGGTGTTGAAGCCGTTTATGATGTACAGGTTCCCGGTATAAACACCTTTGATGCGAATGGTTTGCATGCACACAATTGCGGAGAACAGCCACTGCCCCCTTACGGTTCTTGTCTATTAGGTTCAGTGAACTTAACCAAGTTTGTCAACGATCCCTTTACTGAAAAAGCGGCCTTCGATTGGGAAGGCTTTGAAAAAGTCGTGGGCATCTTCACCCGTCTCTTAGACAACGTGGTTGAAATCAATGGGCTGCCCTTAGAAGGGCAACGTGATGCGATTATGAATAAACGCCGTCACGGCATGGGCTTCTTAGGCTTGGGTTCAACTTTAACCATGCTTCAGGAAAAATATGGTTCTGCTGCCGCGGTTGAGTTTACCGAAAAAGTGAGCAAAACACTGGCCGTGACCGGTTGGGAAACCGCGCTTGAATTAGCCAAAGAAAAAGGTCCCGCACCCATTATGGACGAAACCTTTGAAGTCAGCGGTGCCATGTTACGTCGTCGTCCGGAAATGAAACGTGACGGTTATAAAGTGGGCGACAAAGTAAAAGGCAAAGTGTTACATGCCAGGTACAGTCGTTACATGCAAAAAGTTGCAGAAGAAAATCCGGCACTGGTTAAAGAGCTTGCTGAAGTCGGTGCGCGTTTTACCCACCATAGTTCAATTGCACCAACCGGTACTATCAGCTTATCGCTGGCGAATAATTCCAGTAACGGTATCGAACCTTCGTTTGCGCATCATTATTCACGTAATGTCATTCGTGAAGGTAAAAAGAGCAAAGAAAAAGTGGATGTGTTCTCGTTTGAATTGCTGGCTTACCGCGAACTGGTGAATAAAAAAGCCATGCCGTTCTCGCAGGAAGCGGACTCAAAATTACCCGACTACTTTATTGCTGCCGATGATGTTTCACCAAAGCAACATGTGGATATTCAGGCTGCGGCACAAAAGTGGGTTGATTCAAGTATTTCTAAAACAGCAAACGTGCCAACCGATTATGCCTTTGATGACTTCAAAGATATTTACACCTATGCTTATGAGCAGGGCTTAAAAGGTTGCACCACCT
>Ga0316209_1000793_pt1 | contig 44292 bp, 47 predicted proteins | sample 6monopyrite_MG_FD_204945 | JGI IMG/M metagenome (GOLD analysis project Ga0316209, IMG submission 204945) | Microbial mat bacterial communities from mineral coupon in-situ incubated in ocean water Damariscotta River, Maine, United States -... | ecosystem: Environmental > Aquatic > Marine >...
CAATTTCACTCGGACGTTGTCTTTTATCTGACGGTCTTTTATCTGGCTTAGTCTGACGTTCCATATCTATCCTAACGCACGTTATTTGAGTTTTGTTGAATGGCTTAATGTCTTTGATGATGAAAAATGACGACGGCATCGCTCGATCGGCCGCCCCATCATTGCCATATTATCGAAACCGACAATGACCGCCTCAAAAACTCTACCAGCAACAAGAGGGTAAAAACCAAACACAAACCCAAGAAATGAGCCATAATCTGGTTTGATTAGGTGGGGCACTTTTGGATGTAATTTAACAAGTTGCTTGAGATTTAAGCCTTTTTTATTTCTGTTAACGAGAACGCGGTGAAAATTTACGTAAAAAACATGGTTTGTGATCGCTGTAAACTGGTTATTCAGAATATCCTGGATGAGCAGAGTTTACCCGCAATTTCGGTGCAGTTAGGTGAGGTTGACTTCGGTAAAAATCCGCCATCTATCGATCAATTAGTTGTATTTAAGCAAAAAATTGAGGCACTGGGATTCGAATTAGTCAGTGACAAAAAAAGCCAGTTGATCGTGAAAATTAAAAAACACATTGTTGACCTGGTGACATTAATTCATCAGCCGGAAAGTGAAGAAAAAATCAAATTATCGGATCACCTCAGCAATAAGTTACATCATGATTACACTTATTTAAGTAACCTTTTTTCCGCCGTTGAAGGCGTGACTATTGAACAATATTTTATCCATCAGAAAATCGAAAAGGTCAAAGAACTGCTGATTTATGACGAGATTAGTCTGACGGAAATCGCCTATCGAATGGGGTATAGCAGTGTTGCTCATTTGAGCAGGCAATTTAAAAAGGTGACGGGGTCAACCCCAACGCAGTTTAAGCGAATTAGAGATGTCAGTTCCCGCAGGTCTATTGATAAAGTGTAAATTCTGCAACTTCTTTCCAAAAACATATAACAGCTTTTCGGCCAAGCTGATGCATAGTACGACACGTACATTCACTTAGTAAGGAGTTAAATCATGAGTAACGAAATAAAACTGTCTGTCCCTGGAATGATGTGTGGTGGCTGTGTTAGCAGCATCAATAAAGCCTTAGATGCTGAGGCGCGGGTGGTTAGCGCCAATGTTGATCTTCCTACAAAAACCGTACTGGTTGAAACTGATGCACCAGCTGCATTTTTGATTGATATTTTAAAAACCGCCGGCTACGAGGCTGCAGAAGTTTCATGAGCGAAGCAATCAGACTTTCCATATCAGGCATGAGCTGTGCGGGTTGTGTGGCATCTGCCGAAGATGCGCTGAAAGGGGTAGATGGCGTCACGATCGCTAATGTGAATTTTGCCGAGCACACCGCCATTGTTGAAGGCAAGGTGACTGCACAGGCATTAATCAACGCGATTCGATCCGCTGGTTACAACGCTGCTGAACTCACCGGCGTAAATGACGACAGCGAAAAAGAAGCGGCGGAGATGAAACATTATCGCAAGCTGCTAAGAATGTCGGCGTTTGCGGGTATCGTTGGTGTTCCCCAGTTTATTCTTGGTTTTAGCGGTGCATTACCGGGCTTTGATGATACCGGTGGTCGTTTGATCTGGCTGGTAATCTCGGTGTTAACCTTAATGGTACTGGTATACGCCGGTGGCCACTTCTTTACCGGTGCATGGAAAGCTGCGAAAAATCACAACGCCAACATGGACACATTAATTTCACTGGGCACCGGCACCGCCTGGATTTATTCCACCGTCATTATTGCGTTTCCGAATATTGTGCCCTCAATGGCACAACACGCCTATTTTGAAGCCGCCGCGATTATTATTTGTTTGATTAATTTGGGTGCTGCACTTGAGATGAGAGCCCGCGGCAAAACTTCTGAGGCCATAAAACGCCTTATCGGTTTACAGCCAAAAACTGCTCGCGTATTACGCAATGGTGTTGAGCAGGATATTCCCATCGAAAACGTTGGCCTTGAAGAAACCATCAGAGTACGCCCCGGTGAACGAATCGCGGTGGATGGCATTATTATCGAGGGCCATTCCAGTATTGATGAATCCATGTTAAGTGGCGAGCCCATTCCCGTACAGAAGAAAACCGGGGACGAAGTGGTTGCCGGCAGCATAAATAAAACGGGTAGTTTTCTGTTTCAGGCAAAACGTATTGGTAAAGAGACTGCGCTTTCACAAATTATTGATATGGTTCGGGCTGCTCAGGCATCAAAGCCAGCGATAGGTCGTTTAGCAGATAAAATTTCCGCTGTGTTTGTGCCTACCGTGCTCATCATTGCCATACTCACTTTTCTTACCTGGTTTAATTTTGGCGCGAGTTGGGGGGTGGGTGGTGAAGTTATTGCCTACGCTATCGTTACCACCATGACCGTACTAATTATTGCTTGCCCTTGTGCGTTGGGTCTGGCGACACCCATTTCAATCATGGTTGGCGTTGGTAAAGCCGCCGAGTCGGGTACGCTAATTCGTAACGGCGATGCACTTCAACAGGCGGGTAAACTCGATACCATTATTTTAGATAAAACAGGTACTGTCACAGAAGGGCGACCAAGCGTGACGTCGATAGTGGCACTTGACGGCTGGAGCGAGGACACCTTGCTGCAATGGGGCGCAAGCCTTGAGCAAGGTTCAGAGCACCCACTGGCCGAAGCGATTGTGAGCGCCGGTAACGAGAAAAACATTGATTTCTTAAAAGTTGAAAAATTTAACGCCATCGCAGGACACGGCGTGGAAGCGGTGCTTGAAGGCAAACCTGTTTTGCTGGGTAACCGCAAGTTAATGCAAAATTCGCAAGTTGATATTTCTGCACTTGAAGCGCAGGCGCTCACATTAGAACAGCAGGCGCAAACGCCGATGTTTATGGCAGTGGATAATATAGCCGCTGGCATTATCAGTGTGGCTGATGCAATAAAGACCGATTCAAAAGCAGCGATACAACGCATGCATGACATTGGGGTAAAAGTTGTATTGTTAACCGGTGATAATCGCGTCACAGCAGAAGCTGTTGCAAAACAGGTGGGTATTGATGAAGTCATCGCTGAAGTATTACCGCAGGATAAATCCGACAAAGTTGCCACCCTACAAGCCAAAGGACAGCGTGTAGGTATGGTAGGCGACGGGATTAATGACGCGCCGGCTTTGGCACGTGCTGACGTTGGTTTCGCCATTGGCACCGGCACCGACGTTGCCATTGAAAGCGCCGACATCACCTTGATGCGTGGTTCGTTACACGGTGTTGTCGATGCCATTGGCATCTCCCGCGCAACGGTGCGCAACATTAAGCAAAATTTATTTGGTGCTTTTGTTTATAACGTGGTTGGTATTCCGGTTGCGGCGGGCATACTTTTCCCAATGATGGGCATATTATTAAACCCAATGATTGCCGGCGCAGCAATGGCAATGTCCTCGGTGACGGTTGTATCAAATGCAAATCGCTTACGGTTGTTTAAACCCAGGGAGAATGTTTGATGGTGACTTTAATTGTTAATCTGGTTGGCCTGGCTTTGATTGGTCTTGTGGTTTGGTGGTTTTGGATGTCTAAGCAGCAGGCTTGATATAAACGTGGAGCATTCCAAGCTCTCCAACAAGCCAATGGAATTTGGTTTGAAACTCATGCCTGTTGTCAGTGCGTATTATTTTTATTCTGAAAGGAAACATCTACACAACATTGTCAATAAAATTAATGGAACCAACTTGTGTGTGCTTATCATAAAAAATACGAACATAACATTGGCCTGAACATGATGACCCGCTAACTTTTTTTCATATCTTGTAAATTTATTCCGAGATCGTTTTTTAATATTTTCAGGCAGTCGGTTTAATTTTTTCTTCGATAGGCTGAGGTATTTTTAATTAATGGTTTTCAGGGCAAAGTTTATTGTTAACTAAGGCATCTTCTCTATGTGTTTCATAGGCATGTCGACATTAGCACGCTGAGTAAACATGCCTGATAGGAATGCTGTGTGTCATTTTATCGAAATGATAGCAATGAAAGATTGACCTCTGTGCAACACACATGTTTTATGATAGGGCTATCAGTAATAGTAACGCTGAAAGGTAGTCGTAATACCCTTTTAGTTAATCTGATGACAATACACAAAGGAGATAAGCCATGAGTAGTCATACTAAAAAAGCCAAGAGTAAAAAAGCTAATGCTGAAACTGATCTGTCAGCCAGTAACATCTCAGATAGCCAACGCCAGCACGATATCGAGGTTGCGGCGTATCACATTGCAGAGAAGAATGGATTCAACAGCGGTTGTGATATGGAAAATTGGCTAGACGCGGAAGCGGAAATTGATCAGCTGCTGGTCGGGGGTAAAAATTCCAGCCCCAATTGATTAGGGTCGGGGTTGGTCGCCCGTCGCTAAGTCGACCATAATCGATCAGAGCGTTAAAAAAAGGAGATGAATAAGATGACAACTTATACCGAAATAGATTTGCCACCTGCCTTGCCTGACATTGAGTTGGCAAAACAGATCCTGAGTCGTCTGTTTCTAAATTTCGACGGATCGCTACGCATTTTCCTGTGGGATGGTTCTGTAGTCGATCTGGGTCATGAAGCCCCGGCGTTTTCGCTGGTCTTCCGCTCTGCCAAGGCCTTTCGGGAGCTCGTCCTGGCGCGCGATCCGCTATGCCTTGTTGAATCTTATTTCAAGGAACTTATTGACATTGATGGCGATCTTTACAGTGCCCTCAAGCTGCGTCATTACCTGTCTTCATTGCAATTGTCTCTGACGGAAAAGACTGGCCTTGCGGCCAAGGCATTAAGGATCAAACAGGACAAAACTGCGGCTACCGGCAGTGATGCACCCCGGTGGACACAAACAATCGGACAGAAGCTGGGGATGGAATCCAGTAAAAAACTTAATCGTAAAGCTATTTCTTTTCACTATGATGCCTCCAATGATTTCTATAAATTGTGGCTGGACGAACAAATGCTTTATTCCTGTGCCTACTACGAGGATGTCGATCAGAGTCTGGAACAAGCGCAACGGAACAAGCTTGAGCATATTTGCCGTAAATTGCGACTCAACTCTGGTGAACGCCTGCTTGATATCGGTTGCGGTTGGGGTGCATTGATCTGCTGGGCCGCAGAACATTATGGTGTGATCGCGCATGGCATTACACTCAGCCAAAATCAGTACGATTACGTTCAACGCATGATCAAACAACGCGGTCTGGAGCAAAAAGTTTCCGTCGAACTGCTTGATTACCGCGATCTTCAGGGCGAGGCTGAGTATGACAAGCTGGTCAGTGTAGGGATGTTCGAGCACGTAGGCTTGAAGAACTTGCCAAGCTACTTTGCTATTGCCCAGCGATTACTTAAACCCGGCGGGCTTTTTTTGAATCACGGCATCACCAGCGATGAAGGCGGCTGGAAAAAAAGCGTGGCGACTGAATTCATCAATCGCTATGTGTTTCCCGATGGCCAACTCGAAACCATCAGCACGGTGCAGCAAATCATGGAAGATTCCGGCTTGGAAATCCATGACGTCGAAGGTTTGAGGCAACACTATGCGCGAACGTTGCGTGAGTGGGTACGCCGGCTTGAGCTAAGTCAAGAGGAGGCATTGCAATATGTGTCCGAGTCCACCTACCGTATTTGGCGGCTGTATATGGCGGCCAGTGCCCAGCAGTTTGAAGAAGGTTGCACGGGGATATACCAAATTCTGGCGTCCAGACGAGAACCATTTTCCAAACCGGTACCACTTACACGGCGTGATCTCTACGATCAGCCATGCTCAATTCGAAATAATTGAACAAAACCATTAGCGAACTTCCCCGTTTTATTTAATTGCCAAGGAGAGGAGATGCCCAATGCCACCGCCAGAGCACCAGCGCGTTCCGCTGATGCGGGGTGGCCAGTGAAAGCGCTATTACTAGCCTTTGTTATTCAAGAATGAAAATAATGACTTGGTAGAAGCCTAAATCCAAACAATAGTTGTGTATGTATAGGCTGATTGAGGAGCAAATAGTGGGCCCTGGTAAATTGCTGGTTACACATGCCCGACGATAATAATAAACAAAATAAAGGAGTTAAATTCATGAATCCTGAGAAAAAAATCGTACTCGTTACCGGTGCCAGCGGCCGCATTGGTTCAGCAGTGATGGAGCGCCTGAGCGGGCAGTTTACTGATGTGGTGGGCTTTGACCGCAAGGCGCCGAGTCCACCGCCGCTAGATTGCACTCACATACCGGTTGACATTACCTCTGATGACAGCCTGCGAGACGGGTTGCGCATCCTGCGGGAGCATCATGGGGCGCAGATCGCGTCGGTGGTGCATCTGGCCGCTTATTACGATTTTCTCGGTAAGCCGAGCCCGAACTACGATACGATCACGGTCGAGGGCACGCGGCGCCTGCTGCGCGGTTTACGCGAGGGAGGTTTCGAAGTCGAGCAATTTATTTTCTCCAGTACCATGCTGGTGCACGCACCGGGCGAGCCAGGTGAATTTCTTACCGAGGACTGGCCGTTGGGGCCGACCTGGGCCTATCCTGAATCAAAGGTTCGCACCGAGGCACTGATCCGGGAGGAGCGCGATGCCATTCCCACTGTCATCCTGCGTTATGCCGGTGTCTACGATGATGTTTGTCACTCGCCACCGCTGGCGCACCAGATCCAGCGTATCTACGAAGGGCAGCTCGCCGGTCACCTGTATTCCGGCGAGACCTCGCATGGCCAGGCCTACCTCCACCTGGAGGATGCGATCGATGCGATCGAGCGCGCCGTGGAACGCCGCGCCCAGTTGCCGTCGGCGTCCACGTTTCTTATTGGCGAGCCGGACACGCTCAGCTACGACGAGTTGCAGCATACTTTCATGCGCTTGATCCATGGTAAGTCCAGCGAGACACATAATGTGCCCGGTCTTATCGCCAAGCTGGGCGCCTGGGCGCAGAATCTTCTTCCAGGCAAGGGACAGTTTATCAAGCCGTGGATGATCGATCGGGCCAATGACCATTATGCCCTTGACATCACCCACGCCCGTGACGTTCTCAAGTGGGAGCCCCGCCATGCGCTGCGCAAATCCCTGCCGAAAATGGTTGAGGCATTGCAGGCCGACCCGATCGGCTGGTACCGCGAGCACGGCCTGGAGCCGCCCGCGTCATTGAAAAAACGCCAGACAAAGGCGGCTGAAGTCGGGGTCCCCACGCTTACGAGTCATACGAATGCGCCGGCGGCGGAGCATGAGACTGCCCACCACGATCACAACCACGGTGGCGAGGCACATGCTGCTGAACCGGATTCCGCTACGGGCTGCGTGATGCATAGTTGTCCGATGCATCCGGCGGTCTGCCAATCCACGCCGGGCAACTGCCCGCGTTGTGGCACCACACTGGAACCGGCGGAACGGGCTGAACCAGCGCAGGCGGTCGAGTACACCTGTCCGATGCACCCGGAAGTGGTGGCCAGTGAACCAGGCCGTTGCCCCAAATGTGGGATGGCGTTGGAGCTGCGCGCGTCCAGCGAACATGACGAACATGACGAACATCACGAACATCACGCGCACAGCGAAAACGCCGGACATCAGCATGCAATGTCCGGTGCCGTTAAGGTGGAGTACACCTGCCCAATGCACTCAGAGATCGTGCGCAGCGAACCGGGTAGTTGCCCTAAATGTGGCATGCTCCTGGTGCCGCGCGATGCGGCGGGGTCTTCCGGCGGCGAGCACGTAGGCCACGGCGTCGACATGATGGTCGAGAGTCACCGCAATATGCTCTGGCCGCACTATATGAATATGATGCTTGGCTTCTGGTTGCTGGCCAGCCCGTTTACGCTCGGCTACATGAGCGACTTCGTGCCCGATGCCAACCAGTTGCGGGTTATGGCCGAACGCGGGCTGCCCGCGTTCGAGTTGCGCAATTTGTTAATGACCTGGAGCGATGTCATCAGTGGCATCCTGGTAATTGTTTTCAGTGTGCTGTCCGCGGATGCTTGGCGCCGCAATGCCTGGACGCAATGGGCCAATGCCTTCGTCGGCCTGTGGTTGCTGTTTGCGCCGTTGCTATTCTGGAGCCCGTTGCCCGAGGCCTATGCCAATGGCACCTTGGTCGGTGGGCTGGTGATCGCACTTTCCGTGCTGATTCCGATGATGCCAGGCATGAGCATGGCCGGCATGATGGGCGGACCGGATGTGCCTCCAGGTTGGGCTTATACACCAGCGAGCTGGTTGCAGCGCATGCCTATCGGTGTGCTCGCGCTGATCGGGTTTCTTATCGCGCGCGTGCTGGGTGCTTATCAGCTTGGCCATATCGATAGCGTTTGGGAACCGTTCTTCGCTGGTAGCGGCGATATGAAAGGCGTGATGAACGGTACCGAAACAATCATCACCTCGGATATGTCGAAGGCCTGGCCGATTGCCGATGGCGCCTTGGGCGGTATCGTCTATATGCTCGAGCTGGTGATGGTCTGGATGGCTGGAAAGACCCGTTGGCGCACCATGCCCTGGATGATACTCGCGCTCGCCATCCTGATCCTGCCGCTGGGTGTGGTCAGCATCTATTTTGTCATCATCCAGCCGATTGCGATAGGCACCTGGTGCACGCTATGCCTGATCGCCGCGCTGGCGATGGCGGTGATGATTCCATATTCGCTCAACGAGTTTGTTGCCATGGGTCAATTCCTGGCTTGGTCGCGCAAACAAGGCATGCCGTTTTGGCGCACCTTCTGGACTGGCGATGCCATGGACGGTGGCAGCGTCGACACATCAAAAGGGCTGGCCGCCAGCCCCGGCGAGCAGTGGGCCCAGGCCACACGCGGTGTCACCTACCCCTGGACACTGTTAGTCAGTATGGCGATCGGTGTCTGGCTTACTTTTACGCGGGTTACTTTTGATAGTGTCGGCAGCATGGTCGATAGTGATCACCTGGTCGGCCTGCTGGTGTTGACGTTCTCAATTATCGCCCTGGCCGAGGTCGGTCGTGCCACGCGCTTCATCAACATCCCGTTTGGTATTTGGTTGATCGCCGCTCCCTGGTTGCTCGATGGTGTTGCCACGCCGTTGGCAACATGGAATAGCGTAATCAGCGGCGTCTTGCTGATTGTCCTAGCGCTGCCACGCGGCAAGATCAAGGATTCCTATGCGGGTTGGGACCGGTATATTGTTTAGTAATATCAACTGCTTCAAAGCAAGGAAATTGATATGCAGATTGGCGTGATGGGCTTGGATGTACCATGAATGTCAATGTCCACCGGCGAGTTATTGCTGTCTTGCTCCTTCCGGTGGGGTGGGCTGCTCGGCTTTAAGGTCAGGCAGAACGTGCAGGACACAATGGGGGGAGTAGAAATTTTTAAACCTGATCTTGGAGTTTTGGTGATGCACGGTTAAAAATTGAAATGTAAAGTTCCACGATTGGAAAATACTCTATGGATGGCCTGTGAGCGTATTTTGTTTGATGAGTCCCGTGGTTTTCGCACAGCCGTCATCAATATGCTCAGGCAATCTATCGGGTTGCATTTAATAAGACATGAGATCGGTATAAAGATCCCGGTGATCGATATGGCGATGATGACCGGGAGACAGTGACACATAAAGTCGCTTGATAAAGATGGCTCAGTTTAACTGCTAGCGAAAGTAAAATATAAAATTAATCTCGAACCAGACATCGTGGGCAAACAGTTTGAAATATAACGCCCTAGTAGGGGTGTTACGATATTATTCAAAAATTTAGCCTGATTTCTTTGTGATATAGAAATTGGGTTTTTTTTTGGTTAGCCGATAGGTAACATTGTGACTGACTCAAAACACATTGCGTTTAGAGCAGTGAATAAAATCTATATTAAATTTTTATGTGGTATCGTTTACATAGCTTAGTATTTTTTTTATACAAGATAACGGCTAATACCTGAAGCTAATGAAACGACTATACGCATGAGCTAATTTTCTCGGCTTAAGCATGATAACTTGATACGTAATATAAAAAGAGTATTTATTTAAATGATAACCGCAACAATTTGGTTAAGTTCTGCCTTTGTTTTAGGGCTGATAATGCGCTTAGTCGGTTTGCCCCCATTAATTGGCTTCCTCGCGGCTGGCTTTATACTTAGTTTTCTTGGCCATGAAACTAATGAAATTCTGAATCAAGTTGCGCATACGGGCGTTTTACTATTGTTATTTAGTGTTGGCCTAAAGTTACGTTTACGCTCAATTATCACCAAAGAAGTTTTATTTGGATCATTACTGCATATGGCGATAATGATAGGTCTTGTCTATGTAGCAAATGTAACTATTTTTGGTATGAGTGAACAGTTATCGCTGATTATTGCGATTGCTTTGTCATTTTCGAGTACGGTTGTCGCAGCCAAAGTTCTTGAAAGTAAAAAAGAATTACGTGCTTTTCATGGTCGATTAGCTATCGGTATTTTAATTATGCAAGACCTTATTGCCGTTGCCGTATTAAGTGTTGGTAATGGTGTCGTGCCATCACCTTTTGCTTTTTTATTGTTAGGGTTATTTTTTCTCCGACCAATCGTACACCGTTTGTTAGATGTCTCTGGTCATGCTGAATTGTTGATTCTCTATGGTTTATTACTTGCTGTCGTCATAGGTGGGTATGGGTTTGAATATTTTGGATTAAGTTCAGAGCTTGGTGCACTGGTTTTTGGAATATTACTTGCTGATCATAAGCGTGCTATTGAACTCTCAAATTCTATTTGGGGACTGAAAGAAGTCTTACTGGTTGGCTTCTTTTTACAAATTGGCTTGATGGGGCATCCAACGCTTGAAATGTTGACCAATGCCATGTTGATCAACCTGATTATAATCGTAAAGGTCGTTTTGTTTTTTGGCATCATGGTGCTGTTCCGCTTGCGAGCTCGTACCGCATTTCTTTCCAGTTTATCTCTCGCTACCTTTAGTGAATTTGGTTTAATTGTTGCGAATATGGGGGCAGGCAACGGATGGTTAAGTAATGAATGGATGGTGCTTTTAGCCGTGACAGTTGCCATCTCTTTTACCATTGCAGCGCCATTCAATCGCTATTCACACGAAATATATGGCTGGATGGAAAAATGGTTGCAAAAATTTGAATCATCGAAGCACCATCCTGATGATGAGCCAATACATATAGGGAATTCGCGTGTGATGGTTATTGGAATGGGTCGAGTAGGGAGTGGCGCTTATGATTTACTGGCTCAGCAACATGAACGGGTTATCGGACTGGATTCAGATCCGGTCAAGGTAGAGAAACATCGTCAAGAAGGCCGTCGAGTTCTCTATGCTGATGCTGAGGATCCTGGGCTCTGGAGTAACATTAACCTCGGTGGCGTACATACGATATTGCTTGCCATGCCAGAAGCAGTAGCCAACATAATGGCGACAAAAGAATTACGTAATATTGGTTTTACCGGTACGATCACAGCCACGGTAGTTTTTGATGATGAGGTTGAAGCCTTACAAAAAGTAGGCGTTGATTTTATATACAATTACTACGAGGGAATTGGAGCAAGCTTTGCTGCTAATTCGATGGAAATGGCTGCCACTAGAAGCAAAATATAAATAAGAAGCACGATAAAATGCCAGATAAAATCAAAGACAAAATCAAAGATAATCAAGCGACACTACAAGAAAGTATTTCGAAGCAACGCGAAGTGTTAATCACTATGTTGTCTGATCCACTGAAAAGGGTTGCCGCATCGTGTTCTAAGGTTTGGGGAAATCGTGAAAAACTTAACCATGCCCTTAGCGAAGTGTTACGAACGGTGCCTTATTGCAAATACCTTTATACCTTGGACGTAAACGCAATACAGAATAGTGACAACGCTAGCGATGAAGGTTTAGTGACAAGACATTTTGCTCGAGATCGCTCAGAGCGCCCGTATATGCAAGAGATGATAGCGGGTAATGAATTTATATTATCAAAGGCCTACATCAGTTTGCGAGCCAAACGCCCGTCATTAACCGCAATGCAACTCGTACGCGATAAACAAAAAAATCCGCTGGGTTTTATCGGCGCAGATTTCGATTTACGTGATTTACCTCTAACCCGTGACATGTATGAAGAGCCTAGAGAGTGGACACAAATAAAAGGCGATCCTTCTATACGAGGCAATGTGTTCTCACAAACTCGTACTGATACTGATATGGATCGTAACCTTGATACCGTGCTGGGTGTAATAGAAGAGTTAATTATGGGGCATGGTGTTTTTCATGCAAAGCTTCACTTTTCAAGTAACCGTTCGGTGATTTGGCATTATGATGATCCCTACCAGTACCGTTTACTTAGCCTAGATGCACTTGTGGATCCTAATATTTGCCTAGCTTATCCCAATAGGGAATATCCTAAAAATGCCGCTATTCCAGAAGCTGAGATACGCCCTATACTGAATAATTTACGCCAGTTAAGGTTTATGGATGATACGTTGTATTTACGTGCAGGGGCATTGAATATCTTCAACGGAATTATCAGTCTTAACTTTTCATGTGATGGTTCACACTATATTCCCTATGATGAGTTTCTTAATAAGGAACATGCTTTTTGGAGCAGTGGTGCTGGGTAACTCAGGTACAACTTTTTTTTTGATAATAGAGTACTGAGAATAGTACTTTAAGCAATACCCGTTTTAAGTGAAGATATTTTATCTTTATCTATCGTCTCTTCATCAGTTTGCGAGCTAGCTGTAGTATGTAAACCATCATACAAGGCATTAACAGCCGTTTCTTTATCTCTAAAGAAAGCATCTTTACCCAGCTCGTCAACCAGTCCACTTTTTATCATTGATTTGACGACTTGATATTTGAGTCCACTAAAAACAAGTTTAACGCCAACTTCTTTTAGCCTTTCTGCAACTTCATGTGCTTTCTCTATACCCGATGCATCGATGTCGTTAATGCTACTACCAATAACCAAAATCGCTTTTGCCTGTTTAAACTTTGCATGGGCTTCAAGAATCATATCTTCAAAATAGGCAACATTGACAAAGGTTAATGAGCCATCAAAACGTACTGGAACAAAGTGTTCACTGATGGGTTTTAATTGGTGAGCACGCATGCCACCGAGTGTACCATCAGATTTTCTCGCAACCACTTCAGCACGCGGTCGCATTGTTTGAATTAAAAAGTGCAGTACTGTGAGCACGATACCAAATAAGATTCCATTGGCGATTGCAGGCGCCATCAACAAGGTGGCAAAAAATGTAATGACACCAATCATTGCGCCGACACGATCGACTTTCCATGCATGAACTAAGGGTTTAATACGAATCAAACTGAAGACCGCCATCATCACAATAACGGCTAGTACGGCTTGTGGTAGATGATAAAGGTAGGCTGTAAAAAACAATAATACGGCAACCACGGATAGCGCACTGATGATCGCGAATAGCCCGGTCTTTGCACCACTGCGTGCGGCGACGGCCGAACGAGAGAATGATCCACTCACCGTATAGGAACCAAAAAAGCTTCCGACAATATTTGCTAAGCCTTGGCCAACAAGTTCTTTGTTGGTATCAACGCGTTCGCCTGTTGTTGTTGCTATGGCTTTCGAAATTGAAGTGGCTTCCATAAAACCAATTAGCGCCATAACCAATGCTGCAGGGAGTAAGGCAAGTAATAAATCCCATTGAATGATGGGTGCTGCGAAGCTCGGTAAACCCTTAGGAATATCGCCAACAACGGCGCCGCCGGATGAAAGAATAATTTCGTCACCATCGGCATGATGAAAACGCCACGTTTTTGCATTGCTGTTTGATGTGGTGTCTGAATCACTTGTATTTATCGAGATGCCGCCATTACTATCTTCAATAGTATGCAGGGTAATACTATGTAATTCGACACGCCGAGCATTGTTCTGTGTTTTCAATAGTTCGAGTCGGTATTTATAAACATTCGCCTGAGCACGCAAAGACTGTGCGGCCTCAGTATTTTCTAATGTAGTTGTCTCTTCAAATATTTTGGCTTGGCGAATATTATGCGCATAGGACGAAGTCAGTGTATTTATTTCGGCGTTGCTTTTGGTGTAGCTGGCAATCGTTTTTGCGACTTGTTCATTTTCGATGCTGGACATCGGTAAGGTGATTTTATTTTCAAAGCCAACTAAAGCGCTAAGTATAGTTGTTGCGACAACGGCAACGAGTATTCCAGGTATCGATGTAGATACTTTGCGTAATACCGCAATGAGTACCCAGGCACCAACTGCAAATGTCAGCGTCCACCAGTGAAGTTGCGGAAGCTGCGCAATAACATGCCATAGATCGGCTAGGTAAGACGTTGTGCGAGGAAAAGGAACACCGATGACTTTACTGAGTTGTGATAAGCCAATAATTAAGGCGGCTGCATTGGTAAAACCAATAATGACCGGACTCGATAATAAATTAACAACGGCACCAAGACGAAAGACACCGAGTAATAATCGTAAAATACCGACGAGCAGTGCAAGCATAAGGGACAATTGAATAAAATCTGTTGTGCCCGGGGTGGCAAAAGAGATGAGTGAAGCGGCCGACATTAATGACAGCATTGCAACCGGGCCAGTATGTAATTGATTCGAAGAGCCCCATAATGAAGCAATAATAACGGGTACAAATGAGGCGTAAAGTCCATAAACCACTGGCAAACCAGCAAGTTGCGCGTACGCCATACTTTGTGGAACAAGTATAAGGGCAACCGTAATACCGGCAACAAAATCAGCACGTATTGTCTTGCGTGTCATTGGGAACCAGCGCAAAAAAGGAAGTAAATTATTAAGTAGGTTCATTTGAGGTATATTCTTGAATTTAGGTGAAACGCTTTAGTAAAACGTATGGCCGTGTACAGCGGTACACATAAACGTACTATATATAGTATTAAACTGGCGCGAAGTATGCTGATTATTGAGCTTGAACACTAATTAATTATCTAAATGAAACCTATTTATAAAAAGCTATGAATAGTGAGAAAATAGTATGCTTGTACTTATATGTAATTATTCTAACGTACATGTTGTTGTTATCGCTGCTAATAATTGCATCGTTGCCTTTCAACAATTATTATATTAGCAGCTGAATTCGTTAGATTTTTTGCAGCTTGAGATAGAATTGAGGATTTAACGATGCAGAATACTGGTTTATTTCGTAATTGAAGTTACAATAGGTCTTTTCTATGACTTTGCCTAACAGGCATAGTGAGTGATTCAGGACGACAATTCAGACGTTTCCTTCAACTGATAGATAATACTCTATCAATTATCTAATTAATATTTATTTGTATATAACAATAGGATTTCTTAACATTTTGTTTCGAAAATATTGGGCAGTTATCGGTGGGTCATTTTGAAGAAAGTAGCAATTAACATATGGTAAAACTTAAAACCTATGTTTACATCGATGCATTGCAGCCACAATTAGCAGAGTATATGGCTTCTGTGTCTCAGGGTTTTCCTCCTGTTCCGGGAGATGCTTGTCTGTGGGTTGAAGTTTCTCCCGGTATGGCGATCCATCGCGTAACCGATATTGCATTAAAAGCCTCTCAGGTAAAATTAACTCAACAAATTGTCGAACGTGCCTATGGCTCAATGGTTATTCATCATCGAGATCAAAGCGATGTGGTTGAATCAGGCAGAATTTTGTTGTCGAGTATTAACGCAAATGTAAATGATCGTGAGCATTGTGAAATTCAATGGCAAGATATCATCTACGGTATGACACCCGAACACGCGGTTTTGATTAACCGCCAACATCGAGGCGGTTCAATGATCTTGCCTGGTGAAAGTATGTTTATTTTAGAAGCCGAGCCGGCTGGTTATATTGTTTATGCGGCTAATCAGGCTGAAAAAGCAGCGAATATTACCTTGGTTGATGTTCGTGCTGTCGGTGCATATGGTCGCTTAACCATTTCTGGGAAAGAAGGCGACGTTGAAGAAGCCGCTGCTGCAGCAATTCATGCCTTAGAAAATCCTTCCAGGACATAAATAATGCATCGCGTAGAACTTTTAAATTTCTTAAGAGAACATCGAACGCGTTTTATGGAAGAAGCGGGTTATGTACAGCGGGCTTTAGGATATATCGAACAACACGAAGATTGTTTTTATCGAGAACTCTGGCCGATGCATGTTACAGGATCCGCCTGGGTCATTAGTCCAGACCGTAATCACGTATTAATGATGCACCATAAGAAACATGACCAATGGTTCCAACCTGGTGGCCATGCTGACGGCGATGCCGATATTGTCCGAGTTGCATTACGTGAAACGTCCGAAGAAACCGGTATTGATTTATCACAAATTAACTTATTGAATTTAAACGTATTTGACGTAGATATACATGCTATTCCAGCGATTGGTAATGAACCACGGCATGATCATATTGATATCCGATTTTTAGTCGAAATTGATGATAGCTTGCCCGTGCCGGGTAATGATGAGTCGCATCAAGTGATGTGGGTGAGTTTGCATGACGTGACTCGTTACAATAACAACCGTTCAACCTATCGTATGTTGGAAAAAACACGTCAGCTACGTAATATGATTGCGGCCTGAGCGAGTATAAAGAGTAATACCTAGTATAAAGGATTGATTGGTATGCTATTTTTGCAGTGATAATTTAAATTTATTTAAGATATTTTTAAGCTGGGAAAAGAGCGTAGTTAGAATAGGAAAATATAGATAACTATCTATCATACAAAGGATTTAATTCGATTAGCTTTTTGAGTGGAACTGCATTAACGTCCCTGTCAAATAATGCACAAGTCGTGTTTGTGGTCTACAGTACGGTATTTATTTAAGTTATGTATTGTTGAGAATGAATTTAGTTTTATCGTTAAAGAGTAATAGAGAGCAGCATTTAAACCGATTTTCACATACATAGATTTTAGACTATGGATTATCAATAAAATATCAATTGGAACCATTAGTCGTTATTACCCTATGATTCGTGAAAATTAAATATGAATTGAACATTTTTAGTAACTAAAAAGAAACAGGAGTAGATAATGTCAGAGAAAGCTTATAAAGCGGGTGTTAAGGAGTACCGCGAAAAATATTGGACACCAGATTATGCGCCACTTGATACCGACCTTTTGGCATGTTTCAAGGTAACCGGTCAATCAGGCGTTCCTCGAGAAGAAGTAGCTGCTGCTGTTGCCGCAGAAAGTTCAACGGGAACCTGGAGTACGGTTTGGTCTGAATTCTTAACCGATATGGAATATTATAAAGGCCGTTGCTACCGAATCGAAGATGTACCTGGTGATTCAGAATCATTTTATGCCTTTATTGCGTATCCACTTGACCTGTTTGAAGAAGGTTCTGTTGTAAACGTATTAACTTCATTAGTTGGTAACGTGTTTGGTTTTAAAGCGCTTAAGCATTTGCGTTTAGAAGACATTCGTTTCCCAATGGCATTCATCAAAACTTGTGGTGGTCCACCAGCGGGTATCCAGGTTGAACGTGACCGTTTAAACAAATACGGACGTCCATTACTTGGTGCGACAATCAAACCTAAATTAGGTTTATCAGCTAAAAACTACGGTCGAGCAGTATATGAATGCTTACGTGGTGGTCTTGATTTAACAAAAGATGATGAGAACGTTAACTCTCAACCATTCATGCGCTGGCGTGACCGCTTCGAGTTTGTAGCTGAAGCAATCCGTAAAGCTGAAATGGAAACTGGTGAGCGTAAAGGTCATTACCTTAACGTAACAGCAGCAACGCCTGAAGATATGTATGAACGTGCAGAATTCGCTAAAGAATTGAATATGCCTATCATCATGCATGATTTCATCACAGGTGGTTTCACTGCGAACACTGGTCTTGCTAACTTCTGCCGTAAAAATGGCATGTTGTTACATATCCATCGTGCAATGCATGCGGTAATCGATCGTCATCCTAAACACGGTATTCATTTCCGCGTATTAGCTAAATGTTTACGTCTATCTGGTGGTGATCAACTTCACACTGGTACGGTTGTAGGTAAGCTTGAAGGCGATAGAAATTCAACACTTGGTTTTGTAGACCAATTACGTGAATCATTTATCCCTGAAGATCGTGCTCGTGGTGTGTTCTTCGACCAAGATTGGGGCTCAATGCCTGGCGTATTCGCCGTTGCTTCTGGTGGTATCCATGTATGGCACATGCCTGCATTAGTTAACATCTTTGGTGATGATTCAGTACTTCAGTTTGGTGGTGGTACACAGGGTCACCCTTGGGGTAACGCAGCGGGTGCAGCAGCTAACCGTGTTTCTCTTGAAGCATGTGTTAAAGCACGTAACGAAGGTCGTGAACTTGAACGTGAAGCACGTGACATTCTTTCAGAAGCAGCACGCACTAGTCCTGAATTGGCTATCGCAATGGAAACTTGGAAAGAAATCAAGTTTGAGTTTGAAACTGTTGACAAACTAGACGTTTAAAATTGTTGATGAGTTGGGCGTAGTGTTAAAGCTAGGCCCAGCACAGACAACGAGTTAACAAGATATTGAGAACGAGGATATAACTATGTCAAATTATACTGAGGGTGATTATCAAACTGCCCAAACACTGGAAACTTTTGGTTTTTTACCAAAGTTAACACAAGAAGAAATTCACGCACAGATTGCTTACATTATTGGAAACAACTGGACGCCTGCGATTGAGCATGAGCATCCAGGTGCTTCAAGTAATCATTACTGGACTATGTGGAAACTACCATTTTTTGGTGAGCGCGATCTTGGTCGTGTTGTTGCTGAGTTAGAAGCATGTGGTCGAGCTTATCCTGATCACCATATTCGTTTACTTGGTTACGATAACTATACACAGAGTCAAGGTGCGGCTTTTGTCGTTCGTGAAGGACGAGTATAAAGCGTGATTTAATACCTGTATTAACAGGTAAATAATGACAACCACAAATATGATGATGCGATGGGGTTAACAATGGCACAATCAGCAGCAAGTAGAAGTGCACGCGAAGCTTCTTTGGAACGACGACGAGCTTTGACCACAAAGGGCAAAACGGCGTTAGCCAATGGAAAAACAGCGAGTGCACCACAAACTAAACCAATTACCACTTCTGTGGTAAGTACAACGGCACAAACTTCGTCTATGACGGGGCGGGCTGCTTCACGTGTTCGTCGTGATGCAATGTCTAACAATGGTAAAGCTGGGCTTGCTGGTGTAGATCGGATACGTTCTGCTCCTGCCAAGAAAACCTCATCTGCAGCGTCACAATCTGCTCCAGCAACTGCGTCTGCAGATGCTCCAGCAACAAAAGGTTGTGGTTGTGGCTGTAACGGTACTAAAGCAACATGCGATACTTCCGTTACTGCTACTAATACTAAGCAAATGATTATACCGAATAAGAAAATGCGAAAAGCGGCACAAAGTGCAGCGCGTATTGCTTCTTTAGCTCGACGTGAAGCAATGTCGACTCGCGGTAAAGCCGGTATTAATGCTAAAGGTACCTCTGCCGCTCAAAATGCTAGAGCAGCAAACCCAGATATTTCTAGCCGTGAACTAGCGCAAACTTTGCGTGAAGAACGCAGCACCAAAGGTCGATGTGGTAAGAAGTCTGAACCATGTGGTCGCCAAAGAGTAAAAAAGTCTGACAATTCTGCAGCGCAAGATGCGCCATGGAAAGTTGGAGCAAGTGAAACAACACAAGGTCAAACGTTAACAGGCACTATGGTTGGTCGTAGTCAAAGTGTAACGGGTGATGAAGCCAGCACGTGTCGCGCTGTGACAGGTACTGAATATATGGGGGCGGATCTATTTCGTGAGTTTTGCAATACAGACGCGACTCCATCGTCAGCACCTAAAGTAAAAGTAACATCGACATCTCATGGGAATGCCGTTAGTGGTGACCGAGTTGGTCGAGGAAAAAATGTAACAGGCAACGAAGCAGGTACATGTAAGAGTGTTACCGGTGATGAGTATACAAGTGCCGAACAATCACAGGCTTACTGTGGCGAACTTGCAAGTAAATCACCTCGCAAAGTTTCTATGGTAGAAACAATGAAGGGTAAATCAGTAACAGGTAATAACGTTGGCCGTTCAGAAAGCGTAACGGGCGATGAGTCTGGTATGAGTCGTTCATTAACAGGAACGCAATATACAAAACCAGAAGAAATTGGTAATGGGCCATCAAAAGTTGGTACGAGTACGACACTACGTGGTGGCAGTGTAACAGGCACTACGGTTGGTCGACGTGAACGTATGACGGGTGACGAAGCAGGTAGTTGCAAAAATGTTACTGGTGATGACTATGTTGGCCAAGAACAATATAACGGCTTTTGCAGTTCAAATACCGAAGCACCAACAGACCGAAAAGTAGGTGTTTCATCTACAGGGAAAGGGTTGTTTGTAACGGGCACAATGACTGGTCGTGTAAATAGCGTAACAGGTAATGAGCCAGGCAGCTGTAAAGCTGTAACAGGTACACCGTATGGTGGTGCTGAGCAGTCGGAAAATTTTTGCCAAGCTGAAGACGTAGCGATGGCGAGTGCTCGCAACAGAGAATTAAGAAGTACACCAGCTATGCCATTAACGGGTCTTCAACCCGGTGTTGGTGGCGTGATGACAGGTGCAAACAAAGGTGCATGTGAACAAGTTTCAGGTACCCCTTATGTTGGTGCTGATCAGTTTGCTGATGCATGTCCTTCGACTGCAGCTACAACTGCAAGCCCTGATTTTCCTCAAGCAATTAGTGGTCAATCGGTAGGTCAACAGTTCAGCATAAACACACCTTCTGGTGGTGCTGCTGCGGCAACAGGTTCAACCGGTGTAACAGGAAAAGAAAGTGGAAGCAGTCATATAACTGGTCCATTTGGTATGGCTACTGGAAAAGTAACTGGTACTGAAGATGCGCGTTTTGGTAAGCAAAATATTACTGCAGTTGAAATGCGACCTGAACCTATTGCTCAAGCTGATGGTAGAGACAAGATGCGTATTTCTGGTGAAGGCCAAGATACGGGTTTGAATATTACGGGTGATGACTGGGGCCGAGGTAAACATGTTACTGGCACAGAAGGTATGTCATCAACAAAACGTAATCCAACTATCAAGGCGAGTAACTCAATGGCTTCCATGAAAGAAATGGCTGCGATTGCACAAAAACGTAATGAAGAAATAGCGATACCTAACAGCAAAGTAACTGGCGGCAGTGGTAATACTGAAAAAGGGTCTTTAATTACTTATTCTGGAGGCGCTCGCGGTTAATAGAGGAGAAATCCAACATTAATTACGATAACAGACCACGATGTTAAATAGTCGCAACAAGCAACAAGCTTCACGCAACTTGAGCCGTCCGACTCCATTGGGTCGACCTGGCGATAGGGGCACGAAGGCGACACATGCAGCAGGGTCTAATTACTCTGCTAGTGCGTCGATGCAAACTGCGTCTATGAATGTTTCACATGGGTTAACCAATACCCAGGAAAATATGCAGTTATATGCGTATGAAAGTAGTGTAAGAGAATCATTTGATAATATTGTTCCAACGTTGAAACAAATTTCAGCATTGCAACATGAAGCAAATTTTGAGCAACAAGCGCAACAATTAGCACGTAGACAACTTGGTTTTGAGTTACCTGCGTTACTTTTAAACGATGCTTGGGTTGAACAGTTAGACATGCGCAGTTTATTCGCATGGAGTGTGTTTGAAACTTACCATCGTTTTTGCGATGAAGTGTTTACACGCGACCCGCTGGGTCAAAATGGTAATGATGCCAACTTCCAGAGCTTTATTCAGGAATGTGGCTTTCACATGGTGGATGTATCACCTTGTGCAGATGGTCGTTTGGCACACGTTATTCGTTATGTATTACGTATGCCGTACAAAGAAGTACGTCGACGTTCTTATGCTGGTGCAATGTTTGACATTGAAGATAGCATGGAGAAATGGGTTAAGACGGAATTGATTCGTTTTCGTGAAGGTAAACCTAACACGGCAGATGAAGCAACACGTTATTTAAAAACCGTGGTCTACCACCATAGTTCGGTTGACCCAAGCCATCAAGGTTGTGCAGCGCACGGCTCTGATACAGACAAAGCAGCGCAGGGTGGATTAGATCGCTTAATGGGTTTTCAGCAAGCGGTACAAAACACACATTGTTGTGGTGCCTCTATCGATTGTTTATTAATCGGTATGGATACAGATACAGATGGTATTCGTATTCACATGGCTGATGCGAATGGCAAGATAGATTTAGAAAACTATATAGACAGTTTAGAAGTGTTTGATAAGACGGCTAGCATGAGTGCAAACGATGCTGAGCAGTGGATAGCCGAGCATATTAAACAAAAAAGTAACAATGAATTAACAGTGGGTATGGTGCGTTTTATGTCATACCTACTGAAAAACAACATGTCACAAGTTGAATATGTACGCGGTTATTATGGTGGTTGTTATAGCGACATAGGGCATGCAGAACGTTTTATAGGTGCTGGAATTGGTTTTGAAGAAATTCAATTACGTAACCTGACATTTTTTTCTTACCTCAACACAGTTGAGGAAGCGGCAACAGATTTGGACGTAGGTATTAGTATTTTTACAGGCTTAAATGTTTCGCATGGTTTGCCAGTACCGATAGTGGTTCGTTATGACTATCACGGTAATGTACCCGGCGCACGTGAACGTGCTGAAGAACATTGCCAACGCGTTTCGAGCGCGCTGCATGACCGATACAGTGAACTTGCAGAACGCGGTTTATTGCACACATTACAAGTCGTACGTGACATTAATGGTGCAGGACAAATTGAAATACTGGATTGCTCAGTAAAAACAAATGTTACAGGTGGTCACTAATGAAAATCTGTCAAATTGTGAAACCATTGGTTTCAACAAACCGCATACCAGGTATGGAACATAAACACCTGCAAGTGGTTAAAGACGGTAGTTCAATTGCTGTAGCTGTTGATGCTGTAGGTTGCATACCTGGAGATTGGGTGATTTGTGTCGGTAGTTCAGCCGCACGAGAAGCTGCGGGTAGTAAAGAGTACCCGAGTGATTTGACTATTGTCGGAATCATTGATCACTGGGACGCTGATAGTTAGGTATAGACGATGGAAATAATGCAGGTTGAAAAACCATTAGTATGCACTCGTCGTGTTGCCGGTTTAAGAGATATTAGTTTACGTGTATTGCGAGATAGTACAGGTAAACAGGTAGTAGCAGTTGATCCTGTCGGTGCCCGTGAAGGTAACTGGGTATTTACATCAAGTGGATCGGCTGCGAGATATGCAGCTTGTGACTTTCGGATTTTAACCGATCTGACTGTCGCGGGAATTATAGATTTCTGGGATGCTGATTGATCAGTAACCCGAATAACGGCTACATCATGTTGGTTTTAATACCTAACTTAAAGTAGCTTAATTTTAGTTTTAATTTGAAACAACGAAGTCTAGGACTTTAAAAATAGGAGTGTATTAAGATGGCTAATGATAACTATGGTATTGCCTTAGGTATGATCGAAACTCGCGGTTTAGTGCCTGCAATTGAAGCGGCTGATGCGATGACTAAAGCAGCAGAAGTTCGCATGATTGGGCGTGAATTTGTTGGCGGCGGTTATGTAACAGTATTAGTTCGTGGCGAAACGGGTGCGGTTAATGCTGCAGTACGTGCTGGCGCGGATGCTTGTGAACGTGTTGGTGATGGCTTAGTAGCTGCTCACATTATTGCTCGTCCACACAAAGAAGTTGAACCTGTTTTACCTACTGGTAAAGCATAAAAATTTAGTTTTATTACATTTATAGGAGAAACAGACCATGGCCAATGAAAATATGGGCATAGCTCTAGGTATGATTGAAACACGCGGATTAGTTCCTGCAATTGAAGCAGCTGATGCGATGACTAAAGCGGCAGAAGTCCATTTAATCGGACGTGAATTTGTTGGTGGCGGTTATGTAACAGTATTAGTTCGCGGTGAAACGGGTGCGGTTAACGCTGCAGTACGTGCTGGCGCTGATGCTTGTGAACGTGTTGGTGATGGTCTTGTTGCTGCGCACATTATTGCTCGTCCACACAACGAAGTTGAAGGTGTACTTGGCGAAACAGGTAAAACTGCTTCAGCAAAGTAATGACGAGTTGTTAATTTAAAACGACTTAGCCATGTTTCATATTAACACTGATGAACGCGTATTAGGTTACCTCGGTCGAGCCCTGAGTCTCGAGCTATCTGCAGTACAGCTTTATAGTACGCAGTCTATGCTTGTGAGCTCTTGGGGTTTGGCTGACGTTGCTGTTAAATTCCGTGATGAATCTCGTGAAGAAATGGGACATGCTGAACGTATTATTAGTCGGATGTTAGCACTTGGTGTCGCTCCTAATGCGTCACAGTTACGCCCAGTAAAACTTGGTAGTAATTTGCAAGAGCTATTACAGTATGACTATGCATTTGAGAACGAACTGATAAGTTTGTATGATGGTGCAACACGCTATTGTGCCAGTATTTCTGATTCCGATAATAGAGTGTTTTTTGAAGCGCTTCTTAATGAAGAAAAAGAACATGCTGTTGTTTTAACGCAATGGTTGCAAGAATTACAATAAATAGAAAGACATACATTCACCAAAATTTGCTTTATTAATGGGTATCTGAATGAGCGATCAATGGCAAGAACGCAATAAACCTGCTCGTCTTGAACAGCGTTACTTATTCAAGGATTACCGCACACTGAGTGATTTCCTTGAACGCGCTGCTGAAATATCAGAGCGTGAAAATCTATATCCTGATATGGGTTTTGGTAAGGACTATGTTAACATCACCATTCATGCTGACGAAGAAAGTGGTGTATTAACAGACGCACATCATCGTTTAGCACAAGAACTCGATAAGTTGTTTAACACAACAGAACAATGAGGTGATGAACGATGCCTGTTATCGCATTGGTAGGCAACAAAGGGGGCGCTGGCAAGACAACATTGTCAGTAAATCTCACGGCAGGACTTGCCAAACAGTCAAGTACTATTCTTGTTGATGCCGATCCTCAGGGCTCGTCTTTACAATGGAATGCATTTTCTGACAGTGAAGATGCTATCACTGTTATTGAAGCCAGTGATGAATTAAACCAACAGCTATCCGACCTTTCCCGAAAATATGACTATGTCGTCGTAGATTGCCCACCATCAGTACATGCAGTACAAACGATTAAAGTATTAGAAATGTGTGAACTGGCATTGATTCCAGTTCAACCATCCCCTGTTGATTTATGGGCGACAGTGCACACAGAAAAAGCAATTAACGAAGCCAGACAAACAAATCCAAACTTACAGGCAACATTGGTGATAAACCAACTCGAAGTACGTACGACTTTGTCTCGAGTAGTGCGAGACGCACTTTCCGAAATTGAGTTGCCAGTAGCACAAACAGCTTTACGTAGACGGGCTATATTCAGAAACAGTGTATTGGAAGGCAAGAATGTTTTTGAAACGGGCAGTCGTGGTTTAGACGCTGTGAGAGAAATTGAAGAATTAATACATGAGGTAATTAAGGTATGAGTAGCAGTGATAAAACAAAGAATAAGCTAATGGAAACGATGCGCATGACCAAATCGGATCCAGGTAAGAAAGTTGAGGCTGCTGAAAAAAAGCAAACTAAAGCACCTCAAGCTGAAAAGCCCACTAAGAAAAAAGAAAATAAAGTGGCAGCAAAAAATGTTGCGAAAGATACACAAAATCTAACTGTTGATCCCTATCAGACTACTCGAAGACGTCTTTGGCCCGACTAATATTTTTAACTTAATATGTATAATTGATGCATCATTAATAAAGTGAATCGAAGATTTATTTATCATTGATTGGCTTGAATCAGTATTCTTATAAACATATCTGCCAAAAATTGCATAAACCTAATGTTTACGCACCGCACCAATATTTAACATTTTACAATATGGGTTATAAATCTAGTTATAATGTCGTCGATGCATAGATAAAACTCTAAGTTAAAGCCGACTAACATTTGTTTTACTCAATATATTAAGGCATACTTTGTCTCTGTAATGTAGGCGTAGCTGGTTTATGCATCAATTTATAGTTTCTATATGCTTAATAGGCTTTACCCTGCTCCAATATAAGCACGAAGTAGGGTAGTTGAATGTACTTTAGCTTGCAGAGACATTCCGCTCTTCAAGTCGAGTGTGTACGTATTATCTACTCGGTCGTTTAAAAGAAGATAATAGAGGCAGAACTTATGTCAAAAGATGATGACAATAGTTACACTCCACCGGCAGCAATGCCTGACCACCTTATTCGTTATGCCACGTTTCGGCAATTTCAGGTTTTTGAAGCTATCTTTCGCTTGGGCAGTTTTACTCGGGCCGCTGAAGAATTATTTCTTACTCAACCGACTGTTTCGATGCAAATTAAGAAATTAGCGGAGGCAATCGGCTTGCCCCTCTTTGAGCATGTTGGTCGCAATGTAGAGCCGACAGAAGCGGGTAAGGAGTTATATGCTGCTTGCCGTAGTATGTTTGGAACACTGTCGAACTTGGAAATGAAAATATCTGATATGAAAGGTTTGAAACGTGGTCGTTTACGCATGGGCGTTATTACCACAGCAAAATACTTAGCCCCTGAATTATTGGGTGAATTTAGTAAAATTTATCCAGGTATCGATCTTTCATTAAAAGTAACAAACCGAGAAAGTATTATTCGGCGCATTCGCTCAAATGAAGACGACCTCTATATTATGGGACAGGCGCCAAGTGGAGATTTTGACGTTGAATCATTTCCCTTTGCTCCTAATCCTCTCGTTTTAATGGCACCTCGTAATCATCATTTAGTAAATAAAAAAAATATTAGCTTGGAAGAAATCGCAAAGGAACCCTTTATTGTTCGTGAACCAGGATCAGGAATTCGTGATGCAATGCTTAAAGCCTTTGATGCAAAAGGGCTGCGTCCTACCATTCGAATGGAAATAGGCAACAATGAAGCCGTCAAGCATGCTGTTGCAAGTGGCTTGGGATTGTCTGTATTGTCATTGCATACCCTTTCTTTAGAAGGTATTGATGGACCGGTATCAATCCTAGATGTAGAAGGATTTCCGATTTTACGTAATTGGTATATCGTTCATCCAAAGGGTAAAGAGTTATCACTCGTTGCTCAAACATTTTTAGATTTTGTTATTAGCTCTGAATCATCGATTAGAGAGAGAATGCAAAAAATGTGGCCAAAATTAGAAGGCATTTTAAATGAAAAGAAGAATGATCTATCGGCTAAGAAAAAGACAAGCAAAGCATAAAATATCTCTTATTGGCGGCTGACTATAGAACCTATTACTATTATCAATGAGTCATTTCTGTAACTCATATATAATTCTTATCTCCTTTACTTTTTATTTCCAACTGGAATTTAATTTTCTGAGGCTGAGCGGATATGTATTTATTCAACGAGATAAACTTAAAAAATAAACGTGGTGATATTTTTGGTGGTGTAACAGCTGCTGTTATTGCGTTACCGATGGCGCTTGCCTTTGGTGTTGCATCCGGTGCGGGTGCTGAAGCTGGTTTATACGGTGCAATTCTTGTTGGTTTATTTGCCGCTTTATTCGGTGGCTCGCCCACTTTAATCTCAGAACCAACCGGCCCTATGACTGTAGTCTTTACTGCCGTTATCGCAAAACTTATTGCATCTGATCCTGCCAATGGCATGGCAATGGCCTTTACCGTTGTGATATTGGCCGGCATGTTTCAAATTTTATTTGGGGTGATGAAGTTAGGTAAATATGTCACCTTGATGCCTTATACCGTGGTGTCAGGTTTCATGTCCGGTATTGGGATTATTCTTATTATCTTACAAATTGGACCTTTTCTTGGGCAAGCTGCTCCAAGTGGGGGTGTTATGGGAGTTTTAGGAAATATCCCAACGCTACTCTCTGGTATAGAAGTCAATGAAACGGTTTTGGCGGTATTAACGATAGCGATTCTTTTTCTAATACCAAAGAAGATTAAACAATATCTTCCTCCTCCATTGGTTGCGTTGATTGTGTGTACTTTGATATCTGTTATTTTTTTAAGCAGCACCGATATACGACGCATTGGTGAAATACCGACAGGCTTGCCTGATCTGCAGTTGCCGGTGTTCAGCGCTGAACAATGGCAAGTCATGTTAATTGATGCGATTGTTTTAGGTATGCTGGGCTGTATTGATGCCTTACTCACTTCCGTTGTTGCCGATAGTATTACTCGTAAACGACATAATTCAGATAAGGAGTTAATCGGTCAAGGTATCGGTAATATCATGTCTGGTTTATTTGGTGGTTTACCTGGTGCTGGAGCAACCATGGGAACGGTTGTCAGTATTCAGGCAGGAGCACGCAGTGCTTTAGCCGGACTAGTAAGAGCTGGAATATTACTCATCGTAATCTTGTGGGCAGCCGATTTAACAGCCGTCATACCATTAGCAGTCTTATCAGGTATCGCGTTAAAAGTGGGCATTGATATTATCGATTGGAGCTTCCTTAAGCGTGCTCATTTAATTTCTGGTAAAGGAGCGTTGATTACCTACGGCGTAATATTGCTGACAGTCTTTGTTGACCTTATTGTGGCTGTTGGTATTGGATTATTTGTTGCCAATGTTATGACTATTACACGATTATCTGAGTTACAGGCAAATGATGTTAAGGCAATAACCGATCCTGATGATACCGACCTTGAGTTATCGGAACGTGAAAAAGAAATATTAAGAGCTGCCAACGGTAAAATTATGTTGCTGTATTTGCGAGGAACAATGATTTTTGGTAGCTCAAGAGCGATTACCCACAAGAACTCACAAATTGGTGGTTGTCATACGCTTGTTGTCGATATTACGGATGTTAAACATCTTGGAGTGTCTGCAGGTTTATCACTTGAAGAATCTATTCTTGAAATGGTGAATGCTGGACGTCCGGTGTATATCGTTACCACTAGAGAACAAGCACTCCAGCGACTGGGTCGGTTAGATGTTTTAAAACATATACCTGAAGATAATATTATTGTGGGTAGAGAACTTGCGTTGGAACGTATTAACTCGATGCAACCATAGTTGTTACAAGCAAATTATTATGAAAATGAATCTGTCTAAAGTAATTAAATTAGTAAAGCATGTAATTACTGATACTGGGCCGCCGTTATAAATTGTCCGAAAGACTCACACCATACAACAACGCTATTATATTTTGACGGTACGATACTTGGCGGAACGTTAACAACAAAGTTATCAAACGTTTTAACGTCGCCCACACGAACCATTTTGTTCTTCAAACGATTGAAGTCAGATTCAGTTTCAACAAAATTTGGAGAAAGGTAAAGCTTATAGTCCGGCCCCGGTGCAAGCTTACCCATAAGTGTAATAGATTTTGAACTCACAGAAACATTACCTTCTCCCCAATGCAGCGCATCACTGTCTTTTAGATCTCTTCGAAATTTAGCGGTGTACTTAGCTTGTGAAGCTATTGCCTTAATAGCCGATTCACTAGGAGCAGGCGGCGCAGTCAGAATAGGCAGAGCGTAGATACCTGCACCAAATCCCACAACAGCGACAACGCAGTGTGTTGCAATAAGTAATACCAAAGTACGTGCTTTCATAATGACTCCGTAATTATCAGTTGTTGGGTTAAGCAGACTCCTAAAAATTTTCCAGGAGAGCTTTAACATACTCATATCATAACCGTTAAACTCTTCTTGAGCTTAATAAAAATCAAAGAATAAAACTCTAGCTATGCTTTATTAGAGGCTTCCGGCATATTATTATAATTTTTTAGAAAACCAGTCTTGATATCTTGCATGCTTCATTGGAGCTGTGTTGCATACCACCCGTCATCGATTCGTTCAAAAGATTGCTATGTTGTTACAGCTCTATATCAATCAGCAAGCGCTCAGTATTAAAACGATAGTAATCTGGCAAGCCACAAATATCGTAGAGAATTTTCTTCGTTTTAAGTCTGTCATGATTGGGTTAACACTCTCCGGTGTAACCCAGAGAACAGCGCACTAAATTATGTTATAAACAGTTAAATAGATTTATTAACTGCAACTCATTCAAGTGAACTCAATATCAACTTTATTTCAGACCTTACTGAATCGATAGCGCTAACTATTTGGCTAACGGAGTTTTTGTCGTTTATCATTGTTTTCCATTGAGCAGTCCACACATTTTTTAATGTGACGGCTCGAGCTTCAACAGTATCAGCCGTCAGTACACTTAAATCTGAAATTATTCCAACCTTAACCCAGCCCTTTCTGGGACTACCTTCTTTTAAATCACCATCGTAGTGAGCGGTATAAACTAATTGCTCCAATGAAGATAATTCTTTTAATATTTCAAAACAAGCCGTTCTAATATTGTTGTTCTGCTCAGAGACTTCCATACGCCAAACATTGTATGAAAATCCTAACAAAGCAAACAACACGCTAAATATAACGGTTGCCTGGTATAGATTGAATTTATTTTTTTTATTATCCATAATCTCACACTCAACTAACGCAAACTAAGCAGCGTGCTTAAATACGTTCTTGCTTAGGGCGCCTTGCATAATTTATTTAATTAAACATTCTAGTTTTATGTAGTGACAATGCATTGAATCTGTCAGTTAATTATCGGTAATTTAAAGTAGAAAGTCGTTTTTTCATTAGGAATTGATTCAAAGCCTATGATCCCATGCTGTAACTCAATAATTTTTTTACTGATATTCAATCCTAAGCCCGTACCAGGAAGTTTGTTATTACTTCTTTTACCAAGCTGCTTAAATTTAGAAAACACCAGGTCTTGTTGATTATATGAAATCCCCGGGCCGTGGTCAGTTATTCCTACAACGACATATTTATTTTCTATTCTTACATTTATCTCAATTAGATCATTTTCATGTGTAAACTTTGCGGCATTAGATATGAAATTACTCATCACTTGTAATAGTCGTAGTTCATCACCGTTCACCCGTATACTTTTAGCATTTTTTGGGTAACTAAATGTTAGAGCGGTATCACAATCCTTGCAGTACTGTTCATTTAATTCAACAGATTTTTCTAGTAACCTAATAATATTTAAATTTTCATTATTAAGCTCAAGGTGCCCTGCTTCCATTTTAGCAATGTCTAAAATATCATTAACAAGGCTGAGAAGGCGCTTAGTATTGTTAAGTGAAATATTAATTAATTTTTTGTGACCTTCCTTAAATTCATCTATTTCATTTCTTAATAGTGATACTGCACCATAAATTGAAGTCAAAGGTGTTCTTAACTCATGATTTACCATAGAGATAAACTCATCTTTAGTATGGTCTAAAATTTCTAACTCTTTTACTTTCAATCTTAATTCTAATTGGCTGACTACTTGCCTCGCTAAGGCGGCCAATGCCTCTTTTTGAGAGTCAGTGATTGTTCGCTGTTCATTCCCGATGACACATAGCGTCCCAAGTTTACTGTTATCACTCATTATTAGTGGAGCTCCCGCGTAAAATTTTACATGCGGCTCTCCAGTGGCTAATGGGTTGTCAACAAATCTCTCGTCTTTGCTGGAATCCTCAACAACAAAAATATTATCATCAAGTATTGCATGTGAGCAAAATGCATATTCACGAGGTGTTTCGCGGGCATCTAAACCATGGTGTGACTTAAACCATTGTCTGTCACTATCAACAAGACTTACTAACGCAATCGGCGTCCCACAGATTTCTGCAGCAAGCTTGGTAAGATCGTCGTAAGCTTGTTCCTCAAGTGTATCGAGTATTTCCAATGCGTATAATTTGCGGAGGCGATCTTCTTCATTCTCGGGTATCGCTGCTTCAATCATTTTGTAAATACCTTTATGATATTAATATACGTAATTACTCTATAGAAAGTCAGCATAACGTTTTGTTAAAGGCCAATCAGCCCGATAAAACGAGCAGTTGGTTAATTCATAATAGCATTTTTTATTCAAATTTCAGGCAATGCCTCGAATTCTTTTCCCTTATTTTCGAGCCATTCAGCCATTACTTCTGGTTATTTCATAAGCTCTTGAGTTTTATGTATTGCTTCAAGATGAACTTTATCTAGTTCTTTGAAAGTGTTTGCGGAAAATTCTTTTTTCACATGCACCGCCAAGTTGCTTACAAATCTCTCACTCTCATCTAACGCCTCATGAAGTAGCGTGCGTTAGTCCGTCCTTCTTACTTGGTTTGTTAAGAACTTTTCTGAAAATAAAAATTATAAGCATTTTGAAATAATACTTTGTTTGCACCTACTTCTCCAAGGGTGTCTGTAATGATAGAGATGTCTCCATCCTCAAAAGGGCGTGGCGCTCTTGTTGATGGTAGATCTGTACCAAACATTAAACTGTTTGGATTTACTCTATAGATATTAGTGATTGCAGATACCGGATTAAAATTAACTCTGCCAAAGCCTGTAGCTTTAACCTTAACTCCGTGCTCAACTAACTTAAGTAACGTACTAAAACCTTCTTTGCTAAGGCCAAGATGATCAATTGAAACTGAAGGTAGTGAAATGAGTATTGAATAGAGACCGCCTAAATCTGATGAATCAATATATAACTCTACATGCCAATTTGATAACTCATAAATTCTATTGGCAAAGTACACAATTTTGGAAATATCCTCGGAGCCACCGCGTTTTAAATTAAAGCGAACAGCTCGGACACCAGCTTGATTGAGAGATAAAATAGTTTCATCTGGTGTATTAGCTAATAGCTGTGTCACTCCAATAAATTTTGGCCCTAGTTTCTCAAGGGCATCAAGAAGATAGGTTTGATTCTGTTTTTGAAAAGAACCAGAAACAACAGCTCCACCTACTAGTTCATGATGCGCCAATTGAGATAAGTACATTGATGTAGTAAATGGCTCAGGAATATAACCTTGATTTTCATAGAGTGGGAAATTAGGATCAATAATATGTAAATGGCTGTCAAAGAATTTTACCTTTTTAGAGTTCACAGTATTTCCAATTCACGGCACTGATGTTACCCACGAAAAGTGGACACCTTAGTTATGCACATTGTGCGTAATAATTTTCTTCAAATTTAGCAGGTGATTCATAGCCTAATAAAGAGTGTCGTCTAACACGATTATAAAATATATCAATATATTCAAAAAATCCACGATACGTTTCGTTTAAAGTTTTAGTCTTTTACATAAATTAATTCCACCTTTTGTTATTAAATAATTTTGGCATGTGTAAACCTGAACGTTTGGTTATATAACTTTTATTTCACGTTCTCATCAACAAAACGATTTAATGCAGAAATAGATCGAATGATATATAAAGTTTTATTAGTCGATAATTTTTCTAATTTTTGCATAAAATCATTGTTCCAAAATTTTGGACAAAGTTTTAGCACCTTATAACTTTCCAACGTTCCCTTTAAAATGGAACTACCATCAGGCCAACCTTCGGGCTTGATAAGCCCCCCTTTTAATAATCGCTTTGTTACCAGCCAATAGCTAATAATGTAAGGCAAATCTATATAGATTAAAGTATCGGCAATATCCAATCGCTTGTAAAATGATTCAATAGGTCCGAAACCGTCAATAATCCAACTTTCGGAAGATAGTATGCTTCCATGTTTCTTATCGTATGTTGCACGATCGACTCTAGATCCATTTTTATTAAATTCAATTGAATCTAATGCATGCAATTTAATTTGCGTCGCTGACGCTAGTCTTTTACTTAAAGTCGATTTACCGCTACCGGGTTTACCGAACACCGCAATTTTTTTCATGCTACCACCATTAGCTTAGATTAAACCCATGAGGCAGAAATAGAAAACCCGCCTCTTGGGCGGGTTTGACAAATTATAAACGCATCAAAATTCCCACCATTCCTATGGAATGATAATAATAATTCGAGCTATCTGTTGCGTAATATTTGTATTCATTAGTACATCTTGATTGAGGGGTAGTTTAATGTCAACTGTCAATTGGACAAATATTGTCTGAATGACAGCATTTGCTAGGCTTTAGTAATTAAATAACCACCAGCGCCCAACATAAAACTCCCCGCTGTTTTTCTGGCGACGTTATCAAGCTTCTTGCTTGTCATAAACGAAACCACTTTAGCTGCTGAAAACACATAGAGAATTTTTACGCCACCAAGGCTAATAATCATAACCGATATTATAACTAGAACATCTGTCGTATGGAGTGTAGATAGATTAATAAATACAGGTAATAAGCTCGCATAAAAAATAATGGCTTTAATATCACCCAGAGTTAAAATAAATCCCGCAAGGAAACTTGTGGTGAGATCTTTTTTTAACGTTTTATCAATTGTTATTGTGGTGGTGCTTTTTGATGTTATTAGTGTATAGCCCAACCAAAGAAGATATGTGGCACCGAGATATTTAACCAGCATAAAAAAACTGCCCATTGTTTCAGCTACAACCGTTAAACCAAAAATAGCAAGTAGGATAAAAACTAAATCACCTAGAATAATACCTGCGCTTACCGCAATACCATTAGCAATGCCTAATGTAGCTGAACGCGTAACAACTAAAGCAACACTTGCACTTGGTAGTGCAGCAAGGGCAACCATGATTCCGAATAGTGTGATTATTTCAATGATATTCATTATTTATTGCCACTCATTAAACATAACAATAGCTGTTGATGGACAAAGTTCTTTAAATTGCTTTGTTTGCGTAATAGCCTTTGGAATACTCGTTCGTTCTTTTATCGTAAAGCCTAACTTTTTAAAATAACCCGTTGCTGTTTCAGTTAAAAGATAGGCTTTATTAATTCCATTATTTTTAATTTTTCTTTCCAATAAGTGGTATATGTCAACGCCTATCGATCTATCCCTATATTCCTGAGCTACAGCAATAGAACGTATTAGAGAAATTCCTTCGTGTATTTCGTATCCACCTACCGCAATAATTTTATTATCTTGTTCAGAAACAACAAAGTTATCAATATATTCTAGAATATCATTTACAGGTAAATTATAGTGTTTTAATAAATTTTCAATCCCCATTATATCTTTTGCGGATGCATCCCTGTAGTTCATATTTTATGGCTCTAACGTTTGAGTTGTGAGGCGTCAGATATGAGGCTTTCCTGTGTGCGAAAGCGAACGATCTTGATTGTCTTATGATATGCTTTTATATTAATCAAGATAGACGCCTAAAAATAAATAAATGGCAATAAATGATATTAACATAGAAGAATAGTATATTGCTCCAACGAGTGTGCCACCAGCTATATTTCCAAAAGCATACATTCTTCGTATTTCATCCTCAAACCCCCTACAGATATAGTTATACATTACAACGTAAAATAGTGAGTATAAAGAAAATACTGTTAGTAAAAAAAATCTTCCATATTCTTTACCCGTAGTTGTGGATAATAATAAAAGTATAAACACACAAATTATAAAACCATAAGCGCTTACTTTTAAAATTAACCCTCTTTTATTATCATTCATTTCGTACAAAACCAGCGCCGAGTTAAATGGGCTCATGAACGCGCCAGTGGTTTGAGCGATTTTTTATATTAATTAAATTCACTAAAAATATGAATCCCCATTTTTATCTTTGAAGCATGGATAGAAACTAGTAACAAAACGCATCATTTCTTTTTCATCGTCTTCAGCTTCTAAATACTTTCTCCAGTTACTTTTTATCATGCATGACTTAATTTGATCTTTTACTGATTGTTCGCATGATTCATTTTTTCCTTCACTTGCGCACATTTCAATTAAATCATTTTCTGCAGTTTTTCTAAAGGCAAATTCTTCAGCTTGTTCAGCACTACACGCACACAGTAATAATGAAGCTATAAATATATAAATTTTTTTCATTTAATTCTCCCGAAAATATAACGTTTTTCTGGTGTACTTCCAAGCGCGTCATCGGTTGGAAATCCCAGCTAGTGATAACGAGCGGTAGTGAACTATTTGTTAGAGATTTTGACCATTTATTATATCGGCCATTACCTGCCAAATATCGCCAGTATCGAATAATACGCCAAAGAATGATGCATATAGTTTTACTTGTTTTTTATCTTCACTCACTTCAACAGATAGTTTTATAGCTTTAGCAGAGAAATCTCCGTACACTTTACCTCGGCTATATATGTTTTTATTGTTTTTCTTAAATTGTATTTTTTCAAGTGCCGATTCAATTTCGGATACTGGTTTATCAAAGGAGGCAATGTACTTTGGGAAGAAAGTGAGTTTTGGTTTTTTATTTTTCCATTCCTTGAAGGGGAGTATTCTATATACGATCGTAAATCCTGTTACACCAATAATAACAAAGATGGTTAACTCTACGATATCGTTCATTTTCGTTCCTTTTTTTCCCTAATGTTAGAATAAAGGGTAAACCTAAAGTGAGCAGACTTAAATGACTTGTTGTGTTTATTTGCTAAGGTGAGATAGCTTGTGTGCATGTAGCTCCCAGTTTTTACCATCGAACTTATCAATAACGAGTTCTTTTGGTTCTGGTTCAAGGCAACGAACATTAACATCATAACCATCAGGGTTAGAGCGTGGTATATAAAATGATTTAATACCACATGTTGTACAAAATTTATGTTTGGCTTCACCTGTATCAAAAGTATATGTCGTTAGATGATTTTCACCCTTCATAAGTTTGAATTTTGATTTCGGCACAATTAGATGTAAGAACCCAGACTTTGAACAAATACTACAGTTACAATCTTGGCATTCAATTATTTCAGGTGCTTCAACCTCAAATTGTACAGCGCCACAGTGACAACTACCTTTGTATCTCATAATCTAGTTTCTATATAGTCATAATGATTAGTATAAGGAGCGGACAAAAGCGGAGATTTTGTTCGTCCAGTGAGTGAAAGCGAATGGCCAGATGCGTTGTTAGCGGGTTCTTTCATTTATATATTCCAATATTATACTTCTCACTTCATTGCAGTCATTTTTTCCTAGCCCTGCAATATGGGCTGCCGAGCCAGACGTTGAGGTAGGAGACGAAAAATGCAGGTCATTTAGACCTAAAATCCTATCGAGTATACCTTGGTCTACATATAAGTCAGTAATTCTGTTGAAAGGTAGAGTAATTTCGTGTCTTGATATTATTCCCTTTTTTATGGTTATACTTTTTCCATCTGTAAAGTATTTGAAATTTAAGATATATAAGTATTGGTAAATTATATTTAAGATAAGTAAAACAAAGAATATTATAACGATTAAAGATGAAAATATTAAATCAGTAGCTTTGTTAGAAATACTTTCCTCAAAACCACCATTCCATTTAATTATAAATAGCAAAAAAACACTAAGAAAAATTAAAAATATAATTGTTCCAATTACTTCACGAAGTACTTTAATTCTCTTAATAGGATATTTTTCAGTTAAATTTATCATATTGTGTACTCAGCTAACATTTTGTTAAGGGGGAACCAGCGGCGAACAAAAGGAACGGTTGGTTGTTAAAGCCGTGCATAGTAATGCATTGCGGGTTAAGTGCTTTGCCAGGCATTTACACCTACAACGTTATAAAAAACTGGCTTTACCTTTTTATACATATTCATAAGCTTTTCTGGAATCGGCTCACCTAATTTAGCCGGACCTAAAATAGTAAATAACTCTTTTATATGATTATCTAGATCTTTTTGGCTTTCCCATTGCTCATATAAAACAAATTCTGTTGGTTCTTCTTTGTTTTGATTAAAAGAATAATTAAGGCAACCTTTTTTCGTTGTTTTTTGAGTAAGCAATTTTATCAAATCGAGATACTCATTTAGACATTCATTCTTAACCTGTGCGTGAATCATTACTGTAAGCATATTAAGAATTCCCTAAGTTTTCATAACGATGAGTTAAATGGCAATTACTCGCGAGTAAAACGAGCGGGTAATTGTCCAAGCAGCGCGTATTTAGCGCTACGATCTGAGCAACTTGTTATAAGCGTTCTTCTTTATGATGCCATACACGTAAAATGTATATTTGCTCTGCATGAATTAAATAACGCACGATATAGTTGCCAATAATTAGATCTCTTATCTTTTCAGGCTCAGGTGCTAGCTCAACTTCTACGCCTAAATAAGGGAATGTTTTTAATTGAGAAATACCTTTAGAAATAGATGCAGCCATTTTTTGAGCTGCATACGGATTTTTAATTTCGATGAACTCTCTTACACGCATTAAATCGCTAATTGACTCGGGAGAAAAGGATATTTTCATGTTTTAGGTGGGTTTAACTCATTATCCGAACCCCAACTTTCAAGCCACTCATTAACACTTTGCTCTTCAATTAGTTTATTTGATTTTACTGAATCAAGCGCCTCTAATGTTTCATCCCACCGAGCGTCATCGAGTGCTCTGCGTGCAATAAATTCTTTAATTGCTTGATTTATCAAGTAATTTTTACTTCGATCAAGCTTGGTAGCCAGTTTTTCTAATGGATTCTCGATTTCAGGTTGAAGCCGGATACTTGTTACACTCATGGTAATGCCTCTACAATTAATTACTATGTATTACATTGTAGCACATTTGCAGATTACTATAATTTTTATTGCTTATAACGACTAGTTAAACGGCAACCAAACGCGCTAGCGGTTGGTTGTCCGAGCCGTGCCTTGCACGGCGATTTTGAATGCCTTGTATGGTTCAATCATTTTTACCCACCCATATTAGCTGGCAAAGTATCATATTTCGGAACACCTTCAGGAAAAACTGCCCACTCTGGTGCAGACGCTGCATATATAGCAATATTAGGTGAGAAATTATGCTTAAGTAATGCGGTTGCTGGCACAGAATAAAAATTTGCTACAGTTATTTCGGCGCATACTGCTGTACCACAACGGCTACAAAAATTATGATGCACTTCGTGACCGGAATCGGCTATGCGAGTGTAACTTGATGGAGCTCCCTTTGTGATTTTAAATTTATCAGTTGGAACCCATAACCCAAACCATTTGTCAGAACCCGTATGAGATTGACACTCTTTACAATAACAAAATACTGAATTAATAGGTTGGCCTTCGAAACTGAATTCAACTTCACCACAACTACATTTACCTTTGTAACTTTCCATATTATGAATGTTCTCCATTAATATTATTGCCTAACTCTGAGTTCACCCAGACTGCGATTAGCGAACGAACTTAATTGCTTTGTTATGTGCTTGTTACTCATCCTTTTCTATTCATTGGGGGGAGTTCTTTGTGTTCTTGAAAATAATTTTCAAGGAATTTTTTTCAGTTCCCTTATGGTTTTCAGTGGGATAAACATCAATGGTAATAGAACCGTAATTTTTTATTGTATGATTATATACGTGCCAGAAATTTTCGGTATCATTTTTAACATTATATCTGTTCCAAACATCATTCTTGGTTTCACCAATGTATAAGATATTATTAAAACCTTTTAGCCTTGGCACCATTTTCTCAGATTTAAAGACATATACAACACCGTTAACTCCTTTTGTTTGTTCAAGACAAAGCTTATATTGTTTTATGAACTCTTCTTTATTTTCTGAGCAGATAGGTAGATTTCCGTTTATCCTATCTTTTACATAGTCACATTTAAGTATTTCAACCATACTACTTATTCCTTTTAAAACATAACGGCCCGGGTAAGTGGCGCGCGCTGTTTGCGCGTCCGCGAGAAGCGAACTTAACCCACTTGTTATAAATAATTAAAACTAAACCACTAATATTGGGTAGGTTAATCATTAACTTTTCTTACAATAGTTATAATTAAAAACGATAGCTCATACCAACTCCACCCCAGAATAAATCACGTAATAATTCATCGCCAGTATAACGGTTGCTGTCTCGATTAATTGCTTGGCTATAGCCGGTATATACGTATATTTCCATTTCTTTAATAACTTGATAAGATGCCCTAGCAAGTAATTGGCCATGATTGATTCCGTTGTGTCCATCAATAACGTAACCAGAATTAAAACCAAGAACTGCTCGTAAATTGATCGAGAGCGCACTATCTATACGATAGCCTTTTTTAATTGCCACTTCCGCAAATGTACCCTCTGCATCAAATGAATAGTAAATGTTTGTTACGATCTGAAACTCTTTACCATAGAAATATACCAGATCAAGGCTGATTTCATTATCATTTGAATTAATATCTGATTCGCGCGACTGGATATGGTTGTAGCCGACAAAAACTTCAAGATTATCGAGCAGCTTTATTCCGTAAACAATATTCAGATTAAACTCTGAATAGTCTGTATTAATAGCATCTGCGATCCAGGGTACAATATTAATGTCTTTATAGCTAAATTCTGTTGAAGCTGAGTAAATACCTTTCCTTGAGAGATTATCGCGACCTTCTGTGACATAGCGGCTTTCCCAAAGCAAGTGTGCGTGCCACTCAAATTCCTCTTCAATATTGGTTCTGTATGGTTTTTCTAGCTTGATATTACCACCGGCACCAATTTCAACATCTCGTGAATCTTGCTCTTCAGTTGATTCCGCAGTCACTGGTGCCGATAAACAAGACAAAACGATAGTACAAAAGAAGTCTTTCTTATTTAATAAAGACATGGGAAATAAATTCTCTTTTTCTTAATGATATTTATAACAATGAATTAGACTGAATATAAACATTGTAAAATTTACCTACATAGTAACAAGTTTCTATATATAGATACATTATCTGTATTTGCTATTAATTCACATAACGATGAAGGATGTGGTTACTTTTAAGACAATATGATTGTATTATTAGTTTTTCCTTATTATTCACTTACATTGAAAAGTTGCGGACTAAAAAGTATCTAGACTAAAATGACTCAGATTTAAAATTGAAACAAAGAACATTCTAGTCACTTTTACTTGTGACAAAATAACTATTTTTTACCTTCTCTATCTTAGCTGCTTGTGGTTACAATCTGTTCTTTGCTTTATGTTACAGGATTTCATTTGTCACTCGATATTTCCAACATTAAAGAACGCCTATCGCTAAAAAAAGCTCAGTTCTTGCCTCGCCAGCTTATTATTTTAGCGGGATATACGGTATGGCAGAATGATGTTCTTCGGGATATTTTACTAGATTATGAACAAGAACCACTTTGGGTGGCTGATAATAAGCCAAAACAACTGACAGAAAACAATGACATACCGTTTGTTTTTATTAATAAAGCACATAGTTGGCTCGGAAATGAAAAAAAGCTTGTTATCTTTGATGCGAACAAAGATTTCGCTGCGGATAGTTTTGCTGCAATAAGTGGAATTGTTGTTGGCGGTGGAATATTGTTTCTATTATTACCAGCCGAACACAAGTGGAGTGACGTTTATGCTTCTCCATTTGGCAGACGACTCATTGAAAATATTCAAAATACTAAAGAAATCGTTGTTATTAACGAGGCAGATAACAAGATAGATATCCCTTCACTGTCAGCACTCGCTAATACTCAGAATAATATACCCGCGCCTTTTTTAACCGTGGATCAACAACATGCTGTTGAAGCGATGGAAACCGAAGTTGTTGGCAATGGTAAGAAACCTGTGGTGTTAATTTCTGATCGAGGTCGTGGTAAGTCTGCTGCGCTGGGTTTGTTGGCTGCAAGGTTGCTAACGTCGGGTATAAAGAATATTGCGGTAACAGCGCCACGATTACGTGCAACGAATATACTATTTAAACATATTGCAGAATGTTTACAGGATGCGGTTGTATCTCGGGGAAGTGTAACGTTGAATGACGCTAGCATTCAATTTTATTCTCCCGAACAATTAATAACAGAAGGCATTAAGGCCGATTTGTTATTGGTGGATGAAGCAGCTGCGATTCCAGTACCGTTACTCACTTCATTTTTAAATCAATTTCCACAGTGTATTTTTGCAACCACGGTACATGGTTATGAAGGAACAGGGCGAGGGTTTTCATTACGGTTTTATAAAGTGCTGGATAATTTCGAGCCTGATTGGTTGAAGCTACAAATGAAAACACCTATTCGTTGGCCTGAGAATGATCTGCTTGAAAAGTGGATGTTTAGTTTATTATGTTTAGATGCTGATATTGTAGATAGTAATCTGCTTACTAAAACAGAAGTGAGTGATTATGAGTATAAACTCGTTAATAAAACACAACTTATTGATAACCCCATTTTTCTCAATGAAGTGTTTGCTTTATTGGTATTGGCGCATTACCGAACAAAACCCAGTGATTTAAAAAATTTACTCGATAACGATGATATATCGGTATATACCGTGACTCACGATAGCCATGTTATTGCCGTTGGCTTAATTATTCATGAAGGTGGTTATTCGCAAGAACTTTCATCGGCAGTGTATAAAGGCGAGCGCAGACCGTTTGGAAATTTACTGGCGCAATCGTTAACCTATCATTGTGGTATTGAAAATGCCGCAACACTCGCTTATGCACGGATAATGCGTATAGCGGTTCATCCTGAATTACAACGACAAGGTATTGGTACGAAGCTGATACGTTTTATCATCGACAATGAAAAGAACCAAAATAGCGATGCAATCGGTGTGAGTTTTGGTATGAATGCTGAGTTATTAAATTTTTGGGATAAATTGAATTTTCGTGTTGCACGCGTTGGCTTTACCAAAGAGCAAACTAGTGGTGAGCATGCAGCTATTTTAGTACAGCCATTCAGTCCGCAGGGTGAACACGTTAGTATCGAGGCACATTCACGATTTAATACGCAAACACCTTATTGGTTAAATGATTTATTGCAAGATTTACCCGAAACAATAAAAGGTAGATTGCAACAGGTTCCTGACGTCGCTATTGATAGCGCCGAGTTTTATATAAAAGATCTTCAATCGTTTATTTTATACTCAAGAAATTACGAATTATGTATTGCAGCAATAAACAACTTCTTAACGAATAAAGAACAAGTCATATATCAACCAACATTCCCTGACGACTTTAGATTAGTGATTGATAAAAAAATAAAATATAAAAAGGATTGGAAGGCGATTGCTGCAGAAATGCATTTAACTGGTAAGAATGAAGCACGTAAATTATTTCATCAAGCGGTTTGTTATTTAGCGGAGCTGTCTGATTGAATATAAAAAATATTAGAAAATACAGTTTAATGAATATAAGAATAAGTACCTTTGTTATTCTGGCTTGTTATATTTACACCATTGCCAATGGTGAGGGCGTTTATTCTGATTTTTCTGTACCCGTGCTATATATCGTTTTGTTAGCACTATTTGTTATTGTGATAAGCGTGGTATTATTAGTGACACTATTTATCATAAATAAAAAGAATAAAGGTCGTTCATAATGGATATAGAGCAAGCGGTACAAACGGTAGAAGCTTCTGATGATTTCCGAGTGTTACGTCGGTTATTACCGGTTGAGCGTTATTATGCAGATGATGCTAGCGAGAAACGCATTGGTATTTATCTAGACGTTGAAACCACCGGCATGAATGCAGACGAAGATATGGTTATTGAGCTAGCCATGGTGCCTTTTGAGTTTAATAAAGCAGGGCAAATCTTTAAGGTTCTACCGGCTTATAATGCATTCCAGGATCCAGGTTGCCCGATACCTGAAATTATTACCAAAATTACCGGTATTACTGATGACATGGTTAAGGGCGAGGCAATAAATCTAGATGAAGTTGTGGCTTTACTGAAAGATGCGGCCATTGTGATTGCACATAATGCCAAGTTTGATCGTGCTTTTTGTGAGAACTTACATGATGCCTTTAAAGATATTTCTTGGGGTTGTTCCATTGCCGATATTAATTGGAACGAAGAAGGTCTTGAAGGGGTTAAGTTAGAGTATCTTGCTTATAAATACGGTTTCTTTTACGAAGGGCATCGCGCCACAATCGATTGTTATGCGGCATTAGATATTTTGTCAAAAACATTACCGACATCAGGCGAGCTTGTTTTAAAACGGTTGCTCGATACCGCGCGTAAAGTCACGATTCGCCTCTGGGCAATCAATGCACCGTTTGATAAAAAAGATGATTTAAAAGCACGTAAGTACCGTTGGTCTGACGGAAGTAATGGAACTAAAAAAGCCTGGTATATCGATATTGCCGAAGAAGATTATGACGATGAACTCATTTATTTAGCTGATAATATTTATAGCAGCAAGATGCCAGATTTACCCAATATTAAAATAACCGCGAAAGAACGTTATCGATAACAAAGTTCGATGGCCTAATACTATTAGGCTAGTAGCGATTTAATACTCAGCATCATGATAAATGTTTTGCACATCATCTACGTCATTCAATAAATCTAAAAACTTTTCTAGCAGTTCGATATCGTCACCACTAATTGGAGTGGAGTTTTTAGGGATAAACTGAATCTCATCAACCTCAAACTCAATACCGTCTATTGCATCTGTTAAAGCTTGTTTCGCTTTAAAGTATTCGGTATGTGGCGCAAACACAGAAATTTTTCCATCCTCAGCTTCAATATCAGTAACGTCAACATCGGCTTCCATAAGCGCATCAAGCACGGCTTCTTCATCGTTCCCATTAAAAACGAAGATACAGGCATGATCAAACATATGGCCAACGC
>Ga0316209_1000794_pt1 | contig 44206 bp, 39 predicted proteins | sample 6monopyrite_MG_FD_204945 | JGI IMG/M metagenome (GOLD analysis project Ga0316209, IMG submission 204945) | Microbial mat bacterial communities from mineral coupon in-situ incubated in ocean water Damariscotta River, Maine, United States -... | ecosystem: Environmental > Aquatic > Marine >...
CAAGGTTGGCTGCCCTTCCTGCAAATGGCGCATGGCGATTTGGCCACGGCAGTTGGCCAAGCCGAGGAAGCCCATCGGTGAAACTCGATAGTGTTCTACGGTTTGCATGTACACCGCTTCAGCGGCCTTGAAGTCGCCCGACAGATACAAGGCATCGCCCAAGCCTAGGTTGCCTTTTTCTCGCTCTACCGAAGTGACAAAAACAACATCGGGGTCAATCTCCAAACTACGGCGGTAAGCGTTGAGCGCGTATTCGGTAAAGCGATCGCGCTCTAAAGTATCATTGGTGGCTTGCGCCCGCTCCAGCATGAGGCGGCCGTATTCAATATGTCCGGTCATGGCGCCAGGTGAGGCTTGTTGCGCCCAGGAAAACAAGGACTCTTCATCTTGCCAATGCTGGCTACCGCTCCAAGCTGAAAGTGCATTCGGCAGCGCAATCAAAGTGACTGCAATGGGTAGTAGCCTTTCCTGTTTCAGCCGGCCGGCAAGCCAGTGCAATAGGCCCACCAGAGCTAGAGCGAAACCAGCGCTTGGGAGATACAGGAAGCGCTCTTCGAACGGGTATTGTCCTAAGGCATTGGAATTCAAAACCGGCACTAAACCGGCGAAGAGTAGGCCTAAACCGAATAAGACAGTCGGGTATCGGCGCGATTTAAGCAGCCATAACAAGCCGGCGAGAACCGTGATGGTTCCTCCAATGACCGCAGAAACCAAACGCGCATCCACTCCGGTGGCATCGACCCGCAAGGGGCGGAAGGGGGCATGCGGCCATGGCCAGACGAGGAACTGCAAGTATTCGGCGATGAGCGAAAGCGAGAGCACAAACTGTTCTTGGCCGTCAAAGCCGTGGTGCGTATTCACTCGGTCAAACCCGGCGACCGCACTTCCAAAAGCATTCACGCGTAGGGCATAAACCGCTAGGCCAGCCACTGCAAGCGGCAGCATCATCTTCCACCTACCTTTCATGCCTGCGATGCCTAAGGCCAATGCCCAAGCACCAAAGGCGGCCTCCTTGCTCAACATGGCGAGCAAGAAATAGATTCCAAGTGGAACCATGCGGTCGTGGGCCAGCGCGCGCAATCCGAGTAGGCAAAATAGAGTTGCCAGCAGATCGGGCACCGCAGAAATCCATGCCACAGGTTCGGCGTGAACTCCACTGAGTGCAAATAAAACACCCGCGCTTCCGGCGAGCAGGGGACGCCATCCAAAACTCAAAGCGAGCGCGGCAACGGCCATCGAGCAGGCGGCGTGCAACAGAATGGAAATTCCGTGCAGGAAGAGCGGATCACCACCACCCAATTGCCAGCCTGTCGCCAAAACCGTGGCACCAACCGGGCGATAAAAGCCGGAACTGAAACGCTCGGCGTCGACCAACTCCCAATAAGGGGTGGTGAAAGCCTTCAGCACCACCGACCAATCCTGAAAGTTTGGATTGAGGCTCAGTAGGGACCGGTCGTCGTACACAAACTCCCCTGGCAGCACCGAAAGGAATAGGGCGCAACCGAGAAGGGCTGGGAAAAGCAGGGCGTAGAGGCGGGCGGAAGTCATCCGTGAGGCAGGGGCCAGGCAAAGGATAGGAAATCAGGTGCAAAAAACATGCCGTGTAGGCCAAATCTACCGGTGAAAGCGGCGGCAAAAGCACTGCTGTGGCGCGGAATGGCTTTATTCACGGACTGCTAGGCACTACTCTGTGAATGTGAACGAATCCGCAAAGCCCATGGTCCTGACTCTCCTGTTTGGGGGAATCTCCGCGGAACACGAGATTAGCCTGCGTTCGGCGCGAGCGGTGCGCGAGCAGCTGGATCCCAAGAAGTACGATGTCCGCCTGCTTGGCATCACCAAAGGCGGCGGTTGGCTAGGCGCAGAGGATTCGGCCCGTTTGCTCGATGGCAAGGAGGTCGGCCCTTGCAGCCACGGTCCTTATCTTCCGGAAGGGACCCAGGTGGTCTTCCCGGTTCTGCACGGACCGATGGGGGAAGATGGCACCATCCAAGGATGGTTGGAGTTAATGAACATGCCCTTTGTTGGTAGCGGTTGCCTCGGCTCGGCTCTGGCCATGGATAAGAGTGTCGCTAAACATGTTTTACGCAGCGCCAACATTCCGGTGCTGTCGTGGTGCGATGTTTCGCGTGCGAGTTGGCAACAAAATCGCGGCGAAGTCTTAGACGAGGTTGAGCGCGAACGGACCTATCCCTGTTTCGTGAAGCCGACATGCCTCGGTTCTAGCGTAGGCATTTCCCGTGTGGAAGATCGTTCTCAATTACACGATGCCTTAGAACTTGCCTTTAAGTTTGGCACCGATGCTCTGGTGGAACCTGCAGTCGCGAAAATGCGTGAGTTTGAAATCGCCATTCTCGATGGCGAGCCTCCATTGGTGAGCCTGCCCGGTGAGATCGTGATGGACGGTTGGTACGACTACGATTCCAAGTATCAAACCGATGACGCTAAGTTAGTCATAGAAGATGATTTGCTTCCACCGCGTCTCGCTGATGGTCTGCGCGATCTGGCACTGCACGCTTTCCGCGTTTTGCGCCTCTCCGGTCTCGCCCGCGTCGATTTCTTAATGGATAAAGGCACCGGGCGTTATGTGTTGAATGAAGTCAACACCATGCCTGGCTTCACATCCATCTCGATGTACCCAAAGTTGATGGAGAAAACTGGTATAGGATTCTCGGAACTTTGTGACCGCCTTATCGACCTTGCTTTCGTCGGACGCCCGGATGGTGAAAGCCATGGTGCCAAGCCGCAAGTGAAGGAAAACGAAATGGTCGCGGGTTAAGGACACTCCGACCCAAGCAGAAATCCCTAATAAGCCTGCTTGAGGCAGAACACCGATCCGCCGGCCTTGTGAAATTCACTGAGGTCGAGCGCGATGACTTCGAAACCGCGACTTTCGATTTGTGCAGCGAGTTCCGCATCGCCGGATGGCAGGAATACATGATGTCCATCCGGGCAGAATGCATTGCCGAATAATCCCGCTCCCTGTGATTCGGTGAGTGCGATGACATCGGAGAAGGCGGCGTGGAGTAGGGCTAAGCCGTCGGCATCGAAGGCGGAAGGGACCACAAGAGCGGTATTCTCATTTAGCGGAGCCAGCGCGGTATCGGTGTGATACTGATTGCCAGGGCGGAGTTGATAGAGCAAAATATCGAGCTCTGGATAAGCATCTTGGATGACTTGCCAAGCGTTTTCATCGGTGCGCGAACCGACGCCAGCATGCAGAAGGAAGCGTCCCGGATGCCAAAGGCCATCGCCATGTCCTTCGAAGTTTTGCACCTGGGTTGGCATCTCGTGGAGGAGGAAACCGCAGGCGTGGAAGAAGCCAGCATGGATGTCGACTTCTGGACATCGGGATGGATAGCGCATTTGAGCTAGCCAGACATCGCGCCGATGCGCGGTCACCGGAATCACAAAGGATGGATTTGCGCTGAAGCAGAGGTCGGGGAGATCCGGGTCGGCATCGAGCGCAAGGCAGGTTAGGCCGACGGATTCAAGCGCCGCGCGCATGGCAAGCCATTGCTGCATTGCGCGAGTGGGATCGACTTGGTGGAGGGTGCCATCGGCCGCGGCCATGAGCGGATTTTGCGCCTCCTCAATCCGGAACGCACCTGGATTTGCCAGCAACACATGCTGCGGCGCCGCAACCTCTGCATAATCCGCTGGGCGCCGACTCCAATCCTCAAGTTTGCGAATCAGAGTCATGATCTTTCCGCTTAAAGCACGTCGCGCTGGCGGGCGGCGACTGCAGTGAAGGCCATCATGGCTGCAGAGGTGGCGAACAAGATGAACAAGCTTTCCGGAACCGAAGCCACCGACTCCAATGGCGAGAACAAGTCGGTTTTCGACCCCGTAATGCCGCACCACTTGTAAGCCAAGCTAATCAGGTAGTAGTGCAGAGAAAACTCTTGGCCCGCGCCCGGCAAGGATCCCATGGTGGAGCCGAGGCCCAACAAAACCACAAAAGCCCAGATGATGGGGCGTTTGGTTTTTACACCAATAAAGATGCAGATGGAGCCGTAAGCCAACCCAGCGATAGCCAAGATGGCAAAGATGGCCAGCGATAAAGAAATCCATTCACCGAAACTTGCACTGTCGCTTGAGGCTAGCCCGAGCAGCATAGGGCCAGCGACTCCAATAAAAAATACTGGCAAGGTTGCAGCGAATGCGCCGAGATACATACCCACGAGCATTTTCCAGCGTGGTGCCGGGCGCGTGTACAGGTATCCAATCGAACCTTTTTCATAGAGTTCGCTGAGCACCGGCAGCATGATGAACATACACACCAAAGGCAGCACAAAGTACAAAGTCGCGGGGACCATGTAGTCGCGATACAAGTCGAAGGCGTCGATGGGCTCCTCGAGCAGGATAATCGCCATCATGAGGCAAGGCAGCAGTGCGACGAGGCTTGGCCCCAACAACTTCAGTCCTGAAGCGCGGCGCCAAAACGAAAAACGAGCGACAGCAGTGATTGCGTTCATCGTGCGGACCCTCCAACCAACATGTCGTAGATCATTTCGAGTTCTTGGTCATCGGTTTCCAAAGAATGGATGAGCCCTTCCTCACCGGCAATCTGCAGGCGTTCTAGCAACTCGGGAAGATTACGCGTGTCGAGGTGGATGCAGCCATCGTCCACGAACTCCAAGCCACTGACTAAGTCATCGGCCAGCAAGCTCGCTCCAAGTTTGCTCAGCTCGGTACCGCGCACGGTGGCACGGCGCGGTTTTTGGTCAATCAATTCACGGATTTCACTGAGACGACCTTCCGCAAGCAGGCGGCCGTGATGGAGTAGCAACATGTGATCGGTGACACCTTCCACTTCATGCAAAACATGCGATGCCAAGATGACCGTGTTCCCTTTCTCTGCCATGTCGCGCACCAAATCTAAAGTCTTGCGCCGACTAATCGGGTCCATGCCGTTGAGTGGTTCGTCTAGCAGCAACAACTCTGGGTCGAACAATAAGGCTTGGGCAATCTTAATCCGCTGACGCATGCCCTTCGACATAGCGTTCAGTCGAACACTACCTTTACTTGCCATGCCAACAAGCTCCAAGGCTTTATCCGCGCGCTCTCTAGCCTGTTGCGCGCTATCGCCACCGATGCGTGCCATGAGCTTTAGGAAATCGACCGAGCGCTCCGATTCGAAATGTACGTCTTCGCCTGGCGCATAACCAATGCGGCGGAAGATGTCGTAAGTGCCCGGAATGATGCGTTCACCGAGAACTTCTACCCATCCGCGTGAGGCATGAATCTGCCCGGTCAGAAGCCGCATAAGCGTGCTTTTCCCGGAACCGTTCGGGCCGAGCAAGCCAATGATGCCGCTTTCAATGGTGACCGTTAGCCCGGCCAAGCCTTGCACTTCGCCATACCAGCGCGACAAGCTTTCACAACGTAAGGCGGGTGCACTCATGCCAACAAGCTCCTGCGCTTCAAGCCGCGCATGATGATGCTGAAGGAAACGACCGCCAACCCGATTAGCACCGAGAAGGCAAGTGGGGCAGAGGCGTGGCTTGCGGTCAGGCCATCAAGCTCGCCTAAGGTCGCCGCGCAAGCCACGTAAGTGTCGTGAAAGTAGGAGATGGCGAGAAAGGAAGAGTTGTCGGTTATGCCCCACAACATGGCGCCCATGCCTTGCACCATGACGAAGATCACCAAGAACACGAGGTTGGTCCAAATCGCGCTGCGGGTGAGAATGGTAATGGCTTGGACCATGAGTGCAACCACCGTACAGCTCAACAGCAAAGACAAAAACATGCCGAGTGGCACATTGGCGATGTCATCGATATGGCCTTCTTCAGAAAAGAGTAAGTCGCCACACCAAATCAACATGATGGGTCCGAAGGTTGCCAGCATGAGGAAGCCGACGAAGGCCACGGTGCGCCCAAACAGATAACTCAGTGGGGTAATCGGGCGTGAAAAGTACGCTTCCATAGCATTGGTGCGCAAGTCACTCGCAATGAGGTCGTGCCCAAACATTAAGGACAGGATGAGCACGAAGGGATTTACGAAAATGCCGAGTAGATGTAGGTAGAACTTCGAATCAATACGGAAGCCATCGTTCTGCTCCGAAACCCTTGAGCCTGCTGTTTCCACCAGGTGGCGCCAATCAGGCGCAATCTGGTTAAAGACATAAAGCAGCACCACAATGGTGAAGCCCATCAACAACGACAGGAAAGACATGCGTCGCACCCATTTCGAAGCCCATCCACGGGCCAAGGTTGCGGTTGCAATCGGAATCCAGGTCGGGCGCGAGGTGCGCTCCCCATGAAAACGCTCATATTCAGCTGCGCGGAATGCCATTACTCAGCCTCCAAGGTTTCCAGGAACGCATCTTCGAGCGAACGCGCCGCATCTCTGATGCCCAGAATGGGGATGCCTGCTTTTTGCGCCAATGCAAAAACAGCATTGGGTTCGACGATGCGTTCCGGGTGCGACAAAACTAATTCACCATGAACGCGGCCGATTTCTACTTCTAAGCCCTCATCGCTGGCAGCTTTTTCAAAAGGCTTGACCGAATCTAGCTCCACGCGCACGCGTTTTGCGCCACGTGCGGCAGCCGTGAGCTCAGCCAAAGATCCCGTGTGTTTCATGTGACCTTTATCCAATACCCAAACCTCATTGCACAAGCGCTCGACGTCGGGGAGTAGGTGACTTGCCAAAATCAAATGGATGCCGTGGTCCTTACTGACTCGTTCAATCAATCCCAACATGCGCACGCGGTTTTGCGGGTCCAAACCATTGGTCGGTTCATCCAGGAACAGAATGTCTGGATCGTGCACCAAGGCCGCCGCCAACTTGTAGCGTTGGCGCATACCTAAGGAGTAGGTGGAGACATCGCGATAACGTTCCTCTCCAAGGCCGACAAAGTGGAGGACATCGTGGGCGCGCAACATGGCATCTTCAGATTGAAAGCCGCACAGTTCTGCAAGTTGCGCAAGGCCGCGCACTCCACTGATGCCTCCGATGTAGGCATCGCGCTCTGGCATGTAGCCAATGCGCCGACGCAACTGAGCGCCTGCTGTCTGGGTGTCCTCGCCAAGAACCTTGACGCTGCCGTCGGCTGGACGGACTAGACCCAAAATCGAGCGCATCATGGAGGATTTTCCCGCACCGTTTGGCCCTAAAAGCCCCAGAGCGCCTCCGTTGAAGATGGCATCGACCCCGTGAAGGGCGGTGAAACTGCCGTAGCGGACCACCAGGCCCTGCAATTCGAGAACCTTTTCGCTCATCCTTGTTGGATAGGGAGGAGAATCCGGCGTGAGGTGCCGGAGGCCAGGGAGTGGAGGCTTTGGAACATGGAGTAGACGCGTAGGGAGCGAATCACGCGGTCGCGCACTCGTTGTACGTCCACAACCCCCTCGGTGAAGACCTTTTCTACGCGGGCGAGATAAATCCACCGGCTGCCAGTGATGGGGCCGCGCAAAACCGATCCTGCTGGTACTGAAATGCCAAAATCCACGAACACTTGACGCAGAAACTCTTCATCGAAACGGTGGTCGGTTCGCTTGATGTAACCCACCTTCCCGTTTTGCTTACTGGTCACCGGGTCTTCGCAATAGCGTTCCACCGCGTCTTCCCAAGTCAGATCCTTGGCAGTGAGTTTGGTAGCGACTTCATCCAGCAAGCTATACCGCGCAAGCCGTTCTTCTTCGCCGACCGCACGATTGGTTTCCATATCGAATAACGGCAGGCGGATCCATGAAACCTTCAAGCGTCCGAAGAACTCTGGGATCGAGCGATTGAAATGCGTACGAATCTCGCGCATGGAGTATTCCGTAGGCTGTTTGGCAACCAAGCGTGCACGTCCAACAATTTCTAACCCGCCGCGTGCGAGTAGGGCTTCCGGAAATCGGCCATCTCCACCGCGGTCGATATCCCAGGCGGAGGCCTCGGCAAGTAAGGCTTCTTGGCTGACGTCTGGAATCTTGGCGGCGTCCATCAGGAGCAAGTTGCTGTACCAACGCACTTGGTTGTAGAAGCGCAGCGAATCAAGGTAGAAGCGCAAATACTCACCATTGGCTTCAAGCGCTTCCTGCAGAGAGGCATCCAAGGGGTACATCTCGGCGAGCACCTCACCAACGGTATAGGTTTTCTCGCCCTGCTGAAGGGCAGGCTGTTTGAGCAGTTCCTGGACCTCAGCGCTCAGAGCACTCTTGGTTGGGGCATCCCCAGCTACCGGTTCTTGGGCTGGGCAAAGTGAAAAAGTGAGAAGGAGAAGAATCGACAGCATGGCAATGCGGAAAGCTAGGTCCCGCCATCGTAACCTCAAGCTTGATGCCAACGAAGAGCCGCCCCCTCGACCTTTGCCTAGAGCGTTTCCGCGCGATTAGCCGTGCACAGCCGCGCGCTTTTTTCGCTCCTGGGCGGGCGAACCTCTTAGGCGCGCACATGGATTACAACGGTGGTGCGGTCATGCCGGTCGCCCTTTCGAAAGGCACCTATGCTGCGGCCGGTTTGCGGGACGATGGCATCCTTCATTTAGAATCTGCGCAATTCCCCAATCAAGTGGTGGAGTTGCCGCTCGCTGACTTGAAGCCAGGTCGCACCAAGACCTGGTCCGGTTATGTGGAAGGCGGCCTGTGGACCGCGATGGAGCGTTGGGGCATGTTGCCCGGTTTGGACTTAGTTCTAGATGCAGACCTCCCTATGGCCAAGGGGTTGAGTAGTTCCGCAAGTGTGGAATGTGTTGCGGTGTTGGTCGTGGCAAAACTGTTGGGCTTGAAGCCGAATGCCGAGGAAATGATTCACCTGGCTCATGCTGCAGAGACTCGCTACGTCGGAGTGCGCTGTGGGATTTTGGATCAAACCGCGATTTTCTTGGGCGAGCCCGACTCAATCTTGGTTTTCGACTGCCTGGAGCTAACCCGCGAGCATGTACCCCTCGATGGCAATCAAGCCATGGTTGCGATCATGGATACTGGCGTGGCGCGTGAGTTGGCATCGTCTGCATTCAATCAGCGGGTTGCGGAATGCACTAGCGCACTGTCGATCTTCCAAGAGCAAATTCCAGGCGTCACTTGTTTGCGCGATGTTTCAGCAGCAGATTTCGAGCAATACTCCGACCGCCTACCGCCGGCGCTGGCGCGCCGTACTCAGCATGTGATTGCGGAAGTGCAACGCTGCGAAGAGGGCGCTAATGCCTTGCGTAAGGGAGATATCGCTACTTTCGGTGATTGCATGACCCGCGCGCACTATTCCCTGCGTGACCTATTTGAAGTCTCCACTCCAGAACTCGATGTCATGGTCGAGGCAGCCATCGCTGTCGACGGATGTTATGGCTCGCGTTTAACCGGTGCCGGATTCGGCGGATGCACCGTGGCATTAGTCCACCCGGCATCGCGCGAGGAGTTCGAGCAAACCGTGACCAAGCGTTACGCCGAGGCCACCGGACGCACCACCGAAGTGCAATGGTTTTCGCCGTCTGGCGGCCCAGCGGAACTTAAGCTCTAGGATTCACGGTACAATCGGCCTGTGGATACTCTCCTAGACCGCCACGGCCGCCCTTTGCGCAGCCTGCGATTGTCGGTCACGGACCGATGTAACTTCCGCTGCAGTTATTGCATGCCGGAAGAGGAGTATCAGTGGTTGCCGCGCGAGGACATTCTTTCGCTGGAAGAAATGGCGCGCTTAGTGCAGGCCTTTACCCAAGTCGGCGTGACCAAAGTTCGCTTCACGGGTGGCGAACCCCTGTTGCGCAAAAACTTCACTGAGTTGATTCAACAGGTTGCCAAGATTCCGCAGATTGAGGACATAGCCTTAACCACTAATGCCATGTTGCTTGCTGCCCAGGCAGACTCTCTGAAAGCCGCTGGAATTCAACGCCTGAACATTAGCCTCGACACTCTCGATCGCGACCGTTTTCAATCCCTCACCCGGCGCGATGCCTTGCCTCAAGTCCTAGAGGGGATTCAGGCCGCAAAAGCCGCCGGATTCCGTGGGATCAAACTCGACACAGTCTTGATTCGCGGCACCAACGATGACGAGGTCATCCCTCTTCTAGAATTTGCCGCCAGAAATGATCTCCAGCTGCGTTTCATTGAATACATGGATGTCGGTGGTGCAACCCACTGGTCGGCATCGCAGGTGGTGCCGCGCGACGAAATCGTGAAAATGGTTAGCGCACGCTTTGGCGCGGTAGAGGAGGTGGAGATTCAGGATCCATCCGCACCGGCACGTTTATATCGCACGGCAGATGGAATGGAGTTCGGCATCATCGCTTCGACCACCACTCCGTTTTGCAGTGATTGCGATCGCGGTCGCGTCACCGCCGATGGCACTTGGTTCTCTTGCTTGTACGCACAAAAAGGAACCGATTTGCGCGATGCTCTACGTGATGGCCAATCAGCATCCGATTTAGTGCAAGTCTTGCACGACCTATGGAGCCATCGCGATGACCGCGGTGCCGAACAACGTCTTGCAGCGAAAGAACGTGGCCCTGCGGTCAGTCTCGACGAATTACTTGCAGATCCGTTATTGGAAATGCATACCCGCGGCGGATAGCTCTACACCGAGCGATCTACTGACGGATCACCGGAAGTACAAAAACCCGACGATTCGCAATGCCCTCATCTGGGATATGTGACCACAACTCGCCGTCTCGTGTGGCCTTTAGTTGAGGCAAAATTGAGTTCAGATATTCCAGCGCATCGTCTGAGTTCAAGTTTTGCATAGTGCTCCAAACTAGCCAATCGCGTTCTTCCAAGACCTTTGCGCCCGGCTGAGGTTCTATTCCTGGAGCGAAAACATAGCGTGGCTCGCCTTGGTGTTCATACCAAACGCCTGGAGCACCTGAGGAGGAATCCATCCACTCACCTTTGCTCACCGACTGCCAGGTAATCCGAAGGAAGTCCAAGTACTCGCTAGAAGTGATGGCATCGTCCTCCGGCGAAATAAGGTAGGTGTAATCACGCGCACTTGTTTTGGGCGTAAACGCAGAATCTACAAACAAGGCACGGTCGTGAATGGAAGTGAAGGATTCCACCCGCCGACCACTTTCATAAGTCCAATCCCAATGCATCGGGTAGAGCGCAGGCCCATTTGATGCCGCCCTCCAGTCGCTCAGTGCAACATGAGAATCGCGCATGGAAATACGCGATGGCAGGTGCTCTTCATTGACTTCTAAAGTCAGGACTCCCAACTCGGTTTCTATTGTGAATTCGCCTAGGTCGGCATCTTGCCAGCCCCAAGGAAAACGCAGAGTATGCCAACGCATCAAGCTTTCTTTCCAAAGGTCAAGGGCTTCGTAATCCTCAAATTCCTTGTTGTGAAAGCGAACCCAGCATTCTTCCGGCGACGCCAAAAGGAAAGTGTTGGGGTAGAAACCTTCGCGTTTAAGGGTGAATTGCATGCGTGCTCCACCGCCGAGTAAGAGTTCTCCATCTTGCGGGACTTCTTGGTCCTCAATGTGAAAAACTACATCCCCGACCACACGGTAATGCTTGTTTGGGCCTCTAGGTTCTGAAGCCGACAGGCCTCTCGCTTTTGCGTATTTCGCTAGAGGCGAAGCCAGTGGGGCTTCGATAGGTGCCTCCACCAGCACCTCCGCCGTTGCGGGTTCTTGCACCATGACATCCTGAGCCACCGACGGATTCGGTTGGTGCGCTTCATCGCCACAGCTTCCAAGAAGCGCAGCGAGACCAACACCGAACCAAAACTGATTTTTCATGCACCTGCCCACTTCAGTAATCTAGAGTTTGCAGCCTCTAGTGTTTCAATCTTCTTAGCGTAGCAAAAACGAACTAGGTGCTTGCCGTCGGCCGGATCGCGATAGAAGGAGGAGCCAGGCACGGTGGCGACACCGGCATCGGTGACTAAGCGCATGGCAAACTCAACATCGGTTTCATCGCGACGTTGATGGTCGCGGACATCGACCATGGCGTAATAGGCGCCTTCGGGGACATCGCAGGGGAAGCCGGCGGCGCAGAGACCATCGACCATCACGCTGCGTCGTGCTCGATATTCCTCGCGCATGTTCAGGTAGTAATCGTCCTCCCACAGCAAGGCTTCCGCAATCGCTTCCTGCAACGGAGCCGGCGCACCGACTGTGAGGAAATCATGCACTTTGCGAATGCCGCCGGTCATGTGTGGAGGAGAAATAATCCAACCTACGCGCCAGCCAGTCACACTGAACGTTTTGGATGCGCCAGAAATCACAATGGTGCGCTCCGCCATGCCAGGCTCTAAAAGCGGACAGTGATGATCGCCGGTGTACAGAATCTCTTCGTAGATCTCATCGGTGAAGAGAATCAAATCGCGCTCAATGACGAACTCGCACAACTCCTTGAGCTCCGCCCGGGTAAACACGCGACCGGTTGGATTGTGCGGCGTATTCAAAACTACCGCGCGCGTTTTCGGACCGGAGGCCTTGCGCATGGCATCGATATCCAAAGTGAAGCCGTCACCCATCGGGACGAAAAGAGGAATGGCATCGGCCAAAATCGCATCGGGGCCGTAGTTTTCGTAGAACGGTTCGGGCACCAAAAACTCATCGCCGGGATCGAGCACACCCATCATGGCAGCGATCATGGCTTCGGTCGCGCCGCAACAAACGGTGACTTGTGCATCGGGGTCAATCGTGACTCCGCGGCGCTTCAACATGTACGCGCCGATCGAGGCACGCAAACGATTGCTGCCCCAAGTGACGGCGTATTGGTTCAAGTCATCGCGAATCCATTTGACCGCAGCTTCCTTGAGCGCATGCGGCGCAGGAAAATCGGGGAAACCCTGTGCGAGGTTGATGGCATCGTGCTCGCGAGCCACGCGCGTCATTTCGCGGATGACGGACTCGGAGAAGCGGCTGGCTTTTTTAGATTCGCGGAAGTCGGGTTGGCCCATGACGCAATTATTGCGTCATCAAGGGTCTCCAGCTATCCGGATCTGGCCCAAGATCTCTTCCGTGGATGCGAACTAGGGCAGCCCGAGCAGCGCCGGCGGTCAATTCACTTGGATCACGTAGTGCATTCACCAAGGGTTGAGTCGATGCCGTGGAGCCAATCTGGCCCAAGCCATAAGCGGCAGCGGTGCGGACGTCGGGAGCCATGTCGCCGGCGAGTAGATCGGTCAGCTGCGGCAGAGCGATGTTGGCGTGAATCAAACCAAGGCTCAAAACTGCTTGGGAGCGCACGCTTGGATCCGGCGAGTGAATCAAACTCAAAAGAGCGGAGGCCATGGTGCCATCGGAATCGACCCCCGTCTTGATCGCGATTTGCAAAATAGCGAAGGCGGCATTGCTTTGAATCTCGCTGGTGGTGTTGGCACTGACCACGGCTGCGTGAATTGGCGCCATGGATGTGAACGGATCAGCGAGAACACCAAGACCGAGCAGGGATTTCGCGACCACCTCTGGTTCGCCGCTACTGACCCCATTCAGCAAGAGAGGGGTCACCCGGTTATCACCTGAAAATCCAAGCGCGGCACAGGCAATCCCACGGTTACGCGCTGCACCGCTGACCGCTTGACTCTCCAACAGGTTGCGGTTTTTTGCGACTAGTACTCCTAAAGACTGCGTGGTGTACTGCACCAACTCCTGATTTTTTTGGTCGCGGACCTGCGCCATAGCATCGGCCCACGAGCGCAAATGGCGATCACAATCCACAATCAGGCGCCCAATGTTGGCAGCGTCTTGCGAGCGTTCGGAGAACTGTGGGCGGTTGTTTAAATCCCGCTGCGTACGGTCATCAATCGCAGCAGTTCCAGTGCTGGAAACGATCGGGTTTTTGCCGCCCTGAACATCGGCTTGTAACTGTTCAAGCCCCGGCAGAGCTGGGCCATCTTGAGTTGGGGCCGAACCGCAGGACGCAAAAAGCGCGAGCGAGATCGGAAGGAGATAAGTTGCTGGGCGGGGACGCATGGCTGGGACGTACAATATAGACCCCGGCCCCCCGGGACATCTTCCCCGACCATGGAACTTCTTTCATCAATGGCCCGAGGTGGGCATGACCGCGTTGTAGCGGTATCCCACGAGGCATCTGGCCTCCGCGCCTTTATCGCTCTGCATCATTTGGGGCGCGGTCCGGCCTATGGCGGCATTCGTGTGTGGGATTACCGCACCGAGGCCGATGCCCTGTCGGACGCATTGCGCCTTTCCCGCTCCATGACCTTTAAGTGCGTTTTGGCTGGAGTTCAGGGTGGTGGCGGGAAAACAGTGGTCGATGCCAATCACCTGACCGATCGTCCTGCGGCCATAGAGGCACTTGGCCGCGAGATTGAGGCTTTGGGGGGCGTCTATCAGACCGGCCCCGATGCTGGGTTTACTGAGGACGATCGAGTGGCATTGGCCAAGGGGACTGGGCATCTGGCTCACTTTCACGGCAATGCGCAAATGCGTTCTGCCGGCGAGGCCACTGCCGAAGGCGCGGAGTGGGGCATTCGTGCGGCGCTAGATCACCTAACTATTTCAGATTACTCCAAACTTACGCTTGCGATTCAGGGCTTAGGCTCGGTCGGCGGTGCGCTTGCTCGTCGCTTTCTGAAGTTAGGTTGCAAAGTGGTCGGTGCGGACATTTCTGAAGCCGCTTGTGAAGTCGCGAAAGCCGATGGGGTAGAAATCCTTTCACCCTCGGAGCTATTCGAAACCCCATGCGATGTCCTTGCTCCATGCGCCTTAGGCGGAACCGTGCATGATTTATCCATTTCAAAGATGCGCACTTCGGTGGTCGCAGGTGTTGCGAATAATGTGCTTGGTCATCAGCAGCAAGCGGAGTTGCTGCGCGACCGAGGAATTTTGTATCTGCCGGATTTCGTGCTGAATGCCGGCGCCCTGATTGAAGGGGCAGGCTTCGGTCAAACCGGTCGTGAGGATTGGTCGAAGGAGATCCGCGGCATCGGAATCACCATGGCGGAGATTCTCAAACGAAGTGAGGCCGAAGACGCCTCCACCATGACAGTTGCTGTGCAAATGGCGAAGGATAAGGTTGAGCAGGATGGCTAAAGAAGACCTCCAATCGTGGATTGACCGGATGCAGGAGCAGCACGGTTTCCGATTGGATGCCATTTTCCCGGCCGACGCCCCACGCACTGCGGAAATGAGTGCCGATGGCGTGCGCTTACGTTTAGAAGTCGACACTCCTGCCATGGAAACGGGGGAGGGCGATTGGGTGACTGGACGTGCTGGTATGCAATACCGCGATTTGATTCCATCGCGCTTAGGGGGCGCGGTCATCGCATCGCACATTCGCATTCCGCAGGGTGGCCCGGTGCCCGATTATGTGCACTACCACGAGGTGGATTTTCAAATGATCTACTGCAAAGCTGGATGGGTGAAAGTGGTTTATGAAGATCAGGGCGATGCCTTCGTCATGCAGGCCGGTGATTGCGTTTTGCAGCCACCGACGATTCGCCACCAAGTGCTGGAGTGTTCCGACGGATTGGAAGTCATTGAAGTTGGATGTCCGGCGGAGCATCGGACCTTGGTGGATCATGAGTTGGAGTTACCCAACGCGACCGTCAATCCAGAGCGGCTGTTTGAAGGACAGCGTTTTGTGCGCCATCAAGCGCAGCAAGCAACTTGGGAACCATGGAGCGTGAAAGGATCTGAAGCGCGAGATTTGGGCATTGCATGTGCCACTCAGGGCCTTGCCGATGCACGGGTGGTACGCGCAATTTCAGGGATGACTCCTCTGAATAGGCTCTCTTCGACGTCGCGTTCGACATTTCACTTCCCGTTGTCACCAGAGGAGTCTCTGGTGGTGCGATTGCCGTAAATTCCTTAGGGCAAGATTTCTAAAGGTACAGCAACCGAGCTAAAGCTCGGAAGTTGCGCGGTTTCATTGGCGACCGCGGCCATGTAAAGCGTGGTGCCAATCAGGGACGTTAAAGCTCCTGCAGGTAAGGTGGCGGTGCCATTGGCTTTGCCCGAGGAGGTCAGCAGGCCACTAAATCCAGAGGTGAATCCTGTCGGGTAGTTTCCATTGGCGGTTTGCACAACCAAGTTGTCAAGGGTCAAAGGAATGTCGATCCCGAACTGGAATTGTCCTGGGCCCGATGCGGAAACTAGCATGCGATATTCAAACAGGCCGGCTTCCGAAGAGAAATCAAACTCATAAGAAATCGATCCTCCGGATGCCGCGGAAACTGCGGTGGCGGTGGGGTTGAGGAATGGATTGAATCCATAAAGGAAAGTGGTGCCTGAATCCTGCAAGGGCTGGGTGGCTTCCGCGTCGCCAACCACAATGTCGGAGTATCCGTCATTAGAAAGATCACCAATAAAATCCAGCGAGAAGCTCCGAAGCGTGCCGCCTTCTTCTTCGAACGCGATTTCTGAAATCAGGGCGCCGCTTGCTCCCGCGTAGATGAACACCGACCCGGCTAGGTCAAGACCATTGTGGTCGACGCCTTGCGCGGCTCCCATGAAATCGGTAATCCCATCGCCATCAAAGTCGCCAGCAGAGGAGACGGTTCCACCTAGGTTGTCGTCCGAGTTGATGCCGTCCACCTGATGTAGAACGCTTCCATCGAATCCGGAATATACCAAGAGGCTGCCGTTATTGCTTAAACCTTGGCTGTCGGCGCGACTTGCACCAACCAAGAGATCATCAAAACCATCGCCATTGATGTCGCCCAAACCATCTACGGATATCCCGTGATAGTCATTGCCCGCGCCTTGAAGGGCGTAAAGTTGACTGCCATCGGCGCCTGAAAAAACCAATGCGGAATCGATGAGCGTTCCACTAATTGCGCCCATGATAATGTCATCGAAGCCATCGTTGTTAACATCGCCCGCGCCGGTAGCACCGCGCCCCAATCCTTGGTACAGAGCTGTGCCATTGAACTGATATAGCAAAGCGCCGGTAGCACCTGAGTAGACCTTTGCGGTACCAGCATTGTTGAGGCCTCCAACGTCAACATGGAAGAGACCGACTACAAAATCCGGAACGCCATCTTGGTTAACATCGCCGGCAGCGGAAACGTGCGAACCAAAAAGGTCAAGCGCTGCAGAGCCAGTTTTGCGGTAGAGCTCGCTGCCGTCGGCTCCGGAATACACCATTACTGCGCCGGCACTATTCATTCCGTTAACCCTAGTGCCGGGTGCTCCAACCAGGAAGTCGTCGACACCGTCGCCGTTGACATCGCCGAGCTCAGAAACCGAGGCGCCGAAGTTTTGAAAAATGCCGGTTCCATCAAGGAGATAGAGAAGAGCGCCGTTTTGTCCGGAGCGGACATAAACCCTGCCAGAGGCAATGACCCCGTTCGCATCTGCTAATCCGGCTCCAGCAAGAAAGTCTTGGACCCCATCTCCATTGATGTCGCCGGCTCGCGAAACGGAGGAGCCCAAACTGTCGAAGGGGTTCTGGCCCTGAAAGCGCAGATCCTCCTGGAAGGCTCCGCCGGCTTGAGCGCAAAGTGGGGCGGAGAGAAGAACGGGAGCAAAGAGAAGCAACATATATGGGTATGAGGAGAATCGGGCTACCATCCACCAGAATAACCCGAATATTTATTGTTGCATGGTCTAATTAGTCTTCACGAGATTCTTCAAGCCAACTCATTTGGATGGCTTCGAGAATCTTCTCATTGCACTTTTCACGCTCGCCGACAAACCCAGGCAGCGCCATGACTTTATCGATGAGATCGGTAAACCGAATCGTGAGCGGATCAAAATCCGGTTCTGCTTCCCAAAGTGCGTAGCCAATATCATCCACGTTGGTCCATTGGAGCTCCTCCATGACCTACTCCTTGACCAAGTTGCGGTTCCAGGAAGGGATCTCGATGACCAAATCTTTACTTCCATCCGGAACGGCCTGACACGCCAAACGACTTTGCAGGGTGAGTCCTGGCGCACTGTCGAGCATGTCCTCTTCGTCGTCACTCGCTTCTGGAATCGAGTCGCCACCTTCCTTCACAATGACATGGCAAGTCGAGCATGCCGCAATCCCACCGCAAGCGTGGTCGATATCAATCTCAGCATCGAGTGCCACCTGCAGAATCGCGCCACGTAATCCGTCGCGCGGTTCCGAGAGCGATGCCGGGTCGACCTCAACAGTCTTACCCATGGGTTGGAATGTGATTCTGTAGCTCATTCGTCGATGAGGTCGGAGACCTTGCGGTTGCGTACGGCTTCAGTCGCAACTTGGTTCATGAGAAGTTCGGCAAGAGGATTCGCGGCCTCTTCGAGTTCGTCGAGAATACCTTTCAGTGGGTTTGGATCGTTGATGTCATCGACATCTTCCGCATCTTCATACGCATCTTCGAGACGCTCTAATGCGTCCTCCTCCATAAACTCCCGCGCGATATCCATGTGCTTTGCGACCGCGTGACGCACGTTTTTCAGCTGCCCGCGCAAATCCATGGCGCGACGGGTGACTAAATCTTCCTCGGCATTCTCCCATGCATCGGCGAGCATGGTTTCGACCTCATTATCGGTGAGGCCATGCTTCGGAGTGACTACAGTTTCGGCAGTTACTTTGCTGCGCTCTTCCATCGCGCGGACGTGAAGTACGCCATCGGCATCTAAGCTGAAGCGCACGCCAATCTGCGGAAGCCCTGCCGGCTGTGGTGGGATGCCACTTAAAACGAATTCACCTAAAGTGCGGCAGTCTTTCGCCAACTCGCGTTCCCCTTGGACAATGGTGAATTTTACTGCGGACTGCCCATCGACAAAGGTGGTGAAGCCTTCTTTCGCTTGTGCTGGAATCGAGGAGTTGCGGTTGATCAACTTCGATACCGTGCCTTCCGCAGTGGCAATGCCGAGGGACAGTGGAGTGACATCGAGTAACAGTGCGTTGCGTACTGAGCCGCCGAGAACTCCAGCTTGGATTGCGGCGCCAAGCGCGACCACCTGATCAGGGTTCAGTTCATCGTTGGCCGGTTGGTTAAAGAACTGCGCGACGGCAGCTTTGACCAATGGGACTCGGGTGGATCCGCCGACTAGGAGGACATCCGAGATGTCTTCTGGAGTGACGCCGGCATCTTGAAGTGCAAGTGCACATCCATTCAGAGTGCGTTGCACCAAAGGAGTAATCCAAGATTGGAACATGCGCCAATCGATGTTTTTGCGGAAAGCAATACCGGCGGAGGGGTCGTGGTAGACGAACTCTGCACTCTCGGCATCGGACAAGGCCTTCTTGGTTTTTTCAGCAATCAAGCGCAGGGCAGTGCGCGCTGCTGGATCAGCTAAAACATCGACGCCAGATTGTTGCTGAATTTCCGCGGCCATCTGCACCATGATGGCGCGATCAAAATCATCGCCGCCCAAGTGAGTGTCGCCGGAAGTTGCAAGTACGCGGAATACACCTTCTTGCAGTTCCAGAACGCTGACATCGAAGGTGCCACCGCCTAGGTCGAAGATGACTACGCGCGCGGCTTCCTTTTTGTCTAAACCATAGGCCAAAGCAGCAGCAGTTGGTTCCGACACCATGCGCAAGACTTCAAGGCCTGCAAGTTGGGCCGACCGACGCGTGGCTTGGCGTTGTGCATCGTCAAAGTAAGCCGGCACAGTTATCACTACGCGCTTTAGCTTCTCCGCTGGCAACTTGAGTTGCGTGACTGCACGGTCACGGCAGGCCGCCAAAATCTGCGCACTGACTTCCTGGGGCGTAATCAAACGATCACCCAAGTCGATTTTCACCATCGCGCGGTCTTCCGCTTCGACTAAGTCATAGGGCAAAGTTGCGCGTATTGCGGCAAGGTCTTTGAGGCCGCGTCCGATTAAGCGTTTGGCAGAAAAAATGGTGCGCTTGGGGTCTAAGCGCGAGCGTTCGATAGCAGCTTGCCCAACCACGGGCGCGCCATCGACCGGGTAGGAAACCACCGATGGCAACAGAGCATTGCCGTCCTCATTGCATAAAACACGCGCTTCGCCATGCTGAAACACGGCAACCAAACTGTGTGTGGTGCCAAGGTCGATGCCGAGAATGGGGTTGGCCTCCTCAGCAGCTGCCGAGTTTTGCCCGTAAATGGGGAGCTCAATCATGACTGGAACATGTTGGTTACTTGCAAGCCATCTAAAGTGCGTTGTAAGTAAACCGCTTCGGTGAGAAGGGCGCGGAGAGGGGTGAGAGTGCCGGGGCAGTAGTCGGCTTCCTTCCACGCGCGGAAGGATTCTTTGAGTTGCTCGACGCGCTGGTCGATATCCGCTTGAATGCGTGCACGCATCTGCCCGATGCGATCGATGTCTTCACTCTTCTGCACGGCATCGGCCTCTTCCTTAAGCTCCATCATTTCCATGAGGAACATGGGAGAAGAAGTTTGGTCGGTGCCATCGCCCAATGCGAAACCGGCAAGTGCAAGCAAAGTCTCCGCGCGTTGCAATGGATGCGAAAGCATGACAAAGGCCTCATTCAAGTCTGCCATGTGATCTTCGGCCTTTTCCCGTTCCCCCGCCGACTCCAATGCAAAGCGATCGGGGTGCCATTGCAGGCTTGCCTTAATCAACGCACCGCGTAAAACGCAGTCGTCTAAATCAAACCCGCGCGGCAGGTTGAGGAGCTGGAATGGATCGAGCACGGGAGGCCCTGCGCTAAAGGTCTAAACCGAGAACGACTCGCCGCAGCCGCAAGAACTGGCGGCGTTTGGGTTGATGAACTGGAATCCTTTGCCTTGCAGGCCACTGGTGTACTCCAAAGTGGTGCCAACCAGGTATATCAAAGATTTAGGATCGCAGAACAAACGCACGCCATCGAATTCGAAAATCTCATCGCCATCTGCCGGCGCGGGATCGAAGTTCAGGGTGTAAGTGAAGCCGGAACAGCCGCCGCCTTTCACGCCAACGCGTACGCCAGAAGTGTCGGGCAATCCGTTTTCTTCAATCAGGCGCTTCACCTCGGCAATCGCCGTTTCGGTCATCAGGATGCGCGTATCTTGAGTTTTAGTTTCTGACATCTTTAGTTCTCCTGCTTGCTTTCATAATCGGAAAGCGCTTGTTTGATGGCATCTTCGGCGAGTACCGAACAGTGAATCTTGACTGGAGGCAGAGCCAACTCCTCGACGATATCTACGTTGCGGATTTCGGTGGCTTCTTCAATGGTTTTACCCTTCAACCATTCGGTCGCCAGGCTGGACGATGCAATCGCCGAGCCACAACCGAAAGTCTTGAACTTGGCTTCCTTGATGACTCCATCTTCCACTTGGATTTGAAGTTTCATGACATCGCCGCACTCAGGTGCGCCAACAATGCCAGTGCCGACGTCATCGGCATCTTTATCTAAAGAACCAACGTTGCGTGGGTTCTCGTAGTGATCAATGACTTTCTCGCTGTAGACCATGATTTAGTGTCCACTCCATTGGACTGTCGAGAGGTCGATGCCTTCCATCGCCATCTCGTAAAGGGGAGACATTGCGCGCAACTTGTTAACCGTTGCGATGGTGAGGTCAGCGGCATGATCCACTTCTTCCTCAGTAGTAAAACGCCCAACGCTAAAGCGAATCGAGCTGTGTGCAAGTTCATCACCGACGCCGAGTGCACGCAGCACGTAGGACGGCTCCAAGCTTGCGGAAGTACATGCGGAGCCGGAGCTCACTGCAATGCCGTGCATACCCATGAGCATGGATTCGCCTTCCACAAAAGCGAAGCTCAAGTTTAAGTTGCAAGCGAGGCGAGCATTTTCATCGCCGTTTAGATGCACGTGATCGAGCGCATCGGTCAGACGCTTTTGCAGGCGGTCGCGCATGCTGGCGACAAACTTCTGTTCGCCTTCGCGGTCTTCCAAGCACAACTCCAGCGCTTTGGCGAAGCCGACGATGCCAGGAACATTCAAAGTTCCCGAGCGAGCGCCGCGCTCATGTCCGCCACCGTGCTGCACTGGCTCAAGGCGCACCCGCGGATTACGGCGACGTACATACAAAATGCCGACGCCTTTAGGGCCGTACATTTTGTGTGCCGAAGCGGACATCAGGTCGATGTTCATGTCTTGCACATTCACTTCTTCTTTACCGAGCGTTTGCGTGGCGTCGGTATGGAAGAGCGTGCCTTTCTCACGACAGATGGCACCAATTTCCGCAATCGGGTGAATCGTGCCAATCTCATTGTTGCCGTGCATGATGCTGACCAGCACGGTGTCTTCGCGGATTGCAGAACGGAGCTCGTCGAGATCGATATGACCGTTTGCGTCGACGCCAAGAATGGTGACCTCCCATCCCTCTTTAACCAGGTACTGCGCTGGATCCAAAATCGCCTTATGCTCGGTCGCACAAGTGATGATGTGTTTGCCCTTCGGCTTGTACATACGTGCGACGCCAAGAATGGCGAGGTTGTTGGACTCGGTTGCGCCGGAAGTAAAAACGATTTCGCGCGACGATGCCCCAATGGCATCCGCGATTGACTTGCGCGAATTCTCGACCGCCTTTTCAGCATCCCATCCGAAGGAGTGGTTGCGTGAGGCGGCGTTGCCAAAATGGCCCTGGAAATAGGGGAGCATGGCACTGAGTACCTTCGGATCCACCGGAGTGGTCGCTTGGTAGTCGAGGTAAACCTGTGGCTCTTGAGAGGAGTCGGACATCAGACCGCGTATTTATCGTTTTGCAGTTCTTTCTGCTGATTTGCCCCAGCCAGTTCGGCAAGGCTGTAAGTATCGAGCACCGATTTGATGCGCGCTGCCACCACACTGATTCCACTCTGAATGGTGCAGGATGGGGAGAGATCACATTTTCCGCCGTCGGCGCACTCGGCAACTTGGACGGGGCCCTCCAGAATCTCGACCACATGGGCCAAACTGAGATCTTCCGGAGAGTGGGTGAGGCGGTAACCACCACCTGGGCCGCGCACAGCTTCTACCAGTCTGGCGCGCGACAATTCCTTAAGGACTTCGGCCAAAAGTCGCCTTGGCACGCCCAAATCAGACACAATCGACTTCACGCTGGTGTAAGCGGAACCCGACTGGGCCATGTAGGCCAGGGCCATCAAGCCGTACTCAGAGCGTTTGGTTAATCGAAGCACACGAATAATATAGCATGCTTTTAGTGCTCTTTAAAGCTCTGGGCCCTTTTTATCTAGGCCGCCGCCCTTTTTTGTCTAAAGCGACCTTCTTCATGATTGCGGTGAAGGCTTCCGGCAAGACATGAGGTTTCTTCGTATCTCGTGTGACACAAGCGAGTTCCACCTCTCCAGTTGCACATAATCGCTGCGTTTCCTGCTCGAAAACCTCGAATGCATAGCGAATCGTGGTGCGCGACCAGGCCGCAATCGAGGTACGCACGATGGCCACCTCATCGAAGCGCAGGCCATCGCGGTAACGGCAGGTGGCTTCCGTCACTGGGAGCATAAGGCCGAGCACTTCCTCCATATCGCGGTAGGAAAAGCCCTGGGATCGCGCCCATTCCGTCCGTCCCATCTCAAACAGATCCAGGTACCGGCTGTAATAGAGGACACCCATCTGGTCGATGTCGCGATAGAGGATGCGGTAGGTGGAATCTTGGGCGACCATTGTTGGATTGTAGACGTAGCGCGCGTCGCCCTCATCTGAGACAATCTCCGCCTCATGCCAAGCACCCTGGCTCCTGAAGCAAGTACACGTGAACGCATTCTGGCGGCGGTTGGATTTTCCATTCTGATCCCCGGCTTGGGCCATTTCGTAGGCGAACGCAAAGGCTGGGCGATGTTCTGGTTTGCGACTTGCCAGATCACCCTGGTCCTCGGTTTGATTTTGGCTGGGTTTACGCAGTTGGATTACGGCCGCACTTTTGGGGTTGGCGGCACCAACCTCATTTACTTCCTGATTCCAGAAGGCGGTAACTTTCTGGTCACTCAGCTCATCGCGCGGATGTACGAAAGTCTGGAATACCGCGGCGACTACCCAGACGCTTTCCCGTTTCGCAATCTCGGCTACATCCTTTCCGGGATGTCCGGTGTGCTCGCCATGTTTTCTGCAGCGCATGCGGCAGGTCAAGCTTTGGCGAAAGGGCATCCGGTAAGGTCCGATTTGGCTAAGAAGCCAATCACTCCAGGGCGTGCGGCAGTGTTGACATTGCTTTTCCCAGGCCTTGGTCATTGGAAAACCGGGCGTAAGTTCAAAGCCATCCTGTTAGGCGGTGCGGTCCTCGGTTTGTTTCTACTCGGCATGGCCCTCGGCGATTTTGCCGACTTCAACCGTCAACGCCATCCTTATTATTGGGTGGGACAAATGTTTATGGGCGTACCCGGTTGGTTGACCTCCCTGGTGGCCAGCGGACGCAACTTTCATGCGGTGTTGCCTTATCAAGATGCCGGTTTGTTGTTCACCACTTCGGCTGGATTCTTCAACGTGATTGTTGCCCTCGATGCCTTCCATCGTGCAGAGCATGATTGGTTGTCCTCCGGCCCTAAGTCTAAGGAGGTCGAAGCGTGACCAATCCAATCGTCATGTTGCTGCTCTTGTTGGTGTTCAGCTTTGTGCTGGCCGCAGTTTTGAGCTGTTATCGCGAAGACGAAAAGTCGGCCATCATCCGCGGAATCTTTCGTCGCTCTTTGGTGTTCTCGGTTTCGGTTATCGGCTTTGCTGCGGTGGCTTACTTCACCAGCGGCTTCGTGCTGTTCCCGGCATAACCGAGTTCGGCTAAGCGCGCAGCAGACCAAGCGTCTAGGTAGGCGTCTTGCCCGGGGCTTCCTTCGCCGGTAAACGGCAAATCAACCCACTTCTTTTGTGTGGGATCCCAGAGCCGCCCGCCGATGCTTGCGCGATAGAGCGGATAGGTGCTTTTTACAGTGTGATCTGCATTTTGCACTCCACTGAGCGCCGAAGCTGGCAACTGGTTTGGGATGCCAAGTTGATGCAGTAGGTAAGTCCCAAGGTGATGTGCTGGAACCTTGCCGGCAACCCGGCCCGGCTGTGCGTCTGCGATGTAAGCAAGTGGCACATGAATCACGCTGTCGTCGAACTGAAAGCCGTGTTCAAAACCACCAGCATCCCAGTGCTCTTCACCGTGGTCTGCATAAATCAAAATGTGGCAATCCGGGCTGCTCCGACGTAAATCCTCCACTACGTTTTTGATTTCTGAATCCAACTGTTGGGTTGCGGATTGATAAGCATGACGCACTTCGGTTTGCTGCGGAAGCGTGAGGTCGAAAAACGAAAGTCGCTCGGCAGCGCTTTGATCAACCGCCAAAAAATCTTCTACCTGCAGTGCATCCAAGGCACTCACCGCACCATTGGGTAGGTGGGGTGTCATGAAATGAAGCATTAAGAAGCGATTGCGATGCTGTTGCGCACTCCACCAAGCGAGTGCGGTACTTTGATTCGCATCGGCACGATCGGCGGTGCGCACATAACGCTCAAACCCTCGATGCAAACCCGTCCAAGCCTCCATAAACGGATTCTGATGGGTAGCCATGGTGGCATAACCCGCACGACTCATGGCTTCGGCGAGAGTGGGGACATCGTTGAGGCTGCGGAAATCGCGGTTTTCGATTTCGCCCGTCGCATGAGCGCTAAGGAAGGGACCGCGCCCGCATCCGTGTTCGCTGGGGGATAGGCCAGTCATCAAGGAAGCCATCGACGGAAGTGTCCAGTTACTTGGCACATAGGCTTCTTCCCACACCACGCCTTCCGCCATAAGCGAGCTCAGATAAGGCATGTGCTCGACGGCATCGAAACGCAAGGTGTCGATGACTAGGAGGATGACATCGGGTTGGGCAGGGCGGAGTTGCGGCGCTAAGACAGGAGCTTGCCAGGCGATTTGGGTGGCGTCGCGTTGTGCCATGCCAGGAGTTGCCAAGCGGGAGGAGAACACTAAAACGCCGGCGGTGGCGGGGACATCTACTTGTAACTCCAGCCACTGCTCGACATCGGCGGGCAACTCGACGAAGCCTAAGGAAGTTAGATGGCCAGCTTGATCCCAGAAGACTTCACTGCGGATGATACCTTGCGAGTCAGCAAGAGCCGTTGACTCGGCGCGACGGACGGCAGTGGTCAAGATGCGCGGCTCTAAAGCGGCATCGACCGACACCGAAAACCTAGAGGGCGTGGAGGCATAAATCGCAGGCCGCGTATCGCCTAAAACTTCGGGCGCATCGGCTGACCATGCCGGCTTACCGAACCAAGCAGTCATCCAGCTGCTGTCCTCGGCAGCCAGGCGACCAAGCACTGGCGTGCAGTCCTTGGCTTGAACGCGCATCACCGCTGACGCAAGAGCGGCTTCCCCTTTGTCTGCATCAGCGCAAGAAATGCCCGAGCAAACTCCGGCAATCAACAACAGCAAAACAGAAGGGTGGCAACTCATGGACGTGGACCGCATCGATGATAACGCCCATCGGGCAAACGCATCACTCGGCCCTGCATTTCTAAATCGGTTAACTCCATGCGCACCTGCTCCTCTGCTAAGCCAGACTGTGAAGAAAGACTCGCAGCGGGAGCATCGCCGAGCAATAGCAGCTGCATTAACTGTGGCTCCTTTCCATGGTCCTCTTCCGTTCCACATCGGTCTAGTTCGCACAGCATTTGCTCTGGACTTAAGGCCATACCAGCACCTTCCGCCAGCATGCGATTGGTTCCTGAGCAAGCTATGTCATCCACCGGACCAGGCAAAGCATAGACTTCTCGCCCCATGCCCAGAGCCCAATCCACCGTGTTCATGGTGCCCGATTTCGTGGTCGCTTGAATGACCAAAGTCGCGCGGCCTAGCGCTGCAATCAAGCGATTGCGCCTTGGGAAGTGTCCCGCCCGAGGCTGGGTGCCAAAAGGAAATTCTGAAATGATGGCGCCACCCTGATGAATCGCACGTTCCATCAACTCAATGCCTTCTCGCGGATAAGGCTTATCCAAGCCAGAGCCCAAAACTCCAACCACCGGCCCTTCCGCCTCAAGGGCGCCAAACATGGCCAACTGATCAATCCCACGTGCAGCTCCGGAAACCAAAATCTCTCCTGCAAAGCCAAGTCCTTTTCCAAAACGTACCGCTTGTGACCTACCGTAAGGAGTGCACGCCCGCGCACCGATGACCGCGGTGCGCGATAAACCTCCTCTTAATAGATCCATATTCCCCAGCACATGCAAAACGGTCGGTGGCTCCTCTAAGTCGAGCAAGGACGCGGGGTAGTTGCCATCGCCCAGAAACAAGCTTTGCGCACCACATTCCTTAGCTAAGACTTGTTGCTGTGCAGCGCCGCGCTCCAAAAAAGTGCGTTCAGGCATGCGCAAGATTCTTGGCTTGACCGCACAGCCCGCAGTGGTCGGGTGCCGCACCACCGCCGCCGCCGAGCCTTGCGCCAAAATCAAACGCTGGATTCGCTTCGGCCCTAATCCGGGGGCCGCGTGCAAGGCCAGCAAGGCAAATCGTTCGGCTGCATCCACCCCACGTAGACGACGTCCCAGCTCATCGACACGCAAAAGTACGCATGCCCTCAACCCCAACCCTGCTAGAGTACGCGCCATGAAACGGTCCAAGCTTCTCGTTTTAGCCGGGCCTCTCGTCCTTTCCTTCTGGCTGCGCTCGGCCTTTGGCTGGATCGACACTATTTTCGCCTCGACTCTCGAAGGCGCAGGTGGCGACAAGCTGGGCGATGCCTCGATTGCCGCGATTGGCCTGACTTTGCCCTTGGAGTTTTTACTGACCGCCTGTTGGGTCGGCGCATCCAACGGACTCACCGCGCGTTTAGCTCATGCCATGGGAGAGGGCGCGAGTGAGAAAGTCGCTCAACTCAAGCGCGCCGCCATTCTCATCATTAGCGGTTTGGCAATCTTCTTCCTTGGCGTGTCGGCTGTTGTTTGGTTCACCTCCGACGCATTCGGGCTCGACCCCGTGCTCGCGAAGCAGTTCCGCATTTACGCGACGGTCTTGATGGCAGGCTCCGCGGTCTCCAGTTTTTGGTCCATCCTTCCAGACTCATTGGTCAAGGCGCATCAGGATACGCGCGCAACCATGTGGGCTGGCCTTGCTTCGAGCTTGACCAACATTGGCTTAAACGCGCTGTTCCTTTTCGTGTTTGAGTGGGGGATTTTTGGCATTGCGCTTTCTACGGTGCTCGGACGTTTCGCTGGCCTTGCCTATGCTTGGTCGCGTGCAAGCCATCATGAGAAGTTGCGCATGGTGCATCCTGCCCAACAAATCACTGGAAAAATGGCACGACCGATTCGTGGCATTTTAGCCCTGGCAATCCCATCGGCCTTGGGCTTCGTTTTGCTCGGTACCGAATCGATGTCAGTCAACTTCATCTTGAAGGAGTTGCCGGACCCAACCTCTGCGATTGCCGCTTGGTCTATTTTTGATCAGTCGGTGCGCTTCCTCGCGATGCCGATCATCGCGCTTGGAGTTGCACTGCTGCCATTGGTTGCAAGGTTGAAAGGGGAGGGGCGCATGGATGACATCCGCAAGGAGTTGAATGTTGGTTTGCGCGTCTCAGGAATCTACCTGGTGGCCTTGGTTTTGCCGCTGACCTACTTCGTCGGACCTATGGTCGCCAAGGCATTGACGGATACCGATGTCACCGAAAACCTAGCCCTCAGCACTTTGGTTTGGATGCCCTTTGCGGTCGCTGGCCTCGCTCCCTTCCTGCTGTGTCGTGCCACTTTCGATGGCTTACAGCAGCCTCGCCCATCGCTTCTGGCTGCTGCGCTGCGCACTCTCGGCTTGGTGATCCCACTAGTTTGGTGGGGCACCAGTCATAATGATGCTCTTGGATTGAGCACCATCGGAGCTGCCTGTCTGGCTTATGTGGTGGGTGCGGTGGTTTCAGGAGTGAGCTTCTTCTTTTTCACCAGAAGGCACTGCTCTGAAAAGCGATTTCCTGGATAGCGCTATATTCTTAGGGTAATCTTCGTCAAGGAGGGCAGGCTTTGCCCTTGTGCAATCCGATTACCTATGGAACAAGCCATCGCCGCCGTTTTCCTTATCCTGTTTTCAGGAGGGACCCCTGAGCCCGCTGCAGTGCAAGCTCCGGCTCCCACAGCGCAAAATCCACCCAGTGGAGGGCATGTTGGTGGAGGCGGCGGCCACGGCGGAGTGCCGATGAACTCGCCCGAGCCAATCACCATGATTGCTCTTGCTGGTGGTGCTGCTGCTGCAGGCGGACTATCCCGACGCCGTAAACGGAAAGCCGATTGATCTAGGGAAACACCGGGCAGTGCTTCCCCAGGTGTTTGGGTTGAGGCTCTCCTGAGCGTGCCCTGAGATTATTCGTGGCGCAAGGCTTCGACAGGATCCATTTTGGCAGCACGCCAAGCTGGATAAATGCCGAACAGCAATCCAATCGTCACCGAAATTCCGAAGGCGAGCAGTGGAGCAGTTGGCTCAACCAAGGTCTCCATGTCGGCAAAATGTTCGACTCCAAGTGGAATCGCTAATCCCAGTGCAATGCCAGCCAGGCCTCCGCCTACCGACAGCACTACGGTCTCGACCAAAAACTGCATCACGATGTGACGTTGCTTTGCACCAAGTGCACGGCGAATGCCAATCTCGCGAGTACGTTCCGTCACCGTAGCCAGCATCACGTTCATAATGCCGATGCCGCCGACCAGTAAACTAATGCCTGCAATGGAGCCGAGCACAATGTTGAAGATGCGCTTGGTTTCCTCTGCACGTGCCAGGAGCTCCAGCGGAACCACCACTTCATAATCCTTTTCCTGGTGGTTGCGCGACAACATTTCGCGACAAGCCGCAGCGGTGCGCTCGACGTTCTCTGCGAAGTCCACCTGCATAATGATTTCGTGCAACTGAACCTCTTCAATTTCTCGACTGCCTGCACGCAGTTTTACTTGCATCTCGCCGAACCATCGTGCTCCAGTGGTCATCGGAATGAAGACCTCGCCAGTGACTTCCTCGCCTGGGCTTGGTTGGTCATCGCCGATGGGAATGCGTGGAAGCAAAGTTCCAATGACTCGGAAGTACTCCGCGCCAATCTTGACATTTTTGCCGATGGGGGATTCCAACGGCATCAGGCTGCGTGCTACTTCATAGCCTAAAACACAAACGTTGGCTAGCGAGTCTTCATCGCGCTCGTTGAGGAAGCGTCCTTCGTAAACCAGGCGTCCGGTGGTGGTTTGATAGCCAGCTTCCGTTGCCAGGACACGCGGACGGGCCAGGCGATCCTGGTAGCGCACTTCTTGTTGAAGTTGGCGCAGGGCTACTGCACTTCTTACCCATGGGAAAGTGTCCACCACCCGCAGGTAATCGTTATGGGTTAGCCCATAAGTGACAACGCGCGTTTGTTGGTCGCTGTTCGGGTTATCCGGCGGCTTAACACTGCGCAGGATTACGTTCTGACTACCCAGCTGCTTAATCTGCTCTTGTGCGGCCTGGCTAGCGCCTTCACCAATCGCAAGCATGGCAATCACACTGCTCACTCCGAACAACACGCCTAATGATGTGAGCAAGCTGCGCAACTTATGCAATAGCAAGCTTTTTACGCCCAACTGAATGGATCGAGTTAACGCATTACCTTTCATCGACGGTTTTCCTCAATCCCCTCAATCAAGCCATCCTTCAAATGAAGAATACGTTCGGCATGTTCACCGACTTCTTTCTCGTGGGTGACCAGAAGAATGGTTTTGCCTTCGCTATGCAATTCGTCGAACAGTTTGAGAATCTCGTCGGTTGTGGTTGAATCGAGGTTTCCAGTCGCTTCGTCTGCGAGCAATAATGGCGGGTCATTAATCAAAGAGCGCGCAATCGCTACGCGTTGTTGCTGACCACCGGAAAGCTCAGTGGGGCGATGGTCGAGGCGTTCCGCCAGGCCGAGGCGTTCCGCCAACATGTACGCACGCTCGTTGGCATCGCGGCGCGGGTTGTCCTGATAGAACACCGGCACCAAGATGTTCTCCAACATGTTTAGCTGGGGAATCAAGTTGAAGGACTGGAAAATGAATCCAATCTCGCGGCCGCGCATTTCAGACAATTCGTCATCGTCTAAGGTGCTGATTTCGTGGCCATTGACCACGTATTCGCCCGATGTTGGCCGATCCACGCCTCCGAGGATGTTCAGCAGAGTGGATTTTCCACTGCCAGAACTACCCATGATGGCCCAATACTCGCCGGCGCCGAAGGACACGTTTATGCCTTTTAGGGCATGCACTTCATTGGTGCCCATGGTGTAGGTCCGACGGATGTCGCGGAGATCCGCGACTGACTTAACTGTTGTTGCCGTCATACTTCTTGCCGCTGCGTTGGTCGCCGCCTTGATTGGGATCAGCCTCTGGAGCGAAACCAAGCGGTGCGGATAGCTCCACAACTTCGCCTTCGGTTAAACCAGAAAGAATCTCTACCCACTGCTGACTTGCGCCACCAACCTCAACGGTTTTAGGTGCGCCGTTTACAAAGCAAATCGACTCTCCACCGCTACGGAAGACTGCCTGAACTGGAACGAACAAGGTATCTGGGATTTCCTCGACCAAAATCTCAACGCTACAAGACATGCCAGGGCGCATCTCGGGCGTGGCATTTAGAACCGAGATTTGGGTGCGGAAAAGGCGTTGGTTCGGGTTGGCCCAATAGCTGTTGCTGTCGGGAAGCAAGGCTACGAATTTGACTTCGCCTTGAAAATCGGTGCCAGGGATGGCGTCGACGTGCACGGTAACCGGCATGTTCTCCTTCACCTTCTTGATAACCGACTCATGCAAGCTGGCCTGTGCCATCATGCCGCCGGATTGCGGGATGGTGATGATGGCTTGCCGTTCGCGGACTGTGGCGCCTTCCTCAATGTTGTTGCTTTGACGCCCCCAACTACCTTCCTGCCGTGCGTAAACCACATAGCCAGAAACCGGTGCATAGAGCTTCGACTTCCCAATTTGGTCACGGAGCTTTTGCAGTTTCTCGGTTTCTAGCTCAAGTCGGGCGGTACTAGTGCGTACCGTTGCGGTCAGGTCCACAAGGCGCGCTTTGGCTTGTAGATTCACCCGCTCGAGTTCACGTTGCGCTTCGGTGATCGCAGCAGCATATACGGCTTCTTGCTTGGGATTGTCGTAATCAATCAGCAGAACCTTGGTACGCTTCGCTTGGTCATATTTGATTTGCGCGCGACTGAAAGCGAGCTTGTCGGTTTCAAGTTCGGTTCGGGTTAGGAAACCCTCGGAACTTAGCTTTTCTGACCATTCCAAGCGGTCCTTCGCTTGCGCCACTTCTTCTTCTGCTAGGACAATGGTCTCTTCGGAGCCTTGCAGACTTTGTGGCCAGTCTCCCTCGAGGTACTTACGTTCATCGTCCTTCGCGAACTGTAGATTTTGCTTCGCTTGAGCAAGATCACTGGTGTTTTGACTCCTTTGAATCTCAAGTGCCTGCTCTGCTTTAGTCACTGCAGCCTGGGAGTTTTGCACCGAGATGTCACGCGCTACTTCTAGGTCTTCGAAACCGGAGGAGTCCAGGGTAACCACCAAATCGCCTTCTTCCACGTAGGTGCCTTCTTCAAGCAAGCTCAGAATCTGCACATTGCCTTCAAGCTCGTTGATGATTTTGGCGCTGTTGATGGCAGTTAGATTGCCGCGTTGCACCACCGTAATACGTAGCGGGCCACGTTTTACAGTTTGGCCAAGCACCTCCGTTTTGTTTTCTTCAACCCACCATCCGCCTTCGCGCATGCCGCCCCAGGCAGTTCCGGCTAAGGCAACTACCACAACGAGGGGAAGGATTCGATTCTTTGATTTGCGAGGTGTTGAGGTCATGGGGTTATCTCCACTGCGCGTGGAAGAGCAGAGGCATCGAGCAGAATCCCGCTCTCGTCGACGTCGAGAAGTTCGAGGTCACGGTAGAGGCGAAGGCGTGCTAAAGCGAAGTTGAGGAGTGCTGAAGTGGCAGCGTTTTGTGCGGAAAGCAAAGCTGCCTGTGCTTCCAGAACATCGCGGGTGCTGGAGCGTCCGGCTTCCAACTTGAGAACGGCGGAACGGACTCGTTTGTCGGCGAGTAATACCGCAGAAAGTTGAATCTCGTAACGCTGACGGGTGCTTTGGGTTTGACGGAAGTCGTCGTAAACTCCGGCTAACACGTTGTCACGACTTTCCTCCGCGCTGCGGATCGCGCGGTCACGGATAATCAGGCTGAGCCGGTAAGCGTTGCGTTCCGGGAGCTGGTTCACAGGCAAATCAAGTCCCAATCCAAAGGACCAGGGGAGTGAGCTGGATTTATACGCGAAAGGTTGACCCTCTTGACTGGTGCCATTAACCGAGGCTCGCAATTCGAGTCCGGCGCGCAGGGCATCGGCAGCGATGCCAGTGCGGCGTTCCGTATCGATCTCTTGGTCCCGCAGGTTCATCAGGTCGAGGCGGTTTTCCAGGGCGAAGATTCCCAGGAGAGTAGGGTCTAGGTCGAGGAGCTCGGATCCATCCAAAGACCTCAATTCCTCTAGTTCAGCCCGATCCACCACTAGATTCGTTTCCGTCGGCAAGCCTAATAAAATCTCAAACTGATCAAGCTGCCGGCCAAAGGATTCCGCAAGCAGCGACAAGCGACTTTCTGAACGCAGTTCATCCTGTCGCGCCTGGTCGACTTGAATATCGGTTAACTTTGCAGCCTCCGCTAGACGTTGGTTGCGAATGCGCAGCAACTGCAACGATTCATAGTTAGCTTGCTCGTTGGCAATGTTGTCCAAAGTACGGAGCAAAGCGTAATAGTTGTCGACGACATCCACTGTAAAGGTATGTCGAAATCGTTCATAACTGCGCACGGCGTAAACCAAGTCGCGCTCGGCTTGCGTCAGCGGCTCCATGACCACTGCACGCGCCGATCCGCGCAGGAGGGGCAGGGTGAATGACAAACTTATATCTTGGATAGCATCCCAGCCATCGCCACGGTCAAGGGCGCGTAGCAAGGTGGTACCTATATTGCCGAGCACCAAGGCGCCACTGCCAAACAGCCTGGAAACGCCGAGGTCCGCATCGACCGAAGCGATGCCCGGATTTTCGCCATTGCCGGAAATGCCCACGTTGCCATTCCCGCTTGGCTGCCAAGAAAAACGCCAGCGCTCTAGGGTCAAATCCAGCGCGGTGCGATAAAGGTTTTCGCGTTGGTCCTGATACCTACGATTGTTCTCGGCCGCGATTTCCAGAGCGCGGAAGAGAGTCAGGTTCAGTTGGGTGCCATCGTCGCGGCCGTCTAAGAGTTGGGCACGTAAAACTTCGGGGCCGCGTTCAATGCGAAAGCCGCCGTCCATTTCGAACAATTCTGCCCGACGCTGGTCCAAGAGCGCGTAAATCTGCTCGTCGGCATCGGCAATGTACTCCTCAGGCGCAGTGCAGCCTCCTGCGAGTAACAGTGCGGCGCAAAGGTGCGGTATTTTGGGTGGGAGAAAGCCCATGGTCAACAGAACAGTCTATCAGCCGTTTATTCCCAATAAGGGTCAAAAAAAAAAAGCGAACGACCCGATTTCCGGGCCGTCAGCAATTTTTTCTGCCAGTGGACCAAAGCCCACCTATTTCTCGTCTTAGTCCTCGGAGGAGTCAGCGGCAGGGGCCGGCTCTTCTTCAGCGGGTTTCGACGGAATGGCGTGAAAACTGAGTTTCTCGCCGTCTTTATCGAGATCCATCTCCACCAAGGAGTTTTCTGGTAGTTGCCCACGCAGAAGCTCTTCAGCCAGCGGATCTTCGATGTGCCGCTCGATGCAGCGACGCAGCGGGCGCGCTCCATACTGCGGGTTGTAGCCTTTATCGATGAGGAAATCGCGTGCCTTATCGCTGAGATGCAGCACCAACTTCTTGGTTGCCATACGTTCCTCAACCTTCACCAACTCAATGTTGATAATGCGATAGAGGTCTGCGCGTTCAAGTGCGTTGAAGGACACGATTTCATCTAGACGGTTAAGGAACTCGGGGCGGAACTGCCTCTGAACTTCTTCCATAATGCCTTCGGTAATGCGATCGGATTGTGCTTCCTTTGAAGTGTGGAAGCCCAGTCCACCACCATCTTGAACCACCTGCGAACCAACGTTCGAAGTCATGATGACAATGGTGTTGCGGAAGTCGATGTGGCGACCGTAAGAGTCGGTCAGGCGACCTTCTTCCATGATCTGCAGCAACATGTTGTAGACGTCAGGGTGCGCCTTCTCGATTTCGTCGAAAAGAATCACCGAGTATGGACGACGTCGTACTTGTTCGGTGAGTTGACCACCTTCGTCATAGCCGACGTATCCCGGAGGGGAGCCGACCAAACGGGAAGCATTGTGCTTCTCCATGTATTCCGACATGTCGATGGTAATCAGGGCCTCTTCACTGCCGAACATGAACTGCGCGAGCTGCTTGGATAACCAAGTCTTACCGACACCCGATGGACCGAGGAACATGAAGGAGCCGGTCGGACGGTTTGGATCTTTCAATCCAGAACGACTACGGCGCACGGCACGTGCAATCGCGTCGAGCGCTTTGTCCTGGTTGATGACCGTTTTGCCAATCTCCTGCTCCATGTTCAGAAGACGCTCAGCCTCTTCCTTCGCAAGGTTGGTGATGGGAATACCAGTCATGTTAGAAACGGTTTCCGCAATGATCTCGCGGTCCACATTGGGGCGCTCGACATCTTCCGCTTCCTCGTTCTTCCACTCGGCAAGCACTTCTTCGCGTTTACGACGTAGCTGATAAGCCTCATCGCGTTTGCGTGCAGCGGCTTCGAAGTCCTGATTACCGACCGCTTCTTCTTTAGCCTTCTCAAGTGAGGTGATGCTCTCATCCAGTTCCGAAACATCGGGTGGAGGAGTCATGGTGCGCAGGCGTAAACGGGCACCAGCCTCATCAATCACGTCGATAGCCTTGTCCGGGAGGAAACGGCTAGTGATGTACTTGATGGAGAAATCCACCGCAGCCTCAAGGGCTTCTTCAGTGTAGCCCACTTTGTGGTGGTCTTGGTATCGGGAGCTCAAGCCCTTCAAAATCGCGACGGTGTCGTCGCGAGATGGAGGCTCAACAATGACGGATTGGAAACGACGTTCCAGTGCGCCATCTTTCTCGATGTGTTTGCGGTACTCATCCAAAGTGGTGGCACCGATGACCTGCAGTTCTCCACGAGAGAGGGCAGGCTTGAGCACGTTGGCTGCATCGATCGCGCCTTCTGCGCCACCAGCACCAACCAAAGTGTGAATCTCGTCAATGAACAGAATCACGTTCTTGGCGCGTTTGACCTCGGTCATGACCGCCTTGATGCGTTCCTCAAATTGACCGCGGTACTTAGTACCTGCAACCATGCCGGGGAGGTCGAGTGAAACAATGCGTCGTCCACGTAAGATTTCTGGAACGATGCCAGAAACAATCGACTGCGCCAAGCCCTCGACGATGGCAGTTTTTCCAACGCCTGGTTCACCGAGAAGAACCGGGTTGTTCTTGGTACGGCGTGAAAGCACTTGCACCACGCGTTCGATTTCATCGGCACGGCCAATCACCGGATCCAACTCTTCGCGACGGGCAGCCTCAGTGAGGTCGCGACCAAAAGTGTCGAGAGCGGGAGTCTTGGACTTTCCGTGAGAGACCGGAGCCTCGCCCGCAGATGCCTGCCCAATCTCTTCGACATCGTCGTCGGATTCCTCTTGCGGCGCACCACCGAGGAACTCGATGACTTCTTCGCGCACTTCATCTAAACGCACACCAAGTGCACGCAGAACGTGAGCCGCGATGCCTTCCTGTTCGCGCAGAAGTGCGAGCAGTAAGTGTTCGGTTCCGATGTAGTTATGCCCAAGATTGCCAGCCTCTTCTAAAGCTAGCTCGACAACCTTTTTGGCCCGTGGAGTAAACGGGATTTGGACGGATGGTTCGAGAGCGGGACCTGCCTTGACGATCTTTTCAATCTCACGGCGGATCTTCTCAAGGTCCACAGCCATGGACTTGAGCACGTTGGCAGCAACTCCTTGGCCTTCCTGAATCAGGCCGAGCAGGATGTGCTCAGTCCCAATGTACTCGTGGTGGAAGCGCTGTGCCTCTCGGCGTGCGAATCCCATGACTTTTCTGGCGCGTTCAGTAAATCGATCAAACATGATTTCTAGCCCCCCCTTGGGACTTCTCCTTTATCGGCATCGGCTCGGTGTGGCTTAATAAGCCCCAAATCCGGCTCATTCCCCTGTAGTTTCTGAGTCCGCATCCAGATTCTGGATTTGGTCTCGGAATCGCGCTGCTGCCTCGTAATCTTCGGCAAGGATCGCTTGATCCATTTCAGCGCTCAGCTGGTCAAGAAGGCTGTCTTCCCGCTCATCCACGTGCTGGCTGTGGCCGTGCAGCCGTTCCAGCATTTCACCGACGTAATCCGCAAAAACCTCGTAGTCGTTTGGACAACCGAGTCGGCTGGTCTGACGCAGGTCGCGTAGGGTCCAACCACAGTCCGGGCAGGTGAGATCCTCTTGCGAATCAGGTGTGATGGGGGTGGCCGTTCCAGACGCCTCGTGGGGCAGGAAGGCCTTAGAAAGCATGGAAATGATTTTTGGGAAGGCGGCTGCTTTCGGTACCGGTAAACCAGCCTTCTTAGCGCAAACTGCACAAAAGTCCCGCTCCGACACCTGAGCCTTCCCGGCGTCGTCGTAGACAACATCGAGTTGGTGCAAGGTCGCTTGCAGTTTTTGGCAGGATTGGCAAATCATCGTTTCTCTCTCTAGGTCATGAGTTAGGGCATGTCACGAGTTTTCGTGATCGCCCTCATTCTCGCCTACGGGTACAGAGCTACAAAAAGAGAGGAAGATTCGGGCTCTATCTCGAAAATTCCTGAACTCATCGTAAGAGGAAAAGGTCGGAGAAAAAAGGACTGTTTCCCCAGGAATCCAACTTTTAAGCGCTGCTTCCATGGCGCCACGGCAAGTTTCGAACACAAGCGCCTCTACGCCTATAGAACGACACTCCAAGGCAAGGCGTTGGCCGCCTTCTCCATATAAGTAAAGACGCGGGCAATCTGCACAAGTTCGGCATAATTGCTGAAGATTTAGCCCTTTGTCTTTGCCGCCCGCAATCAGAACGATGTTTTCCCCTAAATGCTCAAGTGCCGCGGTCGTCGGTTCCGGGTGGGTTGCGACTCCATTATCGATAATGTTGCGACCATGCGCATCGACGAATGCGTGCATGCGATGAGGAAGCCCTGAATAACTGTGAATCTTTGCGCGTAGGTCTCCGTCATCCACACCGAGAAGGCGCGCGGCGCGGAGAGCGGCGAGTACGGAGGTCAAGCGATACGGTTCCGAGAAGGGGAGGTCCGCTGTTGTAAGGCCAAAGTCAGCCAGGCAATTTTTGTCTAATCGTTCGACGGTTCCGCGCGCTAACTCACTCCATTGGTCGGCTTCTTCGCCGGTCGATGGCAACAAGACCGTGCAAGTTTCATCCTGTGCCTGAAGCAGGTTGCGTTTGGCTTTGGCGTACTCATCGACGGTGTGATGTCGGTCTAAATGATCGGAGCCAAAACTAGTCAAGATCGACACCTTGGGCCATCCCCGTGGTGCGATCAATCGTTCGGTTTGAAAACTTGAAAGTTCCACCACCAAGCGATCCTCTTTGGTCAGAGGAAGCACTTGCTCCAGTAAAGATCCGCCCAAATTCCCGGCCAACAAAGTCGTGCCTGGAAGTGCGTCCAACAAATGGGCACAAAGCGATGCGCAAGTCGATTTACCATGCGTTCCTGTAATCGCGATAGCCGGCAAATCCGCGACTAGAGCTAGAGCCAAATTCACTTCAGTCGTGAGTTGGCATCCGAGCTCGCGGGCGACTTGCAGCCACTTCGATTCATTCGGGACCGCTGGGTTCACCACCACCACCTCAGCCGCCTCAAACATCTCCCGATGATGTCCGCCGAGGGCGTATGCGATGGGCAGTCCTTCGAGTAGAGCGATGGCCTCTTGCAGGGCATCGGCCGGGCGCAAATCGGTCACCGTGACTTCAGCGCCAAGTTGGACCAGAGCGCGGGCGCATCCTGCACCGCCTCCAAATGCGCCTAAACCCATCACCAGGACCTTGCGGCCGCTTAAATCGGTGGGCAGGAGGGCGTCCAAGTGGGTAAAAATGGCGGAGAGAGAGGGATTTGAACCCTCGGAGCTGACAAATCAGCTCAACAGCTTAGCAAGCTGCCGCATTCGGCCACTCTGCCATCTCTCCGCTCAAGCGGGGCAAAGTTTAGCCGTGGGGGGCTTGGTTGCCAAGGGTGTATGTGTTTATTCGATGTCTTCGTTGGTGGCAGTCGACTCTGTGCTTCGAGCAGGGGCGGCATACACCCCAGACTCGCACAGAGTCGACTGCCACCAACGTTGATGACGGTGTAACGGATGCTCTCGGTAAGTGGTCCGGGCACGTCTCAATCTACACCGTTTCGCGTCGTGGGAAAGCCGCCTAACCCAAGATTCCAAGCTCGAGTCCAGCTTTTAGCTTTTTCCACTGTGGAAGCTTGGCCTCCAGAAGGCGGTAGAAAGCTTTGTTGTGCTTTTCATGGGTCATATGGCAGAGTTCATGAGTGAGTACATAGTCGATTTGTGGGGTAGTTGCTTGAATTAGGTCTTGGTTCAGAGAGATCCGATGAGACTTTGGGGAATAGCTACCCCAGCGGCGGGACATTTGCCGAACGAACAAATCTGGGGCTGGTTTGTTCGCTTGGAAGTTCGTGAAACAAATGCTCAATCGTTCGCTGAAGATCATACGAGCTCTCTCTCTATACCATTCTCGCAGTAAAGCCTCATTGTGGCGCCGTTCCTTGGGGGCGGTGCTGCGTAGGCTCAGGATGCCTGGTTGAAGAGAAATCGAATCATTTTCATTGGTTTTCTTAATCAGCAACTTGTAGGAACGTCCCCGATAACGAAAGGTTTCACCGCTGACATAGGATTTGGATGCCTGAGCCTTGAACTGTCCAAAAAATCTTTGCTGCTTCAAAATCCAGCGGGCTTTTCGCTTAAGAAACTCTTCGATTCGTTTTTCTGTTGCTTCGATGGGGACCTTTAAGACCAGGGTCCGAGAAGGCAGGACCGTCGCTTGCAGCGATTCGCATTTTTCTCTCTGGAGAAAGTATTCAAGTGTCAAATTTTGATGGTGAAAGCGGCACTTGGGGGCCAGCCCCAGATTGGCTTCGTGCTTCACTGGGCTCGGTTCTCCACAGCCAGAGTCCAAACCAAAGTAATCATGTTCTCAATCTCATTAACACTAAGGGGAATCCCGTAATCACCTTTTACGACATCGAAAAGGTAATCCTCCAGGCTTGCTCGGACTTGCCGCTCCACATCGATATTACTGTGCCAGTCCACAATCATTTGTTCTGCCACCAGGTCAACTATTGCGGTCACCAAGGAACAAAGGCGATTGGGGGGGATGTCGTACGAATCGAGGCGCTCTTTTAGGTTTCGGTAATAGGGATGAAGCTCTTTCCTTGCCCGAATAGCGGGCGGTAAATCATCCGCCTCATAGCTGCCGACGTGATCCTGAAGCTCCTTTGCCCGTTCAAGCAAGGCCCGTAAGTCTTCCTCTCGGGCCGCCTTCAGTTCATCAATGAGCTCCTGGATTTTCAGGCTGAATCGGCGGTAGAACTCCGGATCCTTGTGGTAGTTCTCCTTGATGGTGCGCTTCGTTTGCGCCGCAATAGCCTCAGCCTTGGATTTTTCCGAGAGTCCTTGCTCCGTGCCGGCGATGTAGGCATTGAAATCGAGCGCATCACTAATGAGCAGTGGCTTTGCCAATTCCAAGACTCCTTCGGCGCTGACGACTTGATCCAAGATGCGGCGCAACTGATCCACATATTTGGAAAAGTCCACTTCCTCAGCATGCTTGGCCTTGTGGATCTTTTTCAGCTCCACGAACTTCTTCAAATCCAGTTGGTAACGGCGTAGCTTCTCGGTGCCGAACTTCTGCGGGAAGTCATAGAGCATTTGGCAGCCAGCGAACTGCTTTACGAAATCATTGACGAGTTCATGGAAATGCTCGCTGGTCTCCAGATCGCCCTCCAGGATGCGCACATATTCCTCGGTATCCTGATGGTTTCGCACCGCATTGAAGATGGCATGGAGATCCTGATAGACCTTGTCCAATTCAGCAATCTTGTCCTCCGAGTTCAGCAGCGCGCGCTCGATATCCTCAGGGGCAAAATTGGAGAACAGCTCCATCGCGTCGTACAGGTTCTTCGCGTTTTTGGAGTAGTCAATGATGAACCCATTGGTCTTCGCTTCGCACCCTTCATCGCCATCAAAAAGGCGGTTCACGCGCGCGATAGCTTGCAGCAAGTTGTGATCCTTGAGTTGTTTGGCCAGATAGAGAAAAGTGTTGCGCGGGGCATCAAAACCAGTCAGGAGCTTGTCCACCACAATCAGGATGCGCACGCCGTCCGGATTCTCCTTGAACTCTCGAATCAGGTTCTTCTCACGCAATTCCAGAGAAGTTCCATGCTTGTGCCTTTCTGCCTTCAGCCACTCGGCGACGACCTTCTTGTGCTCCGGTAGCCGGTCATCTTCTTCCTTGTCGGCGCTGTCGGAAATGATGACCTCTGCCTGCACTTGCCCCAAAAGCTCAAAGGCCTTGTGAAACATCACTGCGGCGTATTTGGACGGAGCCACCACCTGGGCTTTAAGCCCGGTATTCTGGAAGGGTCGATAGTGTTCGAGGATATCGAGCGCAATGGTTTCAATGCGCTGCGAAGTCTCCTCGACAATCTTTGAAGAGCCGAACTTCTTCTGCAAATCCTCCTTCTCTTCTTCACTCAAATCGCGCGTAATCTGATCCCATAGTCGATCCAAGCGGTCCTTCTGAACATGCAACTCGGCGAACCTGGGCTGATAGATAAGCGGCAATACCACCCCATCTGCTTCGGCTTCCGAAATGGTGTACGCATCGATGAACCCGCCGAATTTTTGCGCACTGGATTTCTCGCGTTTCATCAACGGCGTGCCGGTGAAGCCGATTTGACAGGCCTTGGGCAGAACGACGTTCAGCTCAATATTGGCCTTGCCGGCCTGAGACCGATGCGCTTCATCAATCAGGATAAAAACGTTCGGGTCCTCATCGACGAAATCCCTGTGTGCCTTGGATGCCTCGAACTTATGAATCAAGGTGGTGATGACGCGCTGGTCCTTATCTTTGATTAGTTTCAGCAGCTGCTTTGCATTGCGCGTGCGCACCACATCCTTCTTGACATTGCAGGCGGCGAAGGTGTCGCTGATTTGTTTGTCGAGATCCTTGCGGTCGGTCACGATGACTACCCGCGGGAGGACAATCTCGGAATCTTCAATCAGGCATTTGACCAGCATCACCATAGTCAAGCTCTTGCCGGACCCCTGCGTGTGCCAAATCAATCCGCCATTGCGTTTGCCGTTTGCATCGAGAGTCTTCAGGCGCTTCAGCGTTTTCTGGATACCGAAGAATTGCTGATAGCGTGCAATCTTCTTAACGCTATTATCGTACAAAATGAAATTGCGCACCAAGCCCAGCAGGCGTTCCGGGCGCAAGAGACTATGGATGCCACGATCCTGTTCTGTGACCGCACGGCCAAGGGCTTGCGCATAGTCACCACGGAGAAGGTCGTTGGCGATGACCGCAACAAGTGCCTTCTCTACCGGTTGGTTCACGACTGCAGACACGTCCGCGTCGAATTGCTCCGGCTCCGTGTCTTTCTCCTTCCAATGGGTATAGAAACGCGACGGCGTGAGCAAGGTTCCATACTTCAGCTCGCGCACATTGGTGGCGATGAGCAGCTGGGGGAAGAGGAAGAACTTCGGTGTTTCGCCTCGGCTTTGATTCCGCACCATTTGCGAAATGGCCTCTTCCACATCCACTGACTCCTTCTTGTTCTCGATGACCGCAATCGGAAAGCCGTTGACGAAGAGCACGATGTCTGGCCGCCGGTCACTGCCTTCGGACAGTTCGAATTCTGCACACACATGGAAAGTGTTGTTGTGCGGATTCGCGAAGTCGAGGAACTTCAACTGGGGGGAGACCCGACGCCCATCGACAATCTCAGCGACGGCCTTGCCGGCCAACATCAGCGAGAAGATATCCTCCGAGGCTCGATAGACACCCCTGCCCATGTCGACATTATTCTCTGCATCAAAGATGGCATCGCGAATGCTCTTATCCGAGATGTTCGGCCCGTTGATGTTGCGTAGGGCAGTGAACGCAAGAGCGCGCAGTACGTATTGCGAGTTGCTTTCGCGCAGTTCCCTGGTTTGATGGCGGGTCAAGTAGGTGTAGCCGACGTTTACCAACTGCAGCAACGCAGGGATTTGGCTCGCAGAGGCTTCATCGAAATCCGGCAGTGCGTATTCGTCATTCATTGCTGGTGCCCTCCTCATTCGTTTCTTGCTTCAGGAACTGGGGTAGACGGATGGCTCCGGTGACGAGGTTGTTGAGGAGATAGCGTTTTTGCTCTTGCAGGCTGGATAGCCGCTGCTCAAGGGAATGAATCTCATCCTCAGCGGCTGAGAGAATCCTTGCAATTGCTGCTTGCTCCTCAAGAGGGGGGAGAGGAACCGTCATGTCAGCAATCATCTCCATACGAACGGAGTCCACAGAAGTTTTAGCTGAGTAGCGCCGTGCTTGTCGAATAAAGTTGAGGCGAAAGTATTCAAAGAAGAACCTTGGGGAAAGAATGGGATTGAAGTCGCTGATGCGATAAACCCGTTGGTGGTAATTAAACTTCCCAGTGACAAAGTGGAATATCTTTCCAATATTCCCATCCCCAGCGGTTAGGACAGCGGTGCCATCGTAGGTGTAAGAGTCAATCGTTTCTGGCTTTGGCGACCGAACATAGAATGGATACTTCCCATTCGGGAATTTGTCTTTCGTGTCACTACAACCGGTTCCAATATCAGCAAGGTTCTGAACCTTGTCGCTACCCCATTCTTTTGAAAATCCCGGCAACCGCAACTCTCCAGAAAGCAACTTATGCGTCAACCCCTTCTTCACATTCTGTTTCTTCTCAATCTTCTTTTCGTACACCCGAATCACTTCATTCCAACAATCCAGTACTTCGGTGATAACATGCTGCTCGTGAATTAAGGGCAAAAGGATGGGGAATGATCGGATTGCCCCCAAACCTAGACCAGTCTTGGCCCCTCGATCGGTAATCTGCTTAAATCGTTTTTGGGCCCAGGGTGCAGAAAGTTGATAAGCAACGAATTTTGTATCCACGTCAGGCCCCGTGATTCGGAGCAAAGCAATGTGCTGATTGACATATGCTTCTGAATGAAGCTTTGGGGTGGAGTAGTGGGCGATCAATCCAAGATCCGCAGTAATCGAAATAAGAAGATCTCCATTGCGGAGACGAGTTCTTCTTCCTTCGCTATTGGACTTCGGCAAAGAAACGAAACGACATTTTGAAAGGTCTAAGTTGATTCCATGCCTGGTAAGATTCGTAATGCGGACAAATAGCGCACCACTGTCAGAATAGAATGGTGCCCATCCCCGCGAACCGCTTGTCAGGAAATGCTGCAGCATTCCCAAAGTGGTTCGGCGCCAACCGCTTGGCCAGG